>Ga0209022_1001536_pt1 | contig 23110 bp, 17 predicted proteins | sample PinacodermPK_FD_187300 | JGI IMG/M metagenome (GOLD analysis project Ga0209022, IMG submission 187300) | Host-associated microbial community of the marine sponge Aplysina aerophoba from Gulf of Piran - sponge pinacoderm, lysed by proteinase... | ecosystem: Host-associated > Porifera > Sponge >...
CATCGGTTTCAACGCTCTGATGGACTGGACCGACCAGGACGGGAAGGTCGGCAAGGGGGAGACACAGGACTTCTTGGGACTGTCCACCGTAACGGCCCTCGGGGGCTGAAGGATGTCCGCTCTCCGGGCACTGCTGTTTGATCTCGACGGCACCCTCGTTCAGACGCGCAACAGTTCCTGGCAGATCTTCCAGGAGACCAACTCCACTTTCGAGCTCGGGATCAACTCCGCGGCGGAGTTCTTCACGTTGTTCGACGAGAACATCTTCGATGCTCTCGAGACATTGGCGCGGGAGCGGGGGGTCGCCGATCCGGCGTCGGTGCGCGAGCACTTTCAGCGCAACCTTCGTTCGGACTATCTCCCAGAGGTGGTGCCCGGCATCGGCGCGATCGTGCGCCAGCTGGCCTCGTCGTACACGTTGATGATCGTGTCCTCGAACACGATGGAGTCCGTGCGGCGGGTGTTGGAGAAGAACGGTCTCGAATCATGTTTTGCGCACGTGTTCTCCGGGGAGGTCGCCCCGAGCAAGGTCCATGCCATCGGTCATGTCCTCGAGGACCCCACGTACGCGTGTGGCCGTCAGTGCGTCCCCTACTACAACGAGACGGCGACTCCGCACAGGCATGCGGCCGGTGAGGTCATGCTGATCACTGACACGGTCGGCGACGTCACCGAGGCGCTGAGAGCCGGGATCCGGGTCTGTGGGGTGGCATGGGGTATGCACAGCGCCGATCGATTGAAGGCGGCGGGAGCGGAGTTCGTGTGCGTCTGGCCGGAGGAGTTGTTGGTGTATCTCCGCGACGGTCGGAGTCCGGACGAGAGCCCCTGCACTGCGGGACGCTCGGAGTCCCGACCGGGCGCAACGCCACGCACCGCTGCCCGCAGCGCGGTGGACGCCGCAGCAGCGCGGCGCCGCGCTCGGAGCGCGAAGCCGATGGCTCACCGAGGGGTGCCTGCCGGGGAGGCGGCGACCGGTGACGAGGCGGAGTCGTCGCCGGCGGCCTGCGGGGCAGCCTACGGCGGGGCACTCTGCGGAGCGTCCTGCAACTGCGGCGAGACGACCGGCGCCAGCGCCTGTTGTAACCCGGGTGCTGCGGAGGATGCGCACCGAACCGGCGGCGCGAGCAACGACCGGGAAGGTTCCGACGAACTGCTGCGCAGGGTGCTGGCGAGCATCGGCAGCTGATCCGGGCAGCCGGGAGGCGAGTCAAGCGGCCCGCCGGCCCGCCGAACCCGCTCCGAGAGCGCTTGGCGGCACCGGTTCGCGATGTCCCGAGCAGAGCATGATCGCCGCGACAGCCGGACCGGGGCGACAAAAGGCAGTACTCCGCCGGATAGCGCTTTGGGGAGAATTTATCTCTGCGGGACATCCCTGCGCCGGGAGCCGGTGGGCGATGCTGAAGCCGATGGCCACTGAAGCGCGGTCGGTCCGCGTTCAGAAGACCTGCCCGCGTGGGACTTCGCGATTCGCCAAGCCGCGCGATGGGCATTTCTGACGGTGTTCTGAGAGAACCATGAGGAGGAATCCGAGTGACTGTGATCGCTGAAGGCATGAACGTCTTCGAAACAAACAAGCAGCCTTCAGGGACTGTGCACTACCTGGCGAGCCCCATGGACGTCATTGCCCTGATCGACAGCGGCAAGCTCCGCGATCACATCTTGCTCGTTCGTGGCGGGACCACGACCTTCCTGGCGCCGGCCCTCACGATGGGGGCGATCGGCGTGATCACCATGTCAGGGGCGCCCGAGTCCCACCTGGGCATCCTCTCCCGCGAATTCCAGACTCCCTGCGTGATGACCACTTACCTCACCGACGGGAGCGGATCTCGCTATGTGCCCGGCGAGACCGGCGATGAGCACTTCGAGGAGATAGTCGAGGCGCTCGACGGCAAGAACGTCAAGCTCGATTGTTCCGATCACGATGTCGGCAAGGTGGTCGTGCTCGACTGACTTGGACGAGTGACCGGAGTTCGGTGGCTGCCTGGTCCGGTGCCCCGGGACACCGGGCACCGCTACGCAGGTCAACCGCCCAAGAACACCGCACCGCGAACGGACAGGACTGAACCCAAATCACCGAAGGAGCAAAGCGATGACGACCGTCGAGAGGGCAGCCGCCGAGTACACCAAGCGGTACGAGCCGGATGATGATGGACTGCGGTTCCAGCCGCTGGAATACGTCGGGAACTTCAAGGGACTCGAGCCGGTTCCTGACGGCATTCTGGGTGACAAGATCATGCGGTCTCGCGCGAAGTCCGGCGTCCTCGAGAAGGTGAGCCACGAGGACGTCCTGCGTGATCAGTTCACGCTTGACGAACTCAACGATCTCAACAACTACCTGGCCTGGAACATCTGGGACGTGCTCGTGATGCGGGCCACCGAAGGTGTCTCGGGCATGATCCCGCGCCAGGAGTACGAGATCCTTGCGTTCATGAACGAGTTCTACCGGTACCCGGAGTTCATGCGCATGATGACCGACCGGATCGGGGCTCAGGGTGTGATCGACATCGGCGAGGGTGCCCGTTCGGAGATCGGCACGAAGATCAACTGCGTGCACGACTGGTGCCTCGGCGCGGTGGCCTTCGGCATGGGCCGCTGCGGCCTGCTCGCCGGGGAGTGGATCGGAGCGGACGAGTACGTCGAGGAGAGCAACATCATCCTCAAGTTCATGCAGCGCGTGCTCTGGGGCAAGCGGCAGGACGGCTACATCCTGAACTCGCAGGACCGCTACCGCTGCCAGATCCATGACCAGTCGCTCATCGATCAGCTGATGGGGCAGGTCGAGGACTTCGAGCCGGGGTCCTCGGAGCAGCACACTTTCGAGCAGTTCAATGCGACGGCGGAGCTGCTGGCGTTCTTCGACCACTACGACTGCCGTCTCGGTCTCGGGGACACGGGGCCGTACCCGCTGCCGGACGGGCGTGTTCTCATCGTCCGGGATCTCTTCGTGAACGAGGAGGTCTTCCACTGGAGCGACGTCTGCGAGGGTCTGCCGCACTGCTACACGCTGGCGGTCGTCCTGGACCCCGAACTGATGGGGCTCCAGGAGATACGGGTCAACGACATCTCCACGAGTTTCACCATCCCGAAGAACTACGTCCCCCACGTCACCGGCGGGGCGGTCTTCGTGCGGGAGAAGTGGGACACGCCGATGAGTGACGTCTACGCGGTGCCGCTGTCGGAGCTCGAGCCGCACATGGAGAAGCTCCGCGACTCCACGTACCGCATGTACAAGAAGACGGCGAAGATGTCGAGGCACACGCTCTGCCTCAACGGCATCTACAGCTACTACATCGAGATGATCCTGCCGCACATGCGCAAGGCCGGCATGTACGAGGAATTCTGCGCCAAGAAGGACTTCTGGGAGATCGACCAGCGGGTCATGAATTACTACTACGAGATCACGAAGCGAAACTTCGTGCAGGTCGTCGTCCCGCAGAAGATCTTCTCCGGAGAGGGCTACCTCCCGTTCTCGGACGAGGCCGACCTGCGGGCCTCGAAATACCTCTGGGCTTAGACGCTCACCGGCGCTCGGCGAGCGCGGCCGGCCGGTCTTCGCGCCGCCTGCGGGCGCCGTCATGACAAGCCCGAGGCGTGTGGCGGCATGACCGGGCTCTCCGCGGCGGAGTTTGGGCTGCTGAACGCCCTGTGGCTGCGGAAGATGGCGACCCGGGGGATGCTCGAGGAGAACGCCGACGTGCCGAGCGCCGTCGCTGAACCGTTCCTCGAGGCGGCTGCCGATCGCGATCTGGTTCGCGCCCTCGGCGACTACATCGTCCTGACCGACGGGGGACGCCGGGCGGTTCTGGACCACTACGACGGTGAGTACCGCAGCCTGCGGGAGGCGCCGGAATTCCTGGAGTGGTACGAACGCTTCGAGGGATACAACTCGCGTTTCCTGGGCCTCATGAGTGCCTGGCAGACCGGGACGGACGAGGCGCAGGAACGCACCTACTCACGCCTGGTACGGGTCGTCGAGCGGCACGTGGACGCGCTGGATCGTGCGGCGGGTTGGATCCCCCGGTACCGCCACTACGCGGCGCGATTCAGGCGGAGCCTCGACAATGTGGATTCCGGCCGGACTGACTACGTGAGCAGTCCGGTCGTCGACTCCCTCCACAACATCTGGTTCGAGTTCCACGAGGACCTTTTGGCAGTGCTCGGACGACCTCGGGAATCTGTGGAGGATTGAGGCCGGCATCCGGGGAGCGAGTGTGGATTCGTCGAAGCTGGTGTTCTCTTTTCACGAAGCCGATCCATCGGATCCGAACCTCTACGGCGGCAAGGGCGCGGGACTGGCCGAGTTGGTCGGGGCGGGGTATCCGGTCCCACCCGGCTTCATCATCTCTACAGCAGCCTGTGGGGAGTTCCTGCAGGCCGCAAGCCTGTCCGAGCAACTCCGGAGTCAGATCACCGATCACATCGGCGCGCTCGAACGATCCACCTCGTGCAGCTTCCGCGCTCGGACCGAGCAGGGCGAGGACTCAGGCCCACTACTCGTGTCGGTGCGCTCGGGGGCGCCCGTCTCGATGCCCGGGATGATGGACACGATTCTGAATCTCGGCATCAATCCGGAGCGTGCGGCCGCCGTTGCCGAGGTGTCCGGTTCCGCGCGGTTCGCGGCCGAGGTAATGATCCGGTTCCACCGGATGTACTCGGAGATCGTCCTGAATGCCGACGGAGACCACATCGCCGATCAGGGGTCCGACTTCCTCACAGGGTCGGATCCCGACGAAGCGGATTCGAGCCTGTTCGAGCGTCTCTGGTCGGCGATGTCGGACGCGGAGGTCGACGACGTGGGCACGGCGGTGCCGGTCGACCCGATGGATCAGGTGCACGGCGCCGTCGCTGCGGTGTTCCGATCATGGAACACCCGGCGTGCGGTGACCTACCGCCGTTTGAACGGCATCCCCGATTCGCTCGGCACAGCGGTCGTGGTGCAGGCGATGGTGTTCGGGAACCTCGGCTCGCCGTCGGGAAGCGGCGTCGCCTTCACACGCAACCCGACGACGGGGGCGCCAGGGCTGTACGGGGAATACCTCGAGGGCGGGCAGGGGGAGGAGGTCGTCGCAGGCACCAAGACTCCCGAGCCGCTTGCAGAAGCGGCTCAGCGGCTTCCGAGCTTGTTCGGGGACTTCGAACGCATGGCACTGGAACTCGAACGGCATCGGAAAGACGTCCTGGATCTGGAGTTCACCGTCGAGCGCGGCCGGCTGTACCTGCTTCAGGTGCGCAGCGCCAAGAGAACGCCGAACGCGTCGGTGCGGATCGCGGCAGACCTCATGACCGAGGGCGTTGCGAGCCCGGCGGAGGCGCTGAGTGCTGTGACGCCGAGTCAGGTCCGTGACGTCGAGCGTCCGCGTTTCGCGCCGGCCGCGGTGGCCGATGCCCGCGCCTCGGGACGGTTGCTGGTGAGGGGGATCGCCGCTTCGGTGGGGCATACGCACGGGATCGCGGTGCTCGATCCGGACCGCGCCGAGGCGATCGCGGCAGAGGGCGAGAACGTGATTCTGCTGCGCGAGACGACGAGCCCGTTCGACCTGCACGGCATGATCGCCTCGACGGGAATCGTGACGGCCCGTGGGGGCGCCACCAGTCACGCCGCAGTCGTGGCGCGGGCACTCGGCCGGCCGGCGGTCGTCGGTTGCTCGGACATCGGCATCGATCCGGGCGCGCAGACCTTCACGATCGGGTCGAGCCGGTTCGCCGAGGGAACCAGGCTCTCGGTAGACGGTGCCGCCGGTGAGGTATTTGAGGGAATCCTGCCGTTGTCGCAGCCGGCGGCGTCCAACTGTGGGCTGAGCGACGTGTTGAAAGTGGCGCGTGAGGCGGCCGCCGACTGCCGCATCCTGGGACTGTGCACGACGCCGGAGCAGGTCTCCGAGACGCGCGCCCGCGGCGCGGACGGCGTCGCGATCCGGCTGATCGATCTGCTGGTGGCGAGCGGTGCCATCGAGCAGTTGGCCCATGAGTTGACGGCGCAGCGCCACCGCGATCGGGTTGACCTCAGCCCCCTCGAGGCTGTTTTCTCCGACCTCTTGCTGCCCGTAGTCAGAGCCGCCGGCAGGACCCCGATCGTTGTGCGCGCGATCGACCTGATCGACGGCGATGCGGGTGAGTTCCTGGATCTGGAGTCGCTGCTCGTTGCCCACCCGGGTGTCGGTCTGCCGGTCGGCTTCGGCGAGTTGATCCGGCTGCAGATCGCAGCCGTCGCACAGGCCGCCGCGCAGAACCAGGGAATGCCGGTTGCCTACTTTGTTGTACGCCACATCGCGGATCCGCGTGAACTGGCCATGGTGAAGGAGTTGGCCGGCGAGCAGGTGTCCCGTCAGGGAACGGGCAACGTGGAGGTCGGAGCTCTGGTGTCGACTCCGCTGGGAGTCCACAAGGCGGTGGAACTGGCCCGGACCTCACGGGTGCTGTGGTTCGATTCGCACCGTCTCATGGTCAGTTCATCGGGATATCCGGCGGCTGTCTTCACGTCGGCCGAGCCACTCGACGAATACCTGCGCGGCAACCGGTTGGCCGAAGACCCTCGACTCGGTCGTGATGAGTGGCAACAACGGGTGTTCGCCGCTCTGACGGCCGTTCGCGTCGGCGTGCCGGGGTGCCAGATCGGTGCACGCATGGCCCGGTCGCATTCGCCCGAACTCCTCAGCGCGTACTACCGCGCCGGTGCCCGCATCTTCATCACGGAGCCAGAGGACTTGCGGGTTGCAATCCTCGAACTCGGTAAGGCCGCCCTCCAGCAAGCGTCGGCCGGCGAGGTCTTAGCGGCTGCGCCGGCACTTGACTCGACGCTGCCCCTGGTTGGATTGTGACCAGGAAACATCGTGACGCTGCTGACTACTCTCTTGGCCCGTAACGGCTTGCCGGAGCCGGTCCGGTGCAGTCAATGGCTTGGTCTAGTTGGAGTTTTGGTGCAGATTCTCTTCGTTGCTAGGAGATATGAAACCCCGGCAGGAGCACTATGGACTACGAAGTAGCTTCAGACGAGAGCTATCTCGTCTTGCTCCGCGAGGCAACACTGCGAGGTACCGATGCTGTTCTGCGGGCTGCCGCCACAGTGCTGGGCCGGCTCTCTGGAAGCGACTACACGATTATCGTGGAGAATGTCGGAGATTCGTGGCAGAACGCTCTGAGTGATGAATTGCCGATCGATGCTCTGCGCATTATCGAGATGCTTCCGGAGAGTGCGCGGGAGTGGAACACACGCCAAGAAATCCCCGGTGTGGGAATGACGTTCATTCCCCTTCGTCCGGGGTCACTGGCAGCTATCGTCCCGCGACTCCTTGATGCAGGATCGGAGCTTGCGACGACGACAAGCATTGCCGCGAAGATGTGCGACATCCTTGTGCGGGATGCCGAGCGAATCGAGAATCTGCGCCTTCTGATAGGCGAGGTCTCTGACGGACCGATTCTGCCGCTTGAGATCCTCTCGGTCAGGGATACCGACCAGTTACTGCTCTCAAGCGTCAACGCCGCGCTCCAGATTGTCGAGGCTGACATGGCCGGCGTGTTCCTTCTCGAGGATGGTGAGTTGGTGATGCGAAGCTGTGTGGGACACCGCACAGCGCAGACAGCTCACCTCAGGATGCACACAGGACAGGGTCTGGCAGGTCAGGTCCTTGCCACCGGGAAGCCCTGTGCGATTGACGACTATCTTGCGAGTGCTCTCATCACGCACGAGTTCGACACGCTTGCCGAAAAAGAGGGTGCGTATGCCGCACTTGCCGCCCCATTGGCAATTGGTAGCGACATCATTGGAGTCTTGGAGGTATGGGCGAGACGACGCTCCGTCTTTGCCGAGAGCCACGAGAGGCGTATCATTGAAGTGGCCAAGTTTGTCGCAATCGCAATAAATAACGCGCGAGAATTCGAGCGGCAGCAGGAAGAGGTCAGAGAGTTGAGCGAGGCTCGATTCACTCTACAAGGCCGGCTTTCTGCAATTCAAGATGCGCGAGATTTTCAGCGACTCCTCGGCGAACTACTGCTCAAGGGTGCTGACCTTGCGGCCATACTCAGGCTGACGTCGACGGAGATCGGGGCACGGACTGTCGTGCTCTCGAACGAACTTGACGTGATCGATGCCTATCCGCAGATCGAAGGCAGTGACGACATCAGAAGCGAAGTCGCGGCGTTGGCGGATGAAACGCATTCCCGACTTTCCGATCTTGACGTTCAAGAGGTCAATGGTAGATGGGCAGTTCTTCAGAGTATAGCGGCTGGAGACGATCAGCTGGGTTGGCTGTACGTTACGATGGATCAGGCCCCGGACATGGCGGCTGAGCTCGCGGTTCGTGAGGCATTCCTTCATATTGCGCTGTGTCAGGTAATGCAAAGAACGGCTGACTATGTGCGTTCATCGGAGCGTGAGGAGATTCTTTGGGATCTCATTGAGGGGACACCCGCCAGTCGTCTCATGGCCATGGATCGTTCGAAGTGGCTGAGGCTACAACTCGGTCAGCCGCAACGGGTGATCCGTGGACGGTTGTGGGATCCGGACGTGGAATTGGCAAGTATGGGATCCGAGCTTGGACGCTCCGGTCGGGCACGATACAGGTTATTGGCGCGGCTGAGAGATTTCATGGTGGCGGAAGGGGCGGGCGAGTTGGTAGCGCTGCGAGGTAACGAACTCGCTGCCATTGTACCTTTCACGCTATTGCCAAAGGTGCGCAGACTTGTTGATGATATTTCTTCGATTGTCGGTGAGTTCATTCCTGAAGCAAAGCCAGCATGGGGAGTTAGTGACATCTGTGACCGGTCATTCAGCCTGGATCGCGCCAGTCGGGAGGCATCGACCGCGCTGCGGGCCGCTGCGAAACTAAAGGCGGGAACAGCCGTCAGCTATGATGAGCTTGGTGTGGTGCGGCTGTTTGTGGCGTCGCAAGGGGATGACAGTATTCGAGAATTTGTCAGGCAAATGCTGGGTGAGGTGATCGAGTATGACAAGCGAAAAGATGCACAGCTGTTGGAGACGCTTCGGATCTATTTCGAATCGAATTGCTCTCAGCAGGATGCCGCAGACAGGCTCTTCGTGCACCACAAGACGGTTCGGTACCGGCTCACGCGCATCGAGCAATTGAATGGTCTTGACCTGAGCAAGCACGAGGATCGGATCAATCTCGACCTCGCTCTGAAGGTCTACTCCGTCATGAACGTGCTTGGCTCGGAGGTCTGAGAGGCCGTTAGGTGCCGTAGCGGCGGGTGCCCGGAGCGACGATGCGAGCCAGCGAGGCAGCCAGTTCTCCCGGGTCGGGGAAGCGGTCGGCGCAGGCGAACTTGGAAAAGATGTTCTGACCGTCCACGGCGACGTCGAAGACTCCGCCCCCGCCGCCGATGAGCCGCAACTCGCTAATCACGTGCTGATAGGCGCCGAGCATTTCTGAGGCCGCGCGCACGGCGCGGTCGGAATAATCTCAAGCCACGCAGTAGGTGATGCTGACGCTGTGTGCCATGGTCGCTGCCTGTGCTGTTCCGGCTGTTCGGCTGCCTGTGCTGTTCCGGCTGTTCGGCTGCCTGTGCTGTTCCGGCTGTTCGGCTGCCTGTGCTGTTCCGGCTGTTCGGTGTGACCGGGCTCGAATCCCCGGTGCGTTCGTTTCCTGTCGGCGGGTTCCCCCCGCCGGCTCTCCGGGCAGACTAACCGGGGGCGTAGGCTCTTCGGCATGACTGAAGACCTGAAGCTCCGCAGCCACGACGTCACCTCCGGGCCCGAGCGGGCGCCCGCACGTGCCATGCTCCGGGCGGTCGGGATGACCGACGACGACTGGTCCAAGCCGCAGGTGGGCGTGGCCTCGTCCTGGAACGAGGTGACGCCCTGCAACCTGTCACTGGCGCGCCTGGCTCGCAGCTCCAAGGAGGGCGTGCGCGCCGCGGGTGGCTTCCCCATCGAGTTCAATACCATCGCGGTCAGCGACGCCATCTCCATGGGCCACGAGGGGATGCGGGCCTCGCTGGTGAGCCGGGAGATCATCGCCGACTCGGTGGAGGCGGTCATGCACGCCGAGCGGTTCGACGCCCTGGTGAGCTTCGCCGGCTGTGACAAGTCGCTGCCGGGCATGTTGATGGCCGCCGCGCGGCTGAACCTCCCCAGCACCTTCGTGTACGGCGGCTCAATCCAGCCGGGCACCCACCGGGGCCGCGCCATCGACATCGTCAGCGTGTTCGAGGCGGTCGGCGCCCACGCAGTCGGCACCATCGACGCCGAGGAACTGGCGACCGTTGAGCGCAACGCCTGCCCCAGCGAGGGCTCCTGCGCCGGCATGTTCACCGCCAACACCATGGCGGCGGTGGGCGAAGGGTTGGGCATGTCGCTGCCGGGCAGCGCCTCGCCGGCGGCCCCCGACAGCCGGCGTGACGACATTGCCCGTGCCAGCGGCGCGGCGGTCATCGACCTGCTGCGGGCCGGCATCCGACCGCGTCACATCATGACCAAGGGGGCGTTCGAGAACGCCATCGCCCTGGTCATGGCACTCGGTGGGTCCACCAACGCGGTGCTGCACCTGCTGGCCATCGCCTACGAGGCGCGCGTGGAGCTGGAGTTGGACGACTTCAACAAGGTGGCGGCCCGGGTGCCGCACTTCGCCGACACCAAGCCGCACGGCCGCTACCACATGGCCGACATCGACCGGATCGGTGGCATCCCGGTGGTGATGCGGATGCTGCTGGAAGAGGGCCTGCTGCACGGCGACGAGATCACCGTCACCGGGCGCACCATGGCGGAGAACCTGGAGGCGCTGGACCCGCCCGCCCCCGACGGCGATGTGATCCACCGCTTCGACGACCCCATCTGTGACATCGGCGGCATCGCCGTGCTCACCGGCAGCCTGGCACCCTCGGGAGCGGTGGTGAAGGTGGCCGGCATCGACACCGACCACTTCGAGGGGCCGGCGCGGGTCTTCGACGGCGAGGACGTCGCCATGGAGATGGTGCTGTCGGGCGGGATCAACCCCGGCGACATCGTCGTCATCCGCTACGAGGGCCCCAAGGGCGGGCCCGGCATGCGCGAGATGCTCGCCATCACCGGCGCCATGAAGGGGGCCGGGCGGGGCGGCGATGCCGCCCTGGTCACCGACGGGCGGTTCTCGGGTGGCACCCACGGCTTCTGCATCGGCCACGTGGCGCCGGAGGCCTCCGACGGTGGCCCCATCGGGTTGGTGGCCGAAGGCGACCGCATCCGCATCGACGTGCGGAGCCATCGCATCGACCTGCTGGTGCCCGAGGAGACGCTGGCCGCCCGGCGCGCCGACTGGAAGGCCCCTGCGCCCCGCTACACGTCGGGATTTCTGGCCAAGTACGCCCGCCTCGCGCAGGGCGCCGAGAAGGGCGCCATCACCGAAGCCTGACGGGGTTGGGCCCCGCAGCCGGGGGCTATACTCGTCCGCGTGACGCGGCGACACCTGGCTCTCGTATCGCACTGAGCGCGCGGCTCTGCTGCACGCTCCCCCGACCTCCCGCCCGGGAGGTCGTTGACATTTTGCAGGCGGTACGAAGGCTCCGCAGGTAACCGCGGGATCGACCGGAGAGAAGGCGAACCATGAAGTTGAACGGCGGGCAGGCCCTGATGCGCAGTCTCGAGCGGCAGGGCGTCGAGATCGTATTCGGGCTGCCGGGCGGGGCGATCCTGCCGGCCTACGACCCGCTCATCGACTCCACCATCCGCCACGTCCTGGTCCGCCACGAGCAGGGCGCCGGGCACATGGCGCAGGGATACGCCCAGGCCACCGGCCAACCCGGCGTGGCCATCGTGACCAGCGGCCCCGGTGCCACCAACATCGTCACCCCGCTGTGCGACGCCTACATGGACTCGGTGCCGCTGGTGGTCATCACCGGGCAGGTCCCGTACGCGGCCATCGGCACCGACGCCTTCCAGGAGTGCGACACCACCGGCATCACCATGTCGGTCACCAAGCACAACTTCCTGGTGGCCGATGCGCAGGATCTGCCGCAGGTCATCCACGACGCCTTCCACATCGCCACCACCGGTCGCCCCGGACCGGTGCTGGTGGACATCCCCAAGTGCATCGTGGACCCGCGCAACCCGCGCTCGGGACTCGAGTGGTACGAGCCCGACGGCGTTGACCTGCCGGGCTACAGGCCGCGCACCGAGCCCGACGCCGGGGCGATTGCCGCCGCCGCCGAGTTGATCTGCGCGGCGCGCCGGCCGGTCATCTACTCCGGCGGGGGGATCTTGAAGTCACGCGCCGCCGACGCCCTGATGCGCTTCGCCGAGCTGGTGCAGATCCCGGTGGTCACGACCCTCATGAACCGGGGCGGTTTCCCCGACGACCACCCGCTGTGCCTGGGCATGCCCGGCATGCACGGCAACTACACCGCCGTCACCTCCATGCAGCGGGCCGACCTGCTGATCACACTCGGCGCCCGCTTCGACGACCGGGTCACCGGCAAGGTGGGCGCCTTCGCCCCCGACGCCAAGATCATCCACCTCGACATCGACCCGGCGGAGTTGGGCAAGGTGCGCCAGGCCGACGTGGCCATCGCCGCGGACTGCCGCCTGGGCATCGAGGCCCTGATCGAGGCGGTGGATGCCCTCGGTGGGGCCGAGGCGCAGGCCGACCGCCGGCAGTGGCACGAGACCATCGCCGACTGGCGCCGGCGTTACCCGCTGGTGTACGAGCCCACCGAGCCGGGCGGGGCGCTGAAGCCGCAGTTCGTGCTGGAGCAGTTGCGCGACGCCACCCCCGACGACACCATCGTGTGCGCCGGGGTGGGCCAGCACCAGATGTGGGCCAGCCAGTACTGGCGCTTCAACCACCCCTACACCTGGATCAACTCCGGGGGCCTCGGCACGATGGGCTACGCGGTGCCCGCCGCGATCGGCGCCAAGGCCGGCCGTCCCGACCGCATGGTCTGGGCCGTGGACGGTGACGGTTGCTTCCAGATGACGGCGCAGGAGTTGGTCACCGCCAACACCGAGCGCATCCCCATCAAGGTCGCCATCCTGAACAACGCCTACCTGGGCATGGTGCGCCAGTGGCAGGAGATGTTCTACGAAGAGCGCTACTCCGAGGTGTACCTCTCGCCGGACCTGCCCGACTACAAGGGTTGGGCCGAGGCCATGGGTTGTGAGGCCATGCGCATCGAGAACCCCGACGAGGTGCGCCCCGCCATCGACAAGGCCAACGAGATCGACGACCGCAGCGTGGTCATCGACTTCCGGATCGACACGCAGGAGAAGGTGTTCCCGATGGTGCCGGCGGGGGCCTCCAACGACGACATCGTGCTGGATCCGTCCCAGCACCCGCCGCGCCCGTAGGCACGGCGGACCGGACGCGGGTGCCGATCATGGCCGTCAAGCCCCATCACACGCTGGTGGTCCTCGTCGAGAACAAGGCGGGCGTGCTGGCGCGGGTGGCGGGCCTGTTCGCCCGGCGCGGGTTCAACATCGAGTCCCTGGCCGTCGCCCCCACCGATGATTCCCGCCTCAGCCGGATCACGCTGGCCGTGGACGCCGAGTCGGCCCCCCTCGAGCAGGTCATCAACCAGCTCGACAAGCTCATCAACGTGGTGAGCATCCGCGAGCTGGCCCCGTCGGAATCCGTGGAGCGGGAACTGCTGGTGGTGACGGTGAACGCCACCGGCGAGACCCGCGGCCAGATCATGGACCTCGTGCGCATCTTCGACGGGCGGGTGCTCAACGTCGGCCCCGACCGGTTGATGGTGTCGATGTCCGGCGGCCCGAACCGGGTGGACGACTTCGAGAGCCTGCTACGCCCGTACGGAATCGCGGAGTTGCAGCGCACCGGCAAGGTGGCCCTGCCCCGCCTGGCCTCCGCCGGCGGCGAGGTCGGCGAGTTCTGAGGCCCGCCGCCCGGACCCCAACCGACCCCGACACCGCCCTTCTCTGATCTCGCCGGACCAAGCCAGGACGCACAACACAAGGAGCCCCGATGGCAGCCACCATGTACTACTCCGCGGACGCCGACCGCAGTTTCATCGCCGACCGCAAGGTGGCGATCCTGGGCTACGGGTCGCAGGGTCACGCGCACACGTTGAACCTGAAGGACTCCGGCATCGACGTGCGGGTGGGACTGCGTGAGGGTTCGGCATCGGCCACCAAGGCCGCCGAGGCCGGGGTGCGGGTGCTGTCCATGGCCGATGCGGTGGCCGAGTCCGATCTGGTCATGATGCTGCTGCCCGACACGCTGCAGGCCGAGATCTACACCGAGCACGTGGAGCCGAACCAGGATCCCGGCGACGCTCTCTACTTCGCGCACGGGTTCAACATCCGCTTCGACTGCATCGTGCCGCCGGCGGGAATCGACGTGGCGATGGTCGCGCCGAAAGGTCCTGGGCACCTGGTGCGCCGGACCTTCGTGGAGGGCGGCGGCGTGCCGTGCCTCATCGCCGTGGAGCAGGACGCCACCGGCCATGCCCGCGAGACGGCCCTGGCCTACGCCGATGCGATCGGCGGGGCGCAGGCCGGCGTGATCGAGACGACGTTCACTGAGGAGTGTGAGACCGACCTCTTCGGCGAGCAGGTCGTGCTGTGCGGGGGGTTGACGGCACTGACCCAGGCCGCCTTCGAGACCCTCACCGAGGCGGGATACCAGCCGGAGGTGGCGTACTTCGAGTGCCTCCACGAGCTGAAGCTGATCGTGGACCTGATGTACGAGGAGGGGATCGGTGGCATGCGCTACTCGGTCTCGGACACCGCCGAGTACGGCGACCTGACCCGCGGCCCCCGGATGGTGGACGACCACGTGCGGGCCACGATGCGCGAGATTCTGTCGGAGGTGCAGTCGGGCGCCTTTGCCACCGAGTGGATCGCCGAGAGCCGCACCCGGGAGCGTTTCGAGGCGCTGGAGGCCGCCGGCCGGGAGCACCAGATCGAGCAGGTGGGCAAGTCCTTGCGGGCCATGATGCCGTGGATCAGCGCCGGCAAGCAGTCGGTGCAGGAGGCGTCGGGCGGCCAGGGCTGAGATCCGCCCCGGTCATTCCGGCTCCCAGCCTCGTCATTCCGGCGTAGGCCGGAATCCACTGCCTAGGCTCGCAGGATGGCCCGCATCGGGCGCCGACTAGCACCGGTTCTGGCCGTCATCGCAGTGGCGGCGCTGCTGGCGGCCTGTGCCGAACCCGACCTGACCGTCGGCGTGCCGAACACGACGACGACAGCGCCGCCGCCGTCGCGGGTCATCGAGCAGCCCGACAGCGAGGAGGCGCCGCCTCCGGAACCTGGCGGCGACGCCGGCGAGACGACCTCGCCGCAGGACGCCACCCCCGAGCCGGCTGCTGAGTCGCCCGGGACGCCAGAGCCGTCGCCCGCCGGCACGGAGCCACCGGCACCGGCCGCCTCCGTCGAGACTCCCGAGGAGTCCGGTCCTCCGCCCACCGTCGAGGACCCGCCTGGGGACGGCCAGGAGCTGCCCGAACCGCCGCCTTCGGGTGCAGAAGCGCCCGGGCTGACCGCCGAGACCCTGCGCGTGGCGGTGATCGCCGACATCGAGACCGGAGGGGTGGCCGACGGCCGGTCCCGCTCGGTGCAGACGGCGGTGCAGGCATGGGCCGCAGCGGTGAACGCCGCCGACGGCCTGGCGGGACGCACCGTGGAGGTCGTGGCCCTCGACGCCGGTCTGTTCGGCCACGAGGCCGTCGTGGCGGAGGCCTGCGCCGGTGACGTCTTCGCTCTGGTTGGCAGCGACGCCCTGCTCGACGGCGAGGGGGTCGAGTTGCTCGCCGATCCAACCTGTGGCCTGGTGGACTTCCCGGCCCGGGTGCATTCCCCGCGGCGGGCCGCAGCCCCGCGCACGTTCCAGGCGGCGCCGGTGTCCAACGATGTCGTGAATGTGGGCGCACTCCGGTGGGTCGCCGAGCGCCAGCCGGTGCGGATCCGTTCCACGGCCACGTTCTTCGTGGACTTCCCCGTCACCGTCATCGCCGCCGAGCGGACCGCCGAAGCAGCTCGCGGGCTGGGCTTCGAAGTCGTCTACGACCCCTCGGTGGCAATCACCGAGAGCCTCGAACCCTACGTGGCGGACATGGCCGCCGGCGGAGTGCACCACGTCCTGTGGGACGGCGACACCCACCGTTTGCTGGACCTGCTGGCGTCGCTCGATGCCGCGGGTCTCACTGTGGGTGTCAACTGCGGCACGGCCTGTGACAGCGCCTTGTTCCTGACCGCTGCCGGTGACATGGCCGATGGCGTGCTGGTCTGGAGCTCCTACCTGCCTCTGCGGGAGGAGGTCTACAGCCCCGAATTGGCCGCCTACCGCCAGTGGCTGGCCGCGGTGGACCCCGATGCGACCCCTGATCTGCAGGGGGTGGCCGCCTGGTCGGCGGGGCGGCTCTTCGAGGAGGCGGTGCGCCGGGCGATCGGCGCGGGGACGCCCGAGGAGGATCCGGGACTGCTCAGTCCGTCCAGTGTTGCCACGGCGGCCGCCGGGATCGTGAACTGGCACGGCCACGGTCTGCACGGGCCCAGCAATCCCGGTACTGGTGAGCCCACGCCGTGCGGGGTGGTGATGGGCGCCTCGGGCGGGAACCTGTTCCGGTTCCACCCCGTGGTGCCGGGTACGTTCGACTGCTCGCCGGAGAACCTGTTCGTACTCGAAGCGACGGCCCAGCTGGGCCTTGATCCCCCCGCCGGGCCCGGGGCGCCGGGAGGGGCCGAGGGGCAGTCCCCCTTGGGCGGGTCCGCGGGAGGCTGAGCGGATCGACGCGTCTAGCTGAGACGCTCGACGATCATCGCCACGCCCTGGCCGCCGCCGACGCACATGGTCTCGAGGCCGATCTCGCCGTCGGCGTCCTCGAGCCCGTTCAGCAGCGTTCCCATGATGCGGCTGCCGGTCATGCCGAAGGGATGGCCCAAGGCGATGGCGCCACCGTTGGGGTTCAGCTTCTCCCAGTCGATGCCGAGTCCGTCTGCCGAGGCGACCACCTGAGCGGCGAAGGCCTCGTTGATCTCGACCTGGTCGATGTCGTCGATGGTCATGCCGGCACGGTCCAGTGCCTGACGCACCGCGCCCACCGGTCCGAGGCCCATGATCTCGGGATCCAGGGCCGAGACGCCGCTGGCGACGATGCGGGCGAGCGGCGTGACGCCCAACTCGGCGGCGCGCTCTGCGCTCGTCACGAGCACCGCCGCGGCGCCGTCGTTCAGGGGGCAGCAGTTGCCGGCGGTCACCGTGCCGTCGGGGCGGAACGCCGGCAGCAGGTCGGCGAGGCGCTCCAGGGTGGTGCCGGGCCTGATGCCGTCGTCGTTCGCCAGCAGCTTGCCGCCGGCCAGCGGGAAGGGGGTGATCTCCCGCTCGAAGAAGCCGCGGTCCCGGGCCGCCTCGGCCCGGTTCTGCGAGAGGCAGGCGAACTCGTCCTGGCGCTGCCGGGAGACGCCCTTCAGCCCGGCCACGTTCTCGGCGGTCTGGCCCATGGCTATGTAGATGTCCGGGAGTCCCTCCGGGGGTGTCCAGTCACCCTGACCGCCGCCGGCTCGGGTGGCGCTGCGAGCCTCGGCGGTGGCGAACCGCCGGTTGGTTGTGTTCTCCTTGTCGTCGGCCATGCCGGCCCCGTACCGGCTGATGGTCTCGACGCCGCCGGCCACGAAGCAGTCCCCCTCGCCGGCGGCGATGGCGTGGGCCGCCATCCGGATGGTCTGCAGAGACGATGAGCAGTAGCGGTTGACCGTGACGCCCGGGGCCTGCAGGCCGGCGAGAATGCCCGCGACGCGGGCGATGTTGAAGCCGGCCTCACCCGCCGGCTGGCCACAGCCCCAGATCACGTCCTCCACGGTGCCGGGATCCACGGCGGGCACCTTCGACAGCACGTCGTCGATGATGAATGCCGACATGTCATCGGGACGGATGCCGGTGAGCGAACCCTTGAAGGCCCGCCCGATCGGCGTGCGGGAGGTGGCGAGAATGACGGCGTCACGCATGGGGATCTCCTCCGATCCAGTCGCCGGGCGGTCTCTCCGGCGGGCCCGGCGAAGCAGACCGCCAGGCTAACGCTGGTCGCCTCTCATGTATGTTCGCCCCGCTCCGCGAGGGGTGGGTATGCGGGTGCCGGCGGGTCGCCGACGTGGATGGGGTGAATCCGGGCCCGCCGGTGGGATGTGTTGTTCAGAGGTCCGTCTTGGCGCGGGCGTCGGCGAGTTGGGCTCCGACGGCCATCTGCAGGGTCGGCACGTCGATGATCACGGTCATCAGGCGGAAGCCCTCCTCGACGCGTCGCTCCACGAGGTCCACGTTGGTGTGGATGCCCGGGGTGACGCCGTGGCGCCGGCACGAGTCCACGACCGTTGCGAGGGCCTCACTGAAGTCCGGATGGTCGTTGTGCAGTCCGGGTCCCCCCACCCGCATCGACACGGCCAGATCCGACGGGCCGACGTAGACGGCGTCGATGCCGGGGACGCTGAGGATGTCGTCGATGTTGGCGACGGCCTCGGCGGTCTCGATCATGGGGACGCACAGCACGTAGTCGTCGGCACCCTCGAAGTAGTCGGGGCGCCCGATGCGGATGCGGGTGGGTCCGACGCTGCGGCGCCCCACGGGCGCGTAGCGGCAGGAGGCGACGGCCGCGGTGGCATCGGCGGGGGTGTTGACCATGGGGATGATGACGCCGGCGGTGCCGAGATCGAGCATCCGACCGATGACACCGGGCTCGTTCCACGTCACGCGGGCGAACGGCACGCTGTCGCCCAACTCGATGGCCTGGACCATCGCCAGGGCGTCGGCGTAGTCCACCATGCCGTGCTGGAGGTCCAGGCACGCATAGTCGAATCCGGCTCGTCCGATGATCTCCGCGGTGACCGGCGACGGGATGGACAGCCACGCCCCGATGGCGCACCCGCCGTCCTGCAACTTCGCTTTGACTGGATTCATCATGTGGTGGGACCTTCTTCTCGCCGGTGCTCGGAGAATCGCTGCGGGCGCCGCGGGGTCGGGCGGGTGTTGCCGGTGGCGCCGGTGTTCAGCTCCCGACCGCCGTCTGCGCGGCCCGCAGGGCGCCGTAGCCGATCCGCGTGACGCCGGTGCGTTCCAGCAGCTTGGGTATCGACACGGCGTCTGTCAGCAGTTCGTGCTGGGCGACCCAGTCGTTCCATCCGGTGTGCGCCGCTCGCAACTCGGGTGTCTCGATGCCGGGGTTGACGACCAATTCGGTCACGCCGGGTTGGACCTCGGCGAGCGCTTGTTCGAGGGCGTCGGCGGTGCGGGGGCGCAGCACCCGGTCGGGGCTCAGCACGCTGTGCTCGGCGGCTCGGCGCCGGAACGGGAAGCCGTAGGTGGACTCGCTTTCGCCGCTCTGCAGGCGTAGCGGGAGGTTGAACTCGACGGCCAGTTCCAGGTACACGTCGAAGAACTCGGGCCGGGCGTTGAGGGCGTCGAGGTGCGAGCCGAGATGGTTCACGTCGAATCCCCACAGGATGGCCCGCTCGATCTGCGCCCGGCATTCTCGTCGCACCTCCTCGGTGTCGGCGTGGTCCCACAGGTCGTCGGCTGTGCGCGGGAACCCGCCGTCGCCGTCCAGCAGCGAGGGGGCCAGCGTGATGGGCCCCCAGCGGTACTTGTCGAACGGGGAGTTGAGGGTGAGGTTGACCCCCACGTCCTCGCCGCGGTAGGCGGCGGCCGCCTCGCGGGCCCAGGGACACGGCACCATCAGCGAGGCGCTGGTGCCGATGCCGGCCCGTAGCACGTCGTAGGTGCCCACGTTCGTGGCGTGGGCGCAGCCGAGGTTCTCGCAGGTGATGATCAACAGGCGCGCCTCGGGGGGATGTCCGAGCCGTTCGACCAGGGTTCCCACGCGTGCGACCCTACCCGCGTCTCGCCTGCAGCGGCCTGTCCCGGCGCACTCGCACGCGGCCCGTCGGGGACTCGCTGGACCGCGGGGGCGGCGAGCCATCGGTCACTCTTCAGCGGCGACTCCTGTCACGTGCCCGCGGCGACCCTTGTCATTCGGGAAGTGGGGTGTCGGCTCCGCCGCAGGCCGCCCAGAGCCCCAGGTCCTCTGCCCGTGCCGCGTCGACGGCGCCGGCGAACTGCGCGGCGTAGTCGTTGTTCGGCGGGATCGGCAGGGCGTCGGCGTATCCCTCGCGGGCGAGCGCCATGTTCACCAGGAGACCGTCGGCGGCCCGGTGGACGTACGCAAGCAGCCGGTCGTAGACGTCGCGGGTCTCGGCGCCGCCGGTCAGCAGCACCGGGGTGCCCGGAGGGAGCAGGACAGAGGTGAAGGCGCTCGCCTCGGCGCCGAAGCACTCTGCCGGCAGGTGGCCGCCGAGCTTCTCGGGAGTGTCGATACCGATGAGTCGCACGTTCTCGGTGCGACCTCCCTCGAAGACCACGACGACGGTGTCGCCGTCCACCACCCGCTGGATCTCGGCGCGCGCGGCGGCCGGCGGGATGCCGAAGAGCGACGTGGGGTGCCGCGCCCTGACCGCCTCGACGTCAATGTCGGCGAGGACGACCCCGGCCGTCTCGTTACTTCCGGCGCCGATCGCGACGACACCGTCAGAGCCGCAGGCAGCAGCGAGCAGGCTCGTCAGAGCCGCCGCCAGGAGCCGCGCCGTCACGCGGCAGGTTGCGCTTCGGCGCGACGCCGGGAAGGGCGCTCGGCAGCGGCCCGCGCCCGCAGGATGGCGCGGGCCTCGGCGGCCCGGCGCCGCCCGATGGCCCGCGTCTCCTCGTCCAGCACCCAGGCTGCTGCGGGACGAGGCGGCTCCTCGGAGCGTTGCGGCGCCGCCGTCTCAGGGAAGAGCGGAATCTGTGTACTCATGTTTCTATTCTGCAATGGGGGTGTGACAGTGCCCCCACCTCGCCGTCTGCCGATCGCGCCGTAGCGAGACGGCGTAGCGAGAGGACAGCCTGATCGAGCGGAGGGCGTGGGCGGATCGACAATGGGGGTGTGACAGTGCCCCCACCTCGCCGTCTGCTGATCGCGCCGTAGCGAGACGGCGTAGCGAGGTGACAGCCTGATCGAGCGGAGGGCATGGACGGATCGACCCGGCGAACCGTCGCCGCCGCGCCCGGACCACGACCTGCCGGCGTTTCGGAATCGCCAACCACTTCACTCAGTGGACAGCAAGAAGGAGTGAAACTTAATTATAGTTAGTCTAACTGGAGAAGGACACTTCCGGTCACGCGCATTTGCTCTCATGAGTCTCCGGCGGAGCGCGTCGTCGGCCTGCGGACCGATCGTGGCTCACAAGCCCGGATCCCACCTCGGAAGCTGCTGGAACGAACTCATCACCCCGTCACCCGAGTACGTCACGGTCAGGGTCTCGGTGGCGCGGGTCATCGCCATGTAGAGCAGGCGGCGTCGGCGGTCTTCCTGAGCCTCTGCCTCGTCGTCCTCCTCGGGTACCCAGACATGGTTGGCGCCGGCCACGATCACATGGCGGAACTCCAACCCCTTGGCCCACTGCAGCGTGGCGACCCTCACCGATCCTCGGCTGCGAACTGCTCTCGCAGGGCCCTTCTTGGTATCCGTGCTGTCGGGCAACCTCTCCAGGATCAGCTTCCGAAGATCCGGCGACCCCGAAAGCACCACAATCTGATCGGGCTCGTTTCCTGCCCCCCGCAGTTCCTCGACGGCCCTGGTTATGACCCCCGCTTCGGCCTCCAGGTTGGGGCACAGCCACAACTGCGGCACCGGTCCGGTCCGCACGGCGTCGGAGGGCATCACCAGCACGTCCAGTTCGTCCGACTGCACATCACCTGCGTCCTGACGCCCAAGCCCGGCGAGCACCCCCAGCGCCTGGGTCAGGATCTCGCGGGTGTTTCGGTAGTTTCTTGTGAGCACCGTGGAACGCCCTCGAGCTGTAAATCCGTCGGGGTTCCAGGCCATGCGCCGCCGGTAGACGTTCTGGGCGCTGTCAAGCGCAATGGCGAAGTTGTCGCGACCCTCTGCCAGTGCGGCCCACGCCAGATCCAGACCCGAGGGGCCGAAATCCTGTGCCTCATCCACCAGCACAACGTCGAAGAGGTGTTCGTCTACCAGTGTCGTGGCCACGGTGGTTGCCTCCCGGCGGATGTGCTGGAAGTCCTCGTCGCTGGGCTTGGAGCCGTAGTTGACATTGCGTCCCGCTGCCTTCAAGAGCCGGGAGGCCAGGCGGTCAACGGTCATCACCGAGACGCTGTCCAAGTCGGAGACAGCGTCCTCCAGCACGGCTGCCAGAGACTTGTTGTAACAACACAGGAGGATGCGCCACTCAGGGAAGTACCTGGCCAGGTGTTTCGCTCGATGCGTGAGGATGAGTGTCTTGCCGCTGCCCGCCACGCCGCGGATCAGGCGGTAGCCCGCTCCGAGATGCTCGGCGAGGTGCTCCTGGGTCCGATCCAACGCCCGGATACGGGCCTCATCGTCAGGTGGCCGGAACAGCAAGGCGCCTTGGGTGGAACCGCGGGCGGGGTCGCCAATGCGGATCGACGGCCTCACCGCCACCCGTGCCGCCGTCGCTTGGTGCGGAGATAGCGGGCGACTCCGCTCTCCAATCAGTCGACGCAGCGCGACGGGCAGTCCTTCCGGTGAGAAGTCCTCCCGGTAGAGCGCCCGCAGCCCGGCGGGGGCGTCAATCCCGTCGCGCGAAGTCAGACGCAACACATTGCGGGGTCGTGGTGTTCTCGGTTCTCTGGTGTTGGGGTCCCACCGGGCCGACCCGATCACGTCGCGGTGGTGCGGGTCGTGGCGGTCCCGGTTCTGGTGTGCGGGGGGCGACCTGTGTGTTGCGGCCGGGCGGCTCGTGTCGGTGGATGGCGGTGTGGGGTCGTGTCGGTGTGGGGTCGTGGCGGTGTGGGGTCGTGGCGGTGTGGGGTCGCGGTGGTGTGGGGTCGCGGTGGTGCGGGTCGTGGAGTTCTCGGTTCTCTGGTGTTGGGGTCCCAGCGGGCCGACTCGATCACGTCGTGTCGGTGTGGGGTCGTGGCGTTCCCGGTTCTGGTGCTCGTCAGCAGCGGAGTGGGAGCGTGATGTCGGCCTGGGGGCCGGTCGGTGGGCTGGAGGGAGGCGGATCGTGGGTGCCGTTGCGGTTCGTTGGTGCGGTTCGGCGCCGCTGTTGGTGGTGGAATGTGAATCGTCCGTCGGCGTTGCGGATGATTTGGGCGCGGTTGGTGTGGACTTGTTGGTGGCAGTGGCTGCAGAGCAGGCACATGTTGTCGATGTCGGTTCC
>Ga0209022_1001539_pt1 | contig 23095 bp, 15 predicted proteins | sample PinacodermPK_FD_187300 | JGI IMG/M metagenome (GOLD analysis project Ga0209022, IMG submission 187300) | Host-associated microbial community of the marine sponge Aplysina aerophoba from Gulf of Piran - sponge pinacoderm, lysed by proteinase... | ecosystem: Host-associated > Porifera > Sponge >...
AGAAGCTCTCGAGCGGCATGAAGCAGAAGGTGTCGATCGCCCGCACGGTCGTCCACGATCCGCCGGTACTCATCTTCGACGAGCCGACCGTCGGCCTCGACGTGCTGAACGCGCTCGACCTCCAGCAAGCGATCCAGGAACTGCGCGAGGACGGCAAGGCGATCCTGTTCTCGACCCACATCATGAGCGAGGCCGAGCGCCTCTGCGACCGGATCGCGATCATCGACAAGGGGCGAATCCGCGCCTGCGACGACCTCGAAGGGCTGCGGGCGGCGACGTCCCAGCACTACCTCGAGGACATCTTCGTCCACTACGTCACCAGCAACGAAACGCCGGACTAGAGACTTGCGCAACAGACACTGGGTGCGCCGGGCTGCCATCCGTGCGCCCGATGACGGGCACACGGACTGGTTCACGGGTGGCGCGGGGCGCCACCCGGGTTCTGGCCGGCATTCGGCGCGCAGCGCCGGCCTTCCGGCGCTCGGCCGCGCCAAGGCAGCGTCGCGATGAACCGCCGCACCGTCAGCGCGCTGGTCGGCAACGATCTGCGCCAGCTCGCCCGGAACCCCCGGGTGCTGGTGTTCGCCGTCGCGTTGCCACTCGTCATCTGGCCGCTGATGTGGTTCCTGACCTCCCTGACGACGGAGCGGCGGCAGGAGCGACTCGAGAGTCGGACGTACATGTACGCCGTGGCCGAAGACCCGCGCGACGCCGAACACGCCGCCGACACGAGGGCATGGCTCGAGCGCGCTCTGGCCGTCGTCGGCGAAGACGGCCCGGCCGACGACGCCGACACGACGGACGCTCCCGCGGTTCGTTTCGAGCGCATCGAGGCGCCCGACGACTTCGAGGCCGCCCTCGATGAGGAACGACTCCACGTCCACGTCGCGTGGGAAGCCGGGGCCGACGGTGCGGACGAGAACGTGGACGTGGACAGCGAGGCGCTCGGCAACGCCGGCGACGCCGCGCAGCGCATCGTCCTCTCGTACCGCGCGGACCTAGACGCCTCGGACGCCGCCGAGGGGTACCTGCGGCGAGCTCTCGAGCGCACGCGGGTGGAGGTCCGCGAGGGACGACTCGCGGCCGCCGGGTTCGAAGTGCCGCCCGAAGATCTGCTGCCGGTCGAGCGGATCGAAACCGCGAGCGAAGAACAGACTTCCGGGCTCCTGCTGGGCCGCATCCTGACCGCGATCATCGTGATGATGATGCTCACCGGCGGCTCGATCGTCGCCACCGACGCGCTGGCGGGCGAGAAGGAACGCGGCACGCTCGAAACCCTGCTGACCACTGCCGCCAGCCGGATCGAGATCGTCACCGCGAAGAACCTCTCGATCCTCACCGTCGCCTTCGCCACCAGCGTGCTCAACATCGCGAACATCGTCCTGTGGATGCAGCTCGACGTGATCCCGGCGCCGGCGGGCCTGAAGCTGGTCATCCCGGTCGGCGCGGCATTGCTGCTGCTGTTCCTCTACGCGCCGGCAGCGGTGCTTCTCTCGAGCAGCCTGCTGCTCGTCTCGGGCCGGTCGAAGACCTACAAGGAAGCGCAGTTGCTGTTCGCGCCCGTGATGCTCGTCTCCCTGGCCGTCGCGGCGATTCCCGTGCTGCCTGGCATCGCGCTGCGCAGCGCGATCGTCGTCGTGCCGATCGCCAACCTCGGTGTCGCCGCGAGGGAGATCCTGACGGGGCAGTACGACTGGCCGCTGATCGCCGCCGCCTGGGCGGTGACCGCCGCTGCCGCCGCCGTTCTCGCCCGCGCCTCGGTACGCGCGCTTTCGGCGGAGAAACTGATCACGGCCAGCGACATCGACGCCGCGGACCTCACCGGGGGCCCCGCCCTCTTCCCGCGCCGTGTCGGTCGCTGGTTCGCGGTGCTCTGGGCGCTGCTCCTGGTCTGGCAACTGAACGTCGGCGGCGGCATCGACAGTCGGCTGCTGATCGTGATCAACATGGCGATCTTCGGCGCCGCGGCGTGGCTGATGCTCGCGCGCTACCGGCTGCCCATCCGCGAGACGCTGTCGCTCAGGGCGCCACCTCCGGCGGCCTGGCTCGGCGTCCTGATCGGCGTGCCGGCAGGCCTCCTCCTGGCCGACGGCGTCGTCCGCCTCGCGAGCCTGGCGATGCCGATTCCGGAGGAGTGGATCGAAGCGATGGCAGAGGCATTCGGCGCGGACATCCCGGTCTGGCAGATGCTCTTCTTCTTCGCCATCCTGCCCGGCATCTTCGAGGAGATCGCCTTCCGCGGCGTCCTGCTTCACGGTCTGAAGAGCCGGTTCAGACCCGTCCAGCTCGTGTTCGTCACGGGTATCGCCTTCGGCTTCTTCCACGTCGACCTGTTCCGGATTCCGGGGACGTCCTTTCTCGGCGTCCTCCTGGTGATCGCCGTTCTTCGCTCCGGCTCGATCTACCCCGCCATGGCTTGGCACGCTCTGCACAACGCCCTGGCTCTCGGCAGCGCACGGGTCGAGCAGATCCGGCTCCCGGACCAGCCGACCTGGTGGCACTACGTCCTGGCCACCCTGGCGATCCTCGTCGCCTTCCGGCTGATGGACTCGTCGAAGCGGAGCGACCAGCCTCCAGCTAGTTGACCCAGGGGCCGCGGCGGACGCTGTCGTCTTCGTCCTTCGGCTTCTTGCCGCCGGGCACGACGCGGAAGCGGCGGCGGCCACGGCTCAGCTTCTGCTTCACGTACCAGCGCTCGTAGCGGAGCTGCATCTCGCGCATCAGACCCTTCGTACGCCCGGGTCGCAGGAGCACGAACACGGTGCCGATCGCCGTGCAGATGCCGAGGAAGCCAGCAAGATCGGTTGTCGCGAGAAAGCCCACCCAGGCGAACGCGATCTCGATCCAGATGAACCACTTGGCGCGGATCGGCAGAACGAAGAACAGCATGATCGTCGCATCGCGCCGGATCAGGGCGAAGGCGGCGATGACGATCGCGATCAGCATCCGCTGGCCCTGCATGAGGACGAAGGCGGTGGTCCCCGCGCCTCCTGCCGACTGCAGCAGTACCTGCACCATGCAAGCCACCAGAGCGGCGGCGCCCGCCGACATCCAGAGCAGGTTCCAGAAACGCTGGCGGCCCAGCGCCCAGCGCAGATCGCCGGCGAACATGTAGAAGATCAGGAGCTCCAGCAGGAACCAGATCGACGGCCCGCCCCAACCCGCCGCCGGGTAGGTCACGAGCTGCCAGATCATCCCCTGCTGCCACACGGAACTCGACAGCCGCATCAACTCCGGCACGAAGGCCAGCCCGGGCAGGAACTGCATCGAGAAAGTGACGAAGAGCACCGCCACGAGCAGCAGCAGGTCGCGCGCGTGCGGCCCGGAAAGGCCGCCGAAACTCATTCGGCGCGCAAAAGGTCCTCCTCCCATCGTCATGGCGCAGGGATTGTAGCCACGACCGATTTTCCAGCGGCCGTGGCGCTGCCTTGGACGGCGTACAATCGCCGGCTACCTGGAACGGGAGGGCGACGAAGATGGACCGAGAAGCAGCCTGGAGGACAGTGCAGGAGTTCGTGGCCGCCCCGGGGCTACGCAAACACATGCTCGCCGTGGAAGGGGCCATGCGCTGGTACGCCGAACAGCTCGGCAGCGACCCGGAGGCATGGGGTCTTGCCGGACTCCTTCACGACTTCGACTGGGAGATCCACCCCACTCTCGAGCAGCACCCGGCCGACGGCGCCGCGATCCTCCGCGAACGCGGGCTGGACGAGGACATCGTCCGCACGATCCTCTCGCACAACACGGAGGGGACCGGCGTCGAACGGGAGACCGCGCGCGACTATGCGCTGCTGGCCTGCGACGAGATCACCGGCCTGATCAGCGCCGCCGCCCTGATCCGACCCAGCAAGGACGTTCGCGACGTACCGCTCAAGTCCGTCCGCAAGCGCTGGAAGCAGCGGGCCTTCGCCGCCGGCGTCGACCGCGAGCACGTCGAGGAAGTCACGGCCGACTTCAGCCGCGAGTGCTTCGGCGGCGAGCTCGAACTCTGGCAGCACGCCGGCAACGTGCTCGCGGCGATGCAGGGCATCGCCGCGGAGCTCGAGCTCGACGGCCGCCTGGCGAAGTGATCTTCCTGGCTCTGTTGGCATTGCTCGCGGGGGCCGCAGCGGCGCCACAACACACCGCCCCACCCAACGTCCTCTGGATCGACATCGACGATCAGTCGCCCTGGTACTCGAGCTACGGGCACGACCTCGTCGAGACGCCCAACATCGACGCACTGACGCGACAGGGCGTGCTGTTCGAGCGGGCGTACGCGCCGACGCCGGTGTGCAGCCCGACCCGTTCCTCGCTGATCACCGGCAGCTACGCGATTCGGATCGGGGCGCATGACCATCGTTCGGGGCGGGTTCCCGGCTACCAGATCCATCTGCCGGAAGGGGTCGTAACCGTTCCCGAACTGTTCCGGGCCGCGGGCTACGAGACCTACAACGCGAGCAAGGACGACTTCAACTTCACCTACGACCGCACGAAGCTCTACACGATCGGCCCCCAGCCGTCGGAAACCCCGTCCTGGAAGGGCCCGCAGGGCGGTGGACACTGGCGCGACGTGTCCGAAGGCAAGCCGTTCTTCGGTCACATGAAGGTGTCCGGCGGCAAGGGCGTCGCGGACATCGCCGAGGAAGTGAAGGCGCTTGGCCTTGAACCCGTGGATCCGGCGGATGTGCCGGTGCCGGCCCAGTATCCCGACATTCCCCAGGTGCGCCGGCACATCGCCAACCACTACAACTCGATCCTGCGCACCGACCAGCAAGTAGGCGAGCTGGTGGCGCAACTGAAAGTCGACGGACTCTGGGAAAGAACCATCCTCGTGCTCTTCTCGGACCACGGTTCGGATCTGCCCCGGAGCAAGGAGTTCTCCTACGACGAAGGCTTGCGGATACCGCTGATCGTCGTCGCACCGGGACTTGAGGAAGTCGTGAAGCCCGGCACGCGACGGGCCGATCTCGTCAACCTGATGGACGTTGCGGCCACGTCTCTGGCGCTCGCCGACCTCGACGTGCCAGGGTTCATGGACGCGCAGAACATCTTCGGTCCGAACTACCGCCGCGACTACGTGTTCACCTCGGCCGACCGCATGTCGAACGTCATCGACCGGGTCCGATCGGTGGTGGGGCCGCGCTTCCACTACATCAGGAACTTCATGCTGGACAGACCGCTCATCAACTGGGGCCACCGGGAGATGATCGACCTCATGCGCAATCCGGACGACAGCAGTTTCCTGACGATCCGGCGATTGGCCGAGGAAGGCAGGCTGACGCCCGCCCAGGCCGCGCCCTACGGACAACGCGTCGCCGAAGAACTCTACGATCTCGAGAACGATCCGGACGAAGTGGTCAACCTGGCCGAAGATCCCGCCCATACCGACGTGCTGAACGAGATGCGCGAAGCGCTGGCAGGCTGGATCGAAGACACGGACGACAAGGGCCAGTACCCCAGGTCCCAGGCCGCGATGGACGAGATCACGGAGCGCTTCGCCGAGGACTGGCTCAGGAGCCCCGAGTTCCGCGATCTACCGTAGGGAAGACACCGTCGTCGCCCGAAGCGCGCCGTCGCCTGTGCCCGCTACGGAGCCTCTTGGGGCATAGCGGCCGGGCTCGAACTTGACGGGCGACTGGCGAAGTAGGGGCCGGCAACCGCTCGCAGAAGCGTCAACGGTCTGCCGCGCTCCGCCGGCGTCTATTTGACATTGTCGTGTTCGCAAAGTCACTATGCTGACATTAGAGGCCCAGATGAGTGACGGACCACACCGCAGCCTGCCTCTTGAACGCGACTATCCAGGATGTTGAAAGCACATGAACAAGAGTGGAACGCCTTCCTCGACGAGCTCGGCCCAGGCTCCTTCGTTACGGGCTGGGCCACCCGGTTTCGCTAGCCGGGAGCCGGCCCTCGACGCGACGGAAGTCGGTCGACGGCTGAGGAACGCCCGCGAGGCAGCGGGCATGACGCAAGCACAAGCTGCGGCCGCCATTCGAGTCGCACGGACGACGCTCCTGGCCATCGAGAAGGGACAGCGTCGCTGGCAGCCCGCTGAGCTTCAGCGGCTCGCAGTGGCCTATGGCACGTCCGCGAACGAACTCTTGCGGCGCGAGTCAGTGCATGTCGACCTTGCGCCCCGGTTCCGGAAGGATGGTCGGTACGTAGACGTGGAAGCCAGCAAGGCGGCCCGGATACTGGCAGGTCTGGTCCGCGCAGAGGTTGAGCTCGAGAATCTGCTCGGCGTCCAAAGGCCTCGCAACCACCCCGCTGAACGGCCTCTCCTCCCGGGGAACGTACGGATCCAGGCCAAGAGCGATGCGCTCGAACTCCGCCAACGCATCGGCCTGGGGCTGGCACCCGTTCGCGACATCGAGAACCTGCTTGAACTCGAGTTCGGAGTGCGCGTCTACGTGCGTCCGCTTCCCTCCCGGATCTCTGGCCTCTTCGCCTACGACGTCGAAGTCGGAGCGTGCGTCCTGTTGAACGCGAACCACCCGGTGACCAGGCGCGCTCTTACCGCGGTTCACGAGCTGGCCCATCTGGTCTCCGTTCGTGACGCGACGAGCATCCACTTCCGCGACCACCGGCCGAAGTCCCGAGCGGAGTTCTATGCCGACGCATTTGCCCGAACGTTCTTGATGCCGCCGAGAACCGTCATTGAGAAGTTCCGCGCGTACACGTCGGGGTTCTCCACTCTGACTCGCCGCCACGTCATTCTGTTGAGCGACACCTTCGGCGTGTCGCGCGAGGCAATGGTCCGCCGCATCGAAGAACTGAAGCTCGTTCCGGCCGGCGCATGGGACTGGTTCCAGGCGAATGGCGGCATTACCGACAAACAGGCGCTAGAGGTTCTTGGCGGGCCTGCGCCTGTCAAGACCCGTACCGCTCAATCGGGGCACTACATACCCCCCCGCATCGCCGCTCTCGCGGCCGAGGCGCATAGGCAGGAGCTTCTCAGCGAGGGACAACTGGCACGCCTCCTGGATCTCGATCGCGTCGCCCTCCGTGAGGTGCTCGACGAAGAAGCAGCGGAGGGCGAACCAAGTGCCGCTACGCCACTTTCTCTATAGCTTCACCGGCCCGGTGGTCGCGGACACGAGCGTCGTCATCAACCTGAACGCCACCGGGTACTCGAAGGTTCTCCTGGCCGCCTTACCGAACCAGATTCTCGTTGCAGAGCAGGTTGTGTCGGAGCTGCAGGACCAGCGGAGCCGTCCGCACCACGACGGGGAGATGCTCTCCGACCTAGTGGCTCTCGGTCTCATCAAAGTAGTAGCCCTTGGGGGAAACGGCTACCAAGTCTTGACCACACTGGTCAGCGGAGCCGCGGTTGCGACCCTGGACGACGGCGAGGCCGCCACTATCGCCGCTGCTCTCGAACAAGGTGGCCTCGCAATGATCGATGAGCGAAAGGCCCTGAACATATGCGCATCGCGGTTTGAGGAACTCCACACCGCCACCACTGTCGATCTGCTGCGCCATCCCCGAATACAGGAGGCCCTGCCGAGGGATGGACTAGCCGACGCAGTCTTCAACGCCGCCTACAAGGCACGCATGCGAGTTCAGCATCAGCATGGCGAGTGGGTCCTCGACCTGCTCGGTCACAAGCGAGCAAGCTTGTGCAGCTCCCTCAACAGGATCCTGCGGAGCACAAGGCCGCAACGACCACCACCTGCCAGTGAGGTCCACGAGAAACGAGCGACCTGCGATTCCGGTAGCGGTCTCTGATCCTTCCTCCGCTGCACCTGCCAGAACAAACTTCGACCGCCGCCGTGTCGACGTTGACCGTGATCCGCACCAGCTCCGACGCGGTTTGCTTCACGCCAGCTTCAGACCGCTAGTCGCGAACCGGCTGAAGTCGCGTCTATTCGACGTTGCGATTGCCGCGCTATCCGCGAGCGCAGCCGCCCCGATCATGTAATCAATGAGCAGTGCCCGCCGCCGTCCCGATTCGTTGAACAACCGCGCCGCGAGCGCGGCCTGGTCCGGCGTGAAGTCCCGTCGGCATTCAATGAACCGGTCCGCCAGTTCCCCATCGCTGCTGCCAAGCGGCCCGCAAAGGAACTCCGTCCAGGCAACTGAACTCATGACCAGTGCCTCGCCCTGCCCGAGCCACCCACGCAGCTTCGCCTCTTCCGGCGTTCCCGGAATCAGTGCGCGAATGAGAAAGCTGGTATCCAGGTGAATCACTGCGGCTAGGAGGCGCGCCGTTGGGCGGCCGCCTGCCGTCCAGCCTCCACATCTCGCGCCCACTGCTTGAGATCGACATCGCGCGCGCTCAGCGAGGCCTGAAGCTGATCCAGGGCTGCCACCGCGTCTTCACCCTGAGCGGGCTGCCGGCAAGCTTCATTCCGGATCGCTCGCCGCAACGCCTCGGACTTCGAAACCTGCTGCCGACGGGCCAGATCCTCGAGCGCCCGCACGGACTCGACATCGAGCGAGTAGGTCGACTTGATTGTCATGGTGGCCATACCCAGAGAGTATGGCCGTAGTTCCCGTGGCCGTCAAGCCGAATCCAACGCTGCATTTCTCGCGTCGATTCGAGGAGCTTCCTCAACAGCTACCCGCGTGCCTCGGCACCCGGACATGAAGAGAGCCAAAGCAACTCCGACAGGGAGGCTCAGCGCGCCGACGCGACCCACGGTCACACCCTGGGCGGATACCGGCTCTCCACGTACTCCCCGACGATCCGGGTGAACTGCTCCGACAGTTCCGCCGCGTTGCCGCGAAGGGTCGTGAACTGGCGTCCGTCGACGTAGACCGGGCAGGTCGGCGCCTCGCCGGTGCCGGGGAGCGAGATGCCGATGTCCGCCGCCTTCGATTCGCCGGGGCCGTTCACGACGCAGCCCATCACGGCGAGCTTCAGTTCCTCCACGCCCTCGTAGCGGTCGCGCCACCCGGGCATCCTGTTGTCGATGAATTCCTCGACTTGCAAGGCGAGTTCCTGGAAGGTCGTGCTGGTCGTACGGCCGCAGCCGGGGCATGCCGTAACGCTGGGCGCGAAGGCGCGCAGTCCCAGCGCTTGCAGGAGTTCGCGGCAGGCGTGGACCTCTTCGCGGCGGTCGCCGCCGGGGCGCGGGGTCAACGAGACGCGGATCGTGTCGCCGATGCCCTCGGCCAGCAGGACGGACATCGCCGACGACGACCACACCAGGCCCTTGATGCCCATGCCGGCCTCGGTCAGGCCGAGGTGTAGCGGCTGCCGCGTCCGCTTCGCCAGATCCCGGTAGACGCCGATCAGGTCCCGCGGCGAGGACGTCTTGCACGAGATGACGATCTGCTCCTCGGTCAGACCGCATTCGAGGGCCAACTCCGTCGAGCGAAGAGCCGAGAGGACCATGCACTCGCCGACGATCTCCTCGGAGGTCCTGCCGAGATCCCGCTCGGTGTTCTCCTCCATCTTCGCCACCAGCAGGTCCTGGTCGAGCGACCCGCCGTTGACGCCGACGCGGACCGGCTTGCCGAGTCTCCGCGCCACCTCGCAGATCGCCGCGAACTGCGGGTCCCGGCGGCCGCCGCGGCCGACATTGCCGGGGTTGATCCGCAGCTTCGCCAGAGCCTGAGCACAGCCCGGGTGGCGCTCGAGCAGCACGTGGCCGTTGTAGTGGAAGTCGCCGACCAGGGGCACGCCGCAGCCCTCCGCGTCCAGCCGGGCGCGGATCTCGGGCACCGCGACCGCGGCCGCGTCGACGTTCACGGTGATCCGCACCAACTCGGAGCCCGCTTCCGCCAGCGCGAGCGCCTGGGCGGTCGTCGCGTCGACGTCGGCGGTGTCCGTGCTCGTCATCGACTGCACGGCGACCGGCGCCCCGCCGCCGACGATCACGCCGCCGATGTCGACCGCGTGGGTCGTGCCGCGGTGTGTTTCCGGCGCGCCGGTTGTCATGCTCGCTGCAGCCGGGGCAACGGGGTCAGCGGGGCGCAGGTTGCCGACGCTACCCCAACAGCCGATCCAACGCGGTCGCGGCGGCCAGCATGGCGCCCATGACGAGGACCATCCGCCAGGTGAGGTCGACGCGGAGCTTCTCCATATCGACGCGGATCTCGCCGCGAAGCTCGCTCATCTCAGCGCGAAGTTCGCCGCGAAGCTCGCTCATCTCACCGCGAAGTTCGGCGAACCCGGCGCGCATCTCGCCTCGCAGATCGGCGATCTCGACCCGAATCTGCGCCAGGTCCCGAGCGCGTTCGGCGCGCTGCTCCCTGCGCAGCGCCTCAAACTGGGCCTCAGCGCCCTCTCTCGTCAAGAACAACTCCTGCCCTGCCGTTCCACCAGTCTCCGATTCCGTTGCCGTCATCCGCTTCCTCCGGTCGACGCCCTGGGCCGGCTATAGCGGCAACAGGGCGATGGTACATCACGCGCGGGCCAAACCCGGCCACCGCGCCAAGCGGCCGAAGCACCCCGCGCCTACAGACAAGGACGGTGTTGGGTCCCGGCTCTTCACTCCCCCGGCTCCATGTAACATCGCCGCCCATGCCGGACAGCCACGAGGCTCAGGATGGGCGGGACCGGCAGGGCGACGGTAGAAAGCTCCGTCCCTCAAGCGCCGCCGACCGCGCCGCAAGCAAGGGACGCGAGGCAAGGCCCACGGACTCGCTTCCCTCCGGTGTGCTCGCCATCGCAGGTCTATCGAGTCTCGCCTTCGCGCAGCCGATCTACGACCTCCTGAGGCGATCGCCCGAGTTCTTTGCCATCCGGGATTTATACATGGGCGATCTCCTCGCACTGGTTGCGGCGCTCCTCGTGGGTCCCACCCTGACCTTCTCTGCACCGGGCATCGTGGTGCGCTTCCTCCGGCCATCCTGGACCCGATGGGCAGTCGCGGTTCCCATCGGGCTGCTTGCCGCCCTGATCGCCCTGCAAGCGGTCAACGGCCTTGCCGCAGCGGGGGCTCTCGGGGTAGCCCTGTTGGTATGCCTCGGCGCCAGTTGGGCCCACGTCCGGCTCAAGGGAGTTCGCAGCTTCGCCCTGCTCCTGTCTGGCGCGGCAGTCGTCGTACCGGCACTCCTGATCCTTGACGGCGATGTACGCAGAAGCGCTACCGCTCCGAAACCGACAGTGGAGATCGACGTCCCCGACACCGGCGCCCGAGCGCCGATTGTGCTGGTCATCTTCGACGAGTGGTCGCTGACCTCGATCCTGGACCGAAACGGCAAGATCGACAGAGAACGGCTACCCAATCTGGCCGGACTGGCGGATCAGGCGACCTGGTATCCGAATGCGACGGCTGCGGCGGACACGACGGAACTGGCCCTGCCAGCGATGCTGGCTGGATCCCCGGCGAAGCAGGGCCGCCTGCCGGTCGCCTCCGAGTACCCGGTCAACATGTTCACCGTTCTGGCGCCAAGCCATGACGTCTTTGCGCTTGAACCCATCACCGCGCTGTGTCCTCCCGAAGTCAACCTGCTGACCGCCGAACGCCCGGCCGCAGGGGACCGCTTCGGACTGCTCGCGTCCGACCTGTCCATCGCCTGGCTACGGCTGACCTTGCCCGCGCCCTGAGGATCAGTTGATCGTCCTCCGCTACGCCCGCAACCTGGCCGAAGGCAACGGCCTCGTCTACAACATGGGCGAGCGCGTGATGGGCTTCACGACGCCGTCGTTCACCTTGCTAAGCGGTCTGTTCGTCGCCCTCGGCGGCGATCAGGCGCCGGCTTGGCAAAACACCTTCGGCCTGTTCTGCATGCTCGGCACCGCCGCGGTAGCCGCCCGACTGCTGGTTCGAATTGGCGCCGGCCCCGCCGCGCCGCTCGCGGTAGCCCTGATCACGTTCAATCCCGCTGCCGCCTACAACTACCTCCACGTCGGCATGGAGGTTCATCTCTTCGCCCTGCTCTTTCTGCTGGCGCTCGACCTCCACATGAGCCAGCGGACGAAGGCATCGAGCGTCGTCGCAGCACTCTTGTTCCTGACCAGGCCCGAAGGAGCGTTGCTCATCGTCATGCTGCTCGCCGCAACCTGGCGGAGCGAGCGCCGACTTCCCACCCGCGAGGCCGGAGCATGGCTCGGAACGACAGCGCCGTGGCTTGTCTTCGCCACGGTCTACTACGGCAGCCCCGTACCCGCGACGCTGCCCGCCAAGGCCGGTTCCCTTCTGATCCACACGCCTCAGTACCTCAGTCGGGTCGGCGAGATCTACGCCGAGGCGGCGCGCAGCGTCGTGGCCACGTACAACTCCGCGCTGGGCGGCAGGTCCTGGGCATGGTTCCTCCTGGCGGCATTCGCCGTTGCGGGCGTCGTCGAGCTCATGCGCCGCTGTCCGCGCCTCTGGCCGCTGGTTGCCTTCCCGGTCGTCTCGGCCGCCGGCTATGGAGTTCTCGGAGCGTGGGCGGAGTTCACCTGGCACTACTACCCTCTCGGCGTAGCGAGCGCCTTCTCGATCGCATTGGGCACCCACGCGGCGGTCTCGTGCCTGCTGCGCGCCGTGCCGGCCGCCGCCCACAGGCTACGGTCGACACCGTCGAGCGCCGGGCGCCGCACAGGGCGGGTAGTGGCTGCCCTGGCCCTGCTGACGGTCGCCTTGCCAGTCCTCAGGTCGACCTACGCCCAAGCGCACTACCGTGTCGAGCCCAATCCTCGGAGCGAGGGGCTCGCCGGCATGGGACAAGCTCTCGGCGAACGCTTCGATGCCGCAACTTCCGTCTTGGTCGATGAAATCGGACACATCGGTTGGAGGAGTTCGGTGAGGATCATCGACCAGGCAGGACTGGTCACTCCCGGCCTTCGCTACGACGTACCAAGGCACCTGGTCGTGGAGCGTCACCGGCCGGATCTCCTTCTTCTGCACAACGACGCCCGGACCCGTCACGGTGTCAGGCAGACTGCCGTGTTCCCCTCGGATCTCGGCTACCGGCGAGTGCCGGACTTCCCCGCGGCGCCCGGGTACCGCCTTTGGGAGTTTGGCGGAGGCGACCTCGCCGATGGTTCGCAAGCCGGCTCGTTCTACGAACTGCAACGAAACGAAAGCGGCCACGTCGAGGCTTTGGTCGAGTCCACGCCCGATCTCGCGCGACCGCCCAGGCGTTTCCCGATCGCGGGGCGCGGCGGCGGCACGATCGGCTACCTGGACTCCGCCGACATCGAATCGAGCGAGTCTCCGAGTTCGAACGCCAGCTCGGTGACCCTTGCCGGTTGGGCCGCAGACACCACGGATCCCTCTGGCGTCGTGGAGGCGGTCCTCGTACTCGGCGAAAGGGTGGTCGCTTCGACGATCGCCGATCTGCCGCGTCCGGATGTAGCGGCCCAGCACGGTCGCCCCTTCGAGTACGCCGGCTTCTCGCTCCTCCTTATGGCAGACCCCGAACGAGTCCTGCGAGAAGGGTTCGTCGGCTACGCCCTGTCCAGCCAGGGATTCGCAACCAGACTCCAGTTTCTCTACCAACCACTCACGACGGTACGGTCGGGCTTGGAGACGCTTCCGATCAGCGACGGTCGCAGGCTGACGGTGCGAGGTCCCGGTAGCGGCGTCGACGGTTCGGTCGACTTCGTAGCGAGAGAGGGCGACCGAACCGAGATCGCGGGGTGGGCCGCCGACCTGGAGCGTCGCGAGCGTCCCCGGCAGATAGTCATCTACCGCGACGGCGAGTTCCTGGCCAGCCTCGGGGCAAACCGGCAACGGCCCGACATCGCAGCGGCTCATGGCGACGAACGCCTGCTCCGCACCGGCTTCCGCGGCACGGTTCCCGGGGCCCCGGATCCGGCGACGTTCTCAGAGCGCCACAGAGTGTTCGCAGTGATGCTGAGGGGGGTCGCCGTCGAGTTGCGGGTCCGCCCGCCGGAAGAGCCGACCGCCCACCAGTAGATGCGCACCGTAGAAGACCGACGGAAGAAGGAACCGCTCGTTGCGACTCACGGGGCGCGGCGTTTCATTCCAGTCGCCCACGTGTTCGGTTTGTGGGCGTTCGCTGTCGCGCAGCCAATCCTCGACCTTGTGGGCAGGGAACCGGACTTTCTGGTCGCCCATCGTCTCCAGGGTGCCCAGCTCACGATGCTTGCCATGGGGCTGTCGCTTGGCATGCCGGCGCTGCTGGCAGCGCCTCTCGTTGTTCCCTCGATCCACGGCAGCCGAATCGGGCGCTTTTACGCCGACGGACTCCGAACGCTGCTCGCTGCGGCGTTCTTCGTGCAAGTGCTGGATCTGCCACTCCTCGCGACCCTGCCCGCCGCCGTCGTGGCCACGGCGTTGATCGGCGGTCTCGGCTCGACCCTTGCTCTCTACCGCTGGCGCGGCCTGTCGAGCCTAGTCGCCGCAACCGCGCTCGCCGCCCTCATCGCTCCAGTTGTCTTCCTGCTGCGACCCGGCGTTCGCGACCTCCTGCCTCCAGCAGACGAGCTTGAACCCCCCACAGAGATCCTTCAGGCGCCGAAGTTCAAGAGCGACCTTCCCGTCGTCCTGATCGTCTTCGACGAACTACCGACAAGTTCGCTTCAACGTCCGGATGGCGCGCTCAACGCAGAACGCTTCCCTTCGTTCGCCGCACTCGCCGCGGAATCCGACTGGTACCGCCACGCCGCCACTACCAGTCTACAGACTTCGAAGGCAGTTCCCGCGCTGCTAACGGGCCAGTTGCCGCGGCCCGCGTCTACGGCCTCCTACCGTGACCATCCCGCCAATCTCTTCTCGTGGCTGGCAACTAGCGGCAGTTATCGGATCGTGGCCCAGCAGACGGTTTCTCAGCTCTGCCCTCCAGCCGTGTGCACGAGCTCGGGCGACCGAAACCGTTGGCAAGACCTCTCGGCCGCAATCGACGACCTCACGGTGGTCTACGGTCATCTTCTGCTGCCATCGGCTCTCCGGAGTCGCCTGCCGGACGTGAGCCGTCGATGGACCGGTTTCCGTGAACGCAGCGCCAGTCGAGACGCCCCCGCAGACCGTTTGGCCGTCCCGGGCCCCCTGCACCAGGAGGTGCCCGGTCTGGTCGACGACTTCCTTCGCCGAATCGGACGGGAAGGCGACGAAGAGCCGACCTTCTACTACCTGCACCTGAACATCCCGCACCGCCCCTGGAAGTACCTGCCCTCGGGACGCGAGTACACGCCGGCCGGCACGGAGGCCCTGCCTCCCGGTGTCGGAGGCGGCCAACTGCTCGAAGAGCGAAAGGCCTTTAGCGCGTGGCAACGACACCTGCTGCAGGTGGGCTACGCGGACCTCGTCCTGGGCCAACTACTGGACCGGATGAGAGCCGTAGCGATCTACGACCGGGCTCTGATCGTAGTCACGGCCGATCACGGTCACTCCTTCCGGCCCGGACAGCCGAACCGCGCCGCCACCGTGGGAAACGCCGAGGATGTACTCGAGGTTCCCCTGTTCGTGAAACGCCCGGGTCAAAGAGACGGCGCCGTGTACGACCACGGGGCGCAGACGATCGACATTGTGCCCACGGTCGCCGCGGCAATCGGCTCTCCCCCACCCTGGCCTGTCGATGGCAAAGAGTCGAACGACACCTCTCAGCGGACGATGACCGTCTGCTGCTACCAGGACGGCGACGCGGTGCGAACTTTCCGCCCCGACCCCGAGCGCCGGCAGCAAACTCTCGATCGGCTGGAGCAACTGTTCGGTTCGTTCTCGAATGCCTGCAACAGATCCGATGGGCAGGCGACCACGGGTGAGGACCTCCTCAACGCCAGTTCACTTGCGCCCCAACTTGACGACCCGTTCGATGGCGTGTTCGCGGCCGGCCCGCGACCGGACCTCGTGGACTGTCCAGCAGCCGAACTGTCCGGGGCCAACGCGGAGGGCGGAGCTGCCGAACCTCGACGCGCCATCCTGGACGCGCCGGATACGTTCGCGAACGTCAGGCCCGACAGCGGTTTCGTACCAGGTCTCGTAAGCGGTCGCATCGAGCCGAACGCACGCGACGGAACGGAACTGGCCGTCGCCGTCGACGGGTTCGTGCGCGCCACCACCTGGACCTTCACTCACCGGAGCGCGACGCGTTTCTCCGCGCTGGTTCACGAACGGTGGCTGCCCGCCGGCAGCCACCGAATCGAGGTGTACGCGATCGAAGGCAGTCGGAAGGCGCCGGACGAGTCCGAGCACACGATCCTCAGACCGTTGCATCGGGATGCTCAATCTCCCCGTCTGGTGCTGGCCGGCCACAGAGTGAGCGGCCTGGAGCTCCCCGGCGAAGGTCTGCTCCAGAGCGTCGACCACCTGTTTCGGGCGGACGTCGAGCTGGTGAGCGGAGGCATCAGAGGGCACCTGACCTACGAACGCGACGGACGGCCCTCCGCCGTGGACGAGTTCTTCCTCTTCGACGGTGCCGACCTCCTCTACCGAGGCGAGGACGATCGCTACCGTCGCCGCATCGCCCGCCACGAGGACGGGCAGGAACAGACGACGTTCGGCATTTTCCTGCCCGAAGCCGTGCGCGAACGAAGTGCATCGCTGCGCCTGCTCGCGAGGAAGGGCGATCAGGTCCAGGAGCTCCGCCTTTCGGCCCGGTCCCCGGGGAGATTCGATTTGTCCTGGGACGACCGAGGCCGGGTGGACGCGCTGCTGCGGTACCCCAACGACGACGACGAGCCGGTGCGGATTCCCGTGCCATCGAGCCCCGCCGGGCTAACTGGCAGCCTGGCCTCGAGGGCCGGCAGGACAACAAGCGTCTCCGGCTGGGCCGCCGACCTCGCCAATCCGGGAGGAGCCCAGGAAGTGGTCGCCTTCCTCCAGGGTCGTCAGCTCTGGATCAGCCGAACCGCCCTCGAACGTCCGGACGTCGCCTCGCGCCACGGCCAGGAACATCTCTACAGCGGTTTCCGATTCTCCAACGGACCGCCTTCCACACTGCAGACCGCCGAGCTCGATGCGGTTCGGCGGAAGGGCATCGTCGTCTACGCCGTCTCCCGCCGCGGAGTCGCGGCCCGGATCCCCTTTCCTACATGCCCATCGAGCCAGATCGACGTCGGGCCGAGATCCTCCCGACCACCGATGGTCGCCGGTTGACCGTGACACCACCCGGCAACGGTTTCGACGGTGCGGTAGACCTCATTTCGCGCAAGGGAAACCGCACGGTCATCCAGGGCTGGGCGGGCGATCTCGACCAGGGACAGCGACCACGCCAGATCGTGATCTACCGAGACAACGAGTTCCTGACTCAACTGGGTGCCAACCAGGAGCGGTCCGACGTCGCCGAGCAGTACGGAGACTCCCGATTGCTGCGTACCGGTTTCCGCGGGTCGGTGCCGGGAGCACCTGATCCCGACACGTTCGCCGACAGGCACCGCCTGTTCGCAATCATGCTTCGCGGGGCCGCCGTCGAGTTGCCCTACCTCGCACAGCCGGTTCGGCCCCCATGACCACTGTGGCGATCGAGCCCGACGAAGACTCTGCGCCGTCGGAGGTCCCAGCCCGACAGCAGCGCCTGCTCGGGGCTATCTCCTGGGCCACCTTCGCCATCTTCGGCGCGTGGTTCGCCGCACGCCTGATCCCCAACCTCGTGCTGCGGCTGCAGTTCGAGGACCAGTTGATCGTTCTCCGGTACGCGCGCAACCTCGCGGAGGGCAACGGTCTCGTCTACAACGCCGGCGAGCGGGTCATGGGCTTCACGACGCCCCTGTTCACCGTGCTGAGCAGCGTGTTCGTCGTCCTCGGCGGCGATCAGGCCGCGGCCTGGCAGAACGGGTTCGGCCTGCTCTGCATGCTCGGCACGGCCGCGCTCGCGGCCAGACTGCTGGTACGCCTCGGGGCCGGAACCGCCGCGCCGCTGGCGGTCGCCCTGGTCACCTTCAATCCCGCCGTCGCCTACAACTACCTCTACGTGGGGATGGAGATCCACCTCTTCGCCCTGCTCTTTCTGCTCGCCCTGGACCTGCACCTGAGCGATCGCACCACCGCCGCGGCAGTCATCTCGGCGCTGCTGTTCCTGACCCGACCGGAGGGCGCCCTGCTCGCGATCATGCTGATCGCTCACGGCTGGCTGCGCGAACGCAAACCACCCGTTCGTCAGGCGGTGGCGGCACTCGCTGTCGCGCTGCCATGGCTCCTCGTCTCACTTGGCTACTACGGCGGTGTCCTCCCGAAGACGCTGGGGGCAAAGGAGGGCGAGAGCATCGCCTCCGCGTGGCGCTATCTGGATCTGGTGCGAGAGGCCTACGCCGAGGCGGGCAAGAGTCTGCTGGCGGCGTACAGTCCCTGGCTGGCGCAGTCGATCGCCGGGCCGCTGCTCCTCCTGGGGCTTCTCTTCGCCGGCGCCGCCGCGCTGCTGCGCCGCCGTGCCGACCTCTGGCCGCTGATCGCGTTCCCTCTCGGCGCCCTTCTCGGCTACGCCGCGATCGGCTCGCTACCGGGATACACGTGGCACTACTACACCCTGAACATCCTCTGCGCGTTCCTGCTCGCACTGGGCGTCCACGCCAGTCTCGTTGGGGCGGGCCGACTCTGCCTGAAGGCGCTGAAGCACCTTCCCGGAACCGTCCGCTCCGCCCTCCGCCGCCCGCTCGTTGCCGTCCTGCTGACGGCAGTCCCGATCCTCTTGCTCACGCTTTCGGTGTTGCGCAACACGTCCCAGCAGACCGCATACCGCGTCGAAACGACCGCCCGCCAGCAGCGGCTGGAAGACATGGGCCGGTGGCTCGCCGAGCGCTACGACCCGAGCACGTCCGTTCTCGTCCGTGAAATCGGCCATGTCGGCTGGGCCAGCGGGCTGCGCATCGTCGACCGGGGCGGCCTGGTCACACCCGGCCTTCGGTATGACGTCCCGCGCCGCGTCGCCACGGAACGCTTCCTGCCGGACCTGCTGCTCCTGCGAGCGGACAACTACGGTGTCCGGGATCCGCGCGAAGGTCCCGGCTTCCCGTCGAACCTCGGCTACGAAGAGGTGGAGGACTTCGACCACGGCGAGGAGTGGAGCCTTCATGCGTTGATCGAGGGCGATTCCGGATTCCCGCGAGAAGACGGCCCGTACCGGTACGAAGTTGCCAGAGACCCAACCGGCAACATCGAGGCCCTGCTTCGCCACCACATCGGGCAGGGCGAATCGGAGCCGCCGAACCGTATTCCCATCACCCGGCCTCCGAGCGGCTTCGACGGGGCGCTCGACGCGGTCCTTCCGCGACCAGGCCCCGAGCCCGTCGAAGGCATGACCAGGTTCATCGTCAGCGGCTTCATCCGCGACGAGCCGCCGGATCCCCGCGGAGTCGAAGCGATCATCCTCTTCATTGGCGGCGAGATGACGGTCCACCAGCCTGGCTCCCACCGCAGGCCCGATCTCGGCGCCCTCTACGGACCGTCGTTCGAAAACAGCGGCTTCGCCTTCTGGACCTCGGCCGCTCGAGGTCTGGTAGAGCGCGAAGGTGTCGTCGCCTACGCCGTGTCGCGGCGCGGCGTCGCCAGCCGCCTCCGCTTTTCCTACCTCCCTCTCGACGCGGAGCCCGGCAATCTCGAGGTCATGCCGACCAGCGACGGCCGCCGCCTGCCCGTGCGTCGGACCGGCGACGGCTACGAAGGGGAACTATCTCTGGTCACATCAGAGAACGCGATACAGGTCGAAGGCTGGGCGGTCGACACACAGCGAGGTGAACGGCCACGCCAGATCGTCCTCTACCGGGACGGCCACTTCCTGACCAACATGGGACTCACCCAGGAACGGCCCGACATCGCCGGACGTTTCGGGAATCCGGGTCTCCTGCGCGCCGGCTTCCGGGGAGCGGTTCCCGGCGAGACGGACGCCGCTTCCTTCAACGAGCATTACCGCGTGTTCGCCGTCACGCTGCGCGGCGCCGCCGTGGAGCTCTCCTCGCGGGCGCCCGGGAACGCCGAAGGACGGTGATCGCGGGGCGGGGCGGTCAGCCGCCCCCGGTCAGCGCCTTCATCAACCTGTAGAGGAACTCCTGCCCCTCGTGGAAGTGGTCGATCCGGATCCGTTCGTCCTGGCCGTGGGCCCGAACGTCGTCCATGTCGCCGAATATGCCGCTCACGCCGTAGACGGGAATACCCGCGTTGCGCAGGTAGAGACCGTCCGTGGCGCCGGTCGACATGGTCGGAAGGACGGGCACGCCCGGCCACATCTCCTCCGTGATCCGCGTGATCGCGCCCAGGACCTCGTCGGTCATGGGTGACGGCGGGCTGGGTGTCGTGTCGGCCTTCGCGGCTACCGTCACGCCGAAGGGGTCGACGAGCTCCTGAAGCGCTCCCGCGACGTCGACCGGGTCATGGTCCGGGAGCAGGCGGCAGTTCACATTCGCCCGCGCCAACTGCGGCAGTGCGTTCTCGGCGTGACCGCCCTCGATCTGCGTCGCGACGCAGGTGGTTCGCAGGCGCGCGTTGTAGGCGGGCTGCCGCGACAGGACCGCCAGCGCGGCCGCGTCGCTCGGGTCGGCGGCAATGCGCCGCATCGCCTCACCGGTCTCGCCACCGATCAGCTCGGCCGCGCGATCGAAGAACTCCTCGGTCACTTCGTTCAACATGACCGGGAACTCGTGCTCCTGAACCGCGAGCAGCGCCTGAGACAGGTCGTAGATCGCGTTCTTCCTGACCGGCAGCGAGGAGTGGCCGCCGGGATTCCTGGCCACGAAGTCGAAGGACTGGTACACCTTCTCGGCGCCCTGCACGTTGTTCGACACCTTGCGGCCGTTCCGCTCCATGCCGCCGCCGCCCTCGTTGAGAGCGAAGGCGGCGTCGATCAGCTCCCGGTGCTCCTCGAGCAGGAACTGGACGCCGTTGCGGGTCCCGCTCTCCTCGTCGGCGGTCAGGGCGATCACGATGTCCCGGTCGGGCACGAGCCCCTCGCGGTGCAACCGAATCAGGTTCGCGGTGTGGATGGCGCATTCGTCCTTGTCATCCGCCGTGCCGCGGCCGTAGAAGTAGCCGTCGCGCTCGATGAACTCGAACGGGGGGATGTCCGGGCTCCAGTCCTCGGGCAACGCCTCGACGACGTCGAAATGGGCGAGAAGCAGGATCGCCTCGGCCTCGGGGTCGCTGCTCCGGAGCCGGGCGACCAGGTTGCCCTTCGTCGGGAAGTCGTCCGGCACCAGCACGTGGACGTCCTCGGGCGGCAGGCCGGCCTCGAGCAGGGCATCGGCCATCGCCTGAGCTGCCCGCGTGTTGTCACCCCGTTCGGTGTCCGTCGTGTCGATCTCGATGAGTTGTTCCAGGAAGCCACGGGCCAGCGCCATGTCCTCGGCCGGAGGCAACGTCTCCGACGCCGGGGAGTCCTGAGCGAAGGCGGGCATGCCGGCGCAAACCAGCATCGCCGCCGAGGCGAGAGTCGACACCGGGAGCTTTGTACGCATTCGCGCTAATCTACGCGCAATCCCTCCAAAGGAGATCGTCATGCGCCAGACTCGCCCGTTCCTCGCGGCCGTCGCCATCCTCTCGCTCGCGTTCCTCGGCTGCTCCACCGGCGGCGACGACGCCGGGGGCGACGCTGCCGTCACCGGCGACATCGCGGCGCCGAACCCGCTCAAGGACGCCTACTTCGGCGACCTGCACGTGCACACGAAGTACTCCTTCGACGCCTACCTGTTCGGGACGCGGACGAATCCCGACGACGCCTACCGGTTCGCCAAGGGTGAGGCGATCGAGCACGCGAGCGGCCACCAGATCCAGCTCCAGAGCGGCGCCCTCGACTTCCAGGCCGTGACCGATCACGGCCTCTATCTCGGCGCGCTCCCGGAAATGGACAACCCCGAGAATCCCCTCTACACGACCGAGCTCGGGACCGATCTGCGGGAAGGCGGCGGTTTCGCCCGCGCCATCCAGGGGCTCCGCAGCGGCGAGTTCGCCGCACTACCGCAGGACGCGCAGGACGACGCCAAGCGCGGCGCCTGGCAGGCGATCATTAACGCCGCCGAGGCCCACAACGACCCCGGAAACTTCACCACCTTCGTCGGCTACGAGTACACGACCTCGGCGGACGACCGGGGCAACCTGCACCGCAACGTGATCTTCAGGGGCAGCAACGTGCCGCCCATGCCCTTCGCCTCGACCGACTCGCGCAATCCCGAGGACCTCTGGCGCTGGCTCGACGAACGCCGGGACGAAGGCATCGAGGGCCTTGCCATCCCGCACAACTCGAACGGCAGCAACGGCCACATGTTCAAGCTCGAGACGGTCGGCGGCGAGCCGCTCGACGCGGCCTACGCCGAGCTGCGGATGCGCAACGAACCCCTGGTCGAGATGACCCAGGTCAAAGGCACCTCGGAGACGCACCCGCTGCTGTCGCCGAACGACGAGTGGGCGGACTTCGAGATCTTCCCCTACCGTATCGCCACGCAGCTCTACAGCGAACCGAAGGGCAGTTACGTCCGCGAGGCCTACGTGAACGGCCTCGTGCTCCAGGAGACCCAGGGCTTCAACCCGTTCCGCTTCGGCGTCGTCGGAGCGACGGACACCCACAACTCCGGCGGCACACCCGAAGAGCACAACTTCCACGGCAAGGTCGGCAGGGGCGACGGCACCGGCCAGCTTCGCGGCGCCGTGCCAGTCGACGAGCCCACCGAGGACGGCGAGAAGTACAGACCGAGAAGGTACTGGGGCGGTTCCGGGTTGGCCGTGGTCTGGGCCGAAGAGAACACCCGCGACTCGATCTACGACGCCTTCCGGCGCAAGGAGACCTACGCCACCAGCGGCCCGCGGATGCGGCTCCGGTTCTTCGGCGGCTACGGCTACACGGACGACCTGGCCTCCGATCCGGAGATGATCGCCGCCGCCTACGAGGGCGGCGTGCCAATGGGCGGCGACCTGCTCGCCGACGAAGGCCGGAGCCCCCGCTTCCTCGTCTGGGCCGCCCGCGACGCGGACAGCGCCCCGCTCCAGCGCCTGCAGATGGTCAAGGGCTGGGTCGAAGACGGCGAGGCGCGTGAACAGGTCACCGACATCGCCTGCGCGGACGGCGGCATGCCCTCCGGCGAACCGCTCCGCTGCCCGGACAACGGCGCCGAAGTCGATCTTTCCGACTGCAGCTACTCCCAGGACCTGGGCGCCGCCGAACTGTCGGCCATCTGGAGCGACCCGGACTTCGACGCGGCACAGCACGCCATCTACTACGTGCGCGTACTGGAGAACCCGACCTGCCGCTGGTCGACCTGGGACGCGCTCCGCGCCGGCGCGGAGCCCAATCCCGACATGCCGGCGACGATCCAGGAACGCGCCTGGTCGTCGGCGATCTGGTACGTCCC
>Ga0209022_1001540_pt1 | contig 23090 bp, 15 predicted proteins | sample PinacodermPK_FD_187300 | JGI IMG/M metagenome (GOLD analysis project Ga0209022, IMG submission 187300) | Host-associated microbial community of the marine sponge Aplysina aerophoba from Gulf of Piran - sponge pinacoderm, lysed by proteinase... | ecosystem: Host-associated > Porifera > Sponge >...
CGCTATTGTTTTGGACGATAGATGGAGGCCCCGTTGGACCACTCGGACTAAGTCAACGAGCCGAGCAGTTATCTTGTCGGCCCATTCTTCCACCCTCTCCCCGAGACTGAAATATGAGACTGTGAATGTATGACCTAACAGAATATAGTGTATGGTCTATTGATACTCAAATCATAGTACAATCGCACATTCCGGTGGAGGCGTATCATTTATGAAAACGCTCAGAGCACTCCAATCGTGTTTGATGGGTGTGCGTGAAGACTGTCACAGTCTCACGCACACCACTTTGAACGAGGGCGTGTTCAAGACCTGCGGTGGGAGTTGAATTAAGGGTGTTGAAAGGAGCTGCTGGGAAAAGAAATATCAGGGCAACGAAGAAGTTAAAGAAATCAAGACATCATGAAAAAATTTGTCTCACTTCTGACGAAATAATGTGAAAAACAATGATCTAGATAATGTAAAAAACAACATAGTAAAATGCCGCATTCAACCAACACCAATGTACGTCATACCCCCAAGAGACCGCTTCCTTACGCCAATTCAAGTATTTGACATTAGTATTCACCGGGTCGGTCATGTCGATTATGCTATAAGGGCATGAGTAAAATGTCGCATTTACCCACCATCAATCTGCTTCACACCCCCAAGAGACCGCTTCCTCACACCAATCCAGGTATTTGACATTATTATTCACCGGGTCGGTCATGTCCATTATGCAATGAGGGTAAGAGTACAATGTCGCATTCAACCACCATCAATCTGCTTCATACCCCCAAGAGACCGCTTCCTCACACTAATTCAGGTATTTGACATTATTATTCACCGGGTCGGTTATGTCGATTATCCAATAATGGGCATGAGTAAAATGTCGCATTTACCCAACACCAATGCACGTCATACCCCCAAGAGACCGCTTCCTTACGCCAATTCAAGTATTTGACATTAGTATTCACCGGGTCGGTCATATCGATTATGCAATAAGGGCATGAGTAAAATGTCGCATTTAACCACCATCAATCTGCTTCATACCCCCAAGAGAAAGCTTCCTTACACCAATTCAGGTATTTGACATTATTATTCTCTGGGTCGGTCATGTCCATTATGCAATGAGGGTAAGAGTACAATGTCGCATTTATCCAACATCAATCTACTTCATACCCCCAAGAGAACGCTTCCTTACGCCAATTCAAGTATTTGACATTATTATTCACCGGGTCGGTCATATCGATTATGTAATAAGGGCATGAGTAAAATGTCGCATTTACCCACCATCAATCTGCTTCATACCCCCAAGGAAACCCTTCCTTATGCCAATTCAAGTATTTGACATTATTATTCACCGGTTCGGTCATATCGATTATGCAATGAGAGCATGAGTAAAATGTCGCATTTACCCACCATCAATCTGCTTCATACCCCCAAGAGAACGCTTCCTTACGCCAATTCAAGTATTTGACATTATTATTCACTGATTCGGTCATATCGATTATGTAATAAGGGCATGAGTAAAATGTCGCATTTACCCACCATCAATCTGCTTCATACCCCCAAGAGAACGCTTCCTCACACTAATTCAAGTATTTGACATTATTATTCACCAGGTCGGTCATGCCCATTATCCAATGAGGGCATGAGTAAAATGTCGCATTTACCCAACATCAATCTGCTTCATACCCCCAAGAGACCGATTCCTTACACCAATCCAGGTATTTTGCATTTGTATTTAACTACTCTGTTAAAAATTTTATGCTGGTCTATAGGCTGTCCAATTTTTGCAGCACTCTTAAGTATATCCAGTATTATTTCAAAATGGATATGAAATGCCTTTTTGGTAAGAAATAAAATTATAAACTAATTGAGACAGGTTGGATCTAGACCCTTTCAAGGGCACTATCTAAGCTCTCATGGTCAAACTCCTTGCGAACCACAAGCTATCTAATAGCGTTATGTAACCCATAACTGAATTCCCAGCCGAGACACGCTCTCGTACATATTGAATGAATCCCTATTGAGTTTGAATAATTCTACACCACTGATTTTTTCTTTCCGAATTTTGATTAAAAAATAGTCAAGCAGTTATGACGCTTTCCACTTAATACGAATCACTTTAAGAAAAATGATTGAAGGTATTCTCACTAAGGTTAGGAAGTTAATATAAACAGCGAATCACCAAAAGTTGATACATTCAATTCAACTTAAGAAAAAATCAAAAAGAAAAGATATAAGGAAGGTATGCTCACTAATTCTTTGGCTCCTAGTAAGTGTGACTCGCATAAAAAAATTGATAAATTTACAAAAATGTTTGAAAATTACAAAAATTGTAGTAAAATAGCTAAAATTGTAGTAAACTTACAATATTCTTAATTCACAAAGCTGGTATAACCAGCAAGGAGAGTATCAAATGAAGAGATTTATTTTGCGCTTGTTGATTGTCTTTTGGGCATTCACCACGCTTTCCAGTATTGCTTTCGCTGCCGGTACATTACGCTATGCTACCGTTGGTGAGCCGCCAACACTTGACCAGCAAGTTGTCACTTCCGATTTGTCAACGACAATTGCTCATCACATGTTTGAGGGGCTATACACATTCAATGCCTCAAATTCTCCTGTCGGACTGCTCGCTTCAGGCGATTCCGTCTCGAATGATGGAATGGTGATCACGATTACACTCAGGAAAGGAGTAAAATTCCACAACGGACAAGATATGACATCCGCAGATGTGGTTGCATCACTGAACCGATGGGGTGAATTCGGATCAAGAGGAGGGCTGCTGTTTTCAAATGTCGAAAGCGTTACCGCGTCAGGAGACCATGAGGTGACGATCAAACTAACCCAACCCTTTGGTCCTTGGAAAAATTTGTTGGCTTTCATCAATGGTGGTCCGGCGATATACCCGGCATCAATTGTCGAAGGGGCAAGCAAAGAACCCATTGCACCTGAAAATTACATCGGTACCGGTCCCTACATGTTTAGTGAGTGGGAGCCAAACCGTCATGTGGAGTTGGTAAAATTTGAAGATTACGCTTCACCCGATGGAGATGCGGACGGATACGCAGGAATGCGAAGTGCCAATTTTGACACTCTGCGATTTATCCCGGTCCCCGACGTTGGCACCCGTGTTGCGGGCCTGAAAGCCGGCGATTATGATTATGCCGAGAGCATTCCAGGCGATCTGTATGCCGACCTTGATGCTGATTCCTCGGTAGTCACCGTTCTGAACGGTGGGCCAATCTTCGGACTGGTTTTCATGAATTCTATGGCGGGACCCTTGCAGGAGAATTTTGGCCTTAGGCGTGCGATCCAAACAGCTCTAAACAAGGTGCCTGCGCTTCAAGTGGCAATCGGCCCCGAAGGTTTATGGCGAGCAAATGGCTCGTTCCTGCCAGAAGGGAACGTGTGGTTTTCGGATGCTGGAACTGACCACTTTAGTATGGGCGACGCGGATGCCGCACGAGCAATGGCAGCAGAAGCCGGCTATGATGGTGAACCGATCAAATTTATGGTTTCAACGAACTACCCGTTTCATTACGATACTGCGATTGTTTACACCAAGCAGTTGGCACAGGCTGGATTCAACATTGACCTCCAGGTCTATGACTGGGCCACGCTAATTGAAAAGCGAGCCCAACCCGACCAATGGGACATGTTCTTTACCCATCATGGTTTCGTACCCGACCCGATTCTGATCTCGGTGATGAACGATAACTATCCAGGTTGGTGGACAACCGTGGAAAAGAATGCCCTAAAATCAAAGTTCACGGAGAGTTCCGACCCTGCCGAAAGGCAAGCAATTTGGGCTGAGATTCAGGCATTGATCTATCATCAGGTTCCGACAATGAAAACAGGAGATGTGTACACTTACAATATCGCTTCACCTGACCTCAACGGCCTTGGAGAGGCCACTTTGATTTGGCCGCATTTCTGGAACGTTTCAAAATAAGATAATCCTCCTATCTCCTCCCCGCGTTTTTCGCGGGGAGGTTAAATCACTAACCAAGCTGGTCACGTCATGTTAGTATATGCATTGAACAGAACCTTGACCTTGGTTCCTACTCTTCTCATAGCCTCTTTCCTAGTATTTATGTTTATCCACCTGATCCCTGGAGATCCGGTCTCTATATTGTTGGGAGATGCCGCAACGCCAGAAGAGATTGCTGAACTATCCCGTGAACTTGGTTTCAACGAGCCGCTCTGGACTCAATACGCCCTGTGGCTAACTAACGTCTTACATGGTGATCTCGGAACCTCGGTGTTTTTTCGTGAGCCAGTCCTTTCGGTGATTGCCAGCGGTGCCGAAACTTCAATCCTTCTTGCTACTATGACAATGTTTTGGATTATTCTGTTCGGAGTACCGATAGGAATAATTTCTGCGATTCGACACGGATCTTGGGTTGATCAGTTAACCTCAGGTGGAGCCATGCTTTTTGCCTCCGTCCCGACATTCTGGTTAGGACTCTATCTGATTCTAATTTTCGCAGTTGGACTAGGCTGGTTTCCATCTTCAGGATTTCCTTCGCTTGCTGATGAAGGAGGTCCACTGAATTTACGCTATCTGATTCTACCTAGCTTGACCTTAGCCGCACCAAATGCGGCGCTAATTATCCGGCTAATCCGTGCTTCCATGCTTGATGTCTCACGAGAGGACCATGTGCGCACCGCTAGGGCCAAGGGGTTACATCCAGCCCGGGTGGCAATCAAGCACATCTTTCGAAATGCACTCATAGCAGTTACCGCGGCATTCGGTTTTACCTTCGCTGCACTTGTCAGCGAAGCAGTAGTGACGGAGACAGTCTTTTCCCTTCCAGGTATTGGACGACTCGTGGTTCAATCCATCTTGAGGCGCGACTATCCAGTGATTCAGGGAATTATTCTGATCATCGTAGTTTTTTACCTTGTGATCAATCTCCTAGTAGACCTCGCCTATGCAAGCCTTGATCCGAGGGTGACGCTAAAGTGAAAAGTGTGCTTTCAGTCATATCGATATTTCGTGGTCGCGCATTAGCGACGGCAGGAACCTGTTGGCTTCTGATCGTCGGAATTGCAGCGATAGGTGCACCAATTTTGGCGCCATTTGACCCACTGGACTTTGATCCGTTTGTACGACTTTCCGAACCTGGATGGCCCCATTTATTCGGTACCGACCACTTTGGGCGGGACACTCTTTCTCGTGCGATCTTCGGAGCACGAATGGCGATTCTTATTGGGTTGGGCAGTGTTCTAATTGCCTTGGTTGCTGGTGGTCTCATCGGTATGCTATCAGCCTACTTTAGCAGGCTGGGTCATGTTCTGATGCGGGTCGTTGATGTGCTGATGGCTTTTCCAGCCTTACTTCTGGCATTAGTTCTTATGACGTTACTTGAACGTAGCGTACTTAACACAATTATCGTGATCGGAATCGTCTACGCAACGACCACGGCCCGTATCCTGTTTGGTATGACTCTGAAACTGAAGCAAGATGTCTTCGTTGATGCTGCCATCTGCTCAGGAGCAGGGCATGTCTCAATATTGTTCTTGCACATCCTACCGAATTTGTTATCGCCAATGCTGGTTCAAGCGAGTTTTATTTTTGCATTCGCCCAATTGCAGGCCGCTGCACTTGATTTTATTGGGTTAGGTCTTCCGCCGGAAATTCCAAGTTGGGGAAACATGTTAAGTGAAGAACGAGTCTATGTGACACGAGCCCCGTGGCTGCTGATCTTTCCCGGAGCACTGATTATCCTTTCTGTATTTTCAATGAACCTCGTTGGCGATGCATTGCGTGATAACATTGATCCGCGGTTTAAAGACGACATTGCAGGGGTTTAAGCCTTGACTTTACTTGCCATAAGGGATTTAGATCTGAGCATTGTACAGGGAAATGAACTCCTCCCCGTAGTTCAGGGAATATCATTCACTGTAGAAGAAAATGAAACGCTGGGAATCGTCGGTGAAAGCGGATGCGGAAAAAGTTTAACTGCACTGGCAATCATGGGTTTACTTGAAGGATCGGCAGTGCGGGTTACTGGTGGTTCGATTTATTTTCAAGGCAGGGATATCATAACTTTTACTTCTGTGGAACGGCGACGGTTAATGGGAGAACAAATGGCCATGATCTTTCAGGAGCCGATGACTAGCCTAAACCCAGTCTACCGAGTCGGAGACCAAATCAAGGAAGCGATTCTACAACATCGCGCAATGTCTAATAAAAGGGTACATGATCGTGTACTGGAACTACTGGAACTTGTACAAATTCCAGATCCAGAACGCAGGATTGACAACTTTCCACACCAGATGTCTGGTGGGCAAAGACAAAGGGTAATGATCGCCATGGCGATTGCCTGTGACCCGAAACTGCTTATTGCCGACGAGCCGACTACGGCACTTGATGTCACTGTCCAAAAAGAAGTGCTAGAACTTTTGCACAGTTTACAGAAGCGAACAGGCATGTCCATCGTCCTGATCTCGCATGACCTCGGGGTAATTTCCGAGACTTGTGACAGAGTGGCTGTTATGTACCGAGGCAGAATTGTAGAGCATGCGATGACTTCAGAGCTCTTTGCGAACATGAGTCATCCATATACTTTGGGATTGCTGGGTTCAATTCCTGTTCATGATCATGATGTTGAATGGCTTGACGCCATTCCAGGTCGGGTGCCTACACTTGGTGAGGTGGTGTCTGGTTGCGCGTTTCACCCGCGCTGTTTTGCGGCCAAGGATACATGTAAAGTTGTTGATCCAAGTACACAAACCGTTGCGAAAACTCACTTCGTGCGTTGCCATTTTCCGCAAGGATATTCAGCATGACCCGCCCGTTGCTGGAAGTACAAGAGTTAAAGACTTTTTTCAGGACCGGAGGTGGTTTGATACGAAGGAAAGCCATAGTTAGAGCTGTTGACGGCGTTTCGTTCACGATCCATGCGGGTGAAGTACTCAGCTTGGTTGGTGAAAGTGGCTGCGGCAAGTCCACGGTCGGTCGGACTCTAACGCACTTGGAGGTTGCAACTGCGGGAAAGGCAATTTTTGATGGACGTGATATCCTGAATCTATCACAGGCCAAATTCCGCACGCTTCGGCGTGACATTCAAATGATCTTTCAGGACCCGTTTGCATCGCTTAATCCACGCTTGAGTATTGAGAGGACTCTTGCCGAGCCACTTTTTATTCACGAGCTTGTGCAGCATCGGGAAGAAGCACGCGAGAAGATTGCCGCAATACTTGAACTCGTAGGCATGGATGCTAAATCTATGAGTCGCTATCCGCACGAATTTTCTGGTGGCCAGCGGCAGCGCATTGGAATCGCTAGGGTTATGATCTTGAAGCCGCGTCTTGTGATAGCAGACGAACCGGTATCGGCGCTTGATGTTTCGATTCAAGCCCAAGTACTGAACTTGCTGAAAAAGCTTCAGCGCGACAGTGGTGTGTCAATGTTATTTGTAAGCCACGATCTTGGTGCAGTACGGCACATAAGTGACCGAGTTGCTGTCATGTTTAGGGGGAAACTCGTGGAGACTGGTGAGAAGCGGCAGATATTTGAGAAACCGGCGCATTCCTATACACGAAAGTTGCTGGCTTCGATTCCTCGGATTAAAGGGAGACTCTCAGGATGAAGCTAAAACGTGTCTTCCTCGGATCAATTGCAACAGAAACCAATACGTTTTCACCTCTTCGTACTGATTTACGTGACTTCAAAGACAGCTTCTTTGCTCCTCCAGGATTGCATCCGTTGACACCCACACTTTGTAGTGCAATTTACCCAGTTGCACGGTCAAAGGCTGACGAGTTCGGGTGGGAATTGATTGAGGGTACGGCAACTTGGGCAGAACCGGGTGGAATTGTCAACCAGCTTACTTGGGAGAATCTTCGTGATCAGCTTCTCAAAGAACTCAAGGACGCACTACCGGTGGATATAGTCCTACTCGGACTCCATGGTGCAATGGTGTCCCAAGGCTGCCTTGACTGTGAAGGTGAATTGATTGAAGCGGTCCGTAGAACCACTGGACCCAAAACAATTGTCGGGGTCACGTTTGACCCGCATAGTCATCTGTCTGACAAGCGAGTAGCCAATGCCGATTTAATAACGGCATTTAAGAAGTTTCCTCATACCGACTTTGTCGAGACGGCCCAAGACTTGATTCATTTAGTGAATAATGTTGCTAGTGGAAAGATTAAGCCGGTGATATCAACCTTTGATTGCAAGATGATTGATCTCTTTCCAACAAGTCAGGAGCCGATGCGTAGCTTCGTTGAAGAGCTAAAGGAAATTGAGAGAAACGGCCAAGTTCTCTCGGTTTCGGTCATTCATGGCTTCATGGCTGGTGATGTGCCCGATCTTGGGGCTAAAATCATAGTGATAACTGATGATGCCAAGGAGGCGGGTGATGCACTTGCAAGAAGAATCGGCTTGGAATTGTTTTCAATGAGGGGAAAAACGCGCCCCAAATTTCATACACCAAGCGAAGCAATGGACGAAGCTCAAGCAGTGATTGATCGCCCTGTGGTGATTGCCGATGTGTGGGATAATCCCGGTGGCGGAGTACCGGGTGATTCTACTATCGTTTTGCAAGAGATGCTCAGGCGTAAGATTAATAATTCAGCATTGGCAACGATTTGGGATCCAATCGCGGTTCGCACTTGCATGTCTGCAGGTGAAGGTGCCGAACTGCAACTTCGCTTTGGTGGAAAGATGTCGCATGCAGGTGGTGAACCACTTGATGCCAAAGTCAAGGTTCGTCGTATTCTCATTGAAGCAGTACAAAGCTTTGGAGAGAGTGTCGTACCACTTGGCGACAGCGTATGGATTGAGGTGGGGGGTGTTGACGTCATACTCAACACCATACGGAGTCAGGTCTTTCATCCAAATGTGTTTTCCAATTTTGGTATCGATCCTAAAGAAAGATCCATCCTTGTGATTAAATCCACCAACCACTTTCATGATGCGTTTTCTATAATTGCTTCGAAAATTCTGTATGTGACTGTCGACGGACCCTATCCTAGCAACCCATCCACAAACGGCTATCGCAACCTTAGCCGGAAAGTTTGGCCTTTGGAGGAAAATCCCCATGCTTTCAAGTTTGACACAATTTGAGACTCCAGCACTTGTCATTAGCGAAGAAGTAGCTTTAAGAAACATTGAACGGTTTCAAAGGCATTGTGACGACAAGAACTTGAAACTTCGCCCTCATATTAAAACGCACAAATCCCTTCACTTTGCCAGAGCACAGATTGCTGCCGGGGCTTCTGGAATCACCTGTCAGAGGGTAGGCGAGGCGGAAGTGATGGCTGACGGAGGTATAGACGATATCTTCATTACTTTTAACATTCTTGGCGAGAGCAAGCTTGGTCGCCTTCGGTCCTTAGCCGAAAGGATAAAGAAACTTTCCGTTGTCGCTGATAATGACGTGGTTGTGGACGGATTGAGCAAGGTTTTCGAAACTGTGTCAAAGCCGCTAAAGATTCTAGTTGAGTGTGACACGGGTGGCCGTCGCTGCGGCGTGCAAACTCCAGAAGGAGCTATTGCATTAGCCAAAAGAATCTCTGAACTGCCGGGAATCGTGTTTGGTGGATTGATGACTTATCCGGCAGTTGGGGGACAAAGCGGAGTAGTTGGTTTTATGACGCATGCCAAAGCTGGGTTAGAAAAGTGTGGAATTGCATGTCCGGTGGTATCATCAGGTGGGACACCCGATATGTGGGATGCCCAAACTCACGGCAATACGGTCACCGAGTATCGTGTAGGGACTTACGTTTTCAATGACCGCTCTCTCATTGAGCGAAAAACATGTGATTGGAGGGATTGCGCGGGACGGGTCGTTGCCACTGTTGTTAGCGTTCCCACGAAAACAAGGGTCATAATTGATGCGGGGTCTAAGATACTCACGTCTGACCTGCTTGGACTTGATGGATATGGGCATATTGTCGGTCATAGGGAAGCGCGGATTGTTGAATTGAATGAGGAACATGGGATCATTCAATGCGACCAAAATAACAATTTTAAAGTTGGTGAACAGTTAATCATTATTCCAAATCATATTTGTGTCGTGACCAACATGCTAGATAATGCTTGGCTTGCAAGAAAGGATGGTAACATGTGCCTTCTCCCGATTGATGCACGGGGCAAGCTTAACTAAATGTAATCTGATACCGATTACGGAATTGAATTTAAGGCAAATTAAACTTTAATTTGAAACATTATTTCTTTTTGTTGTTGACAATATTTCTAATATGTAATAAACTTTCATTGCTATTCTGGCACTATTCACACATTTAGAAAAAAGTGGAGGAAACAATGTACACCAAAATCTGGTTGCGTTTAATGACTACCTTGCACGTATTAGCAATGTCTGCGGTGTTTGGGTTGGGTCTCTTGACGGCTCCTGTTCAAGGGGGCGGTCATGTATCGGGTGACATTACCATGATCAAAGGTCCCCATTCGGCTGATGAAGCCCGCTTTGAGGCCATGATTATTGACGATTTTAAGTCTGTTGAACCGGGCGTCAATGTCGAATTCACCACCTATGATTGGGCGAACATGAATGCCGAACTGACCGCAGGATTTGCGAGTGGCAATCCGGCCGATGTCCTGTATCTGGTTGACCTGATCTATCCCAATTACGCTCAGCAAGGTGCGTTGCATGATATGTCGGACTTGGTGAATGCCGAGGAATGGTCTGCCGAAAGAGCCATTATTCCTGATTTTGCTTGGGATCTTGCCCGACAGGGCGGTGGGACTTGGGGTGTTCCGGTTCTTGGTGCTGTTTACAACATCTATATCAATGAAGACTTGCTGGCTGCGGCTGGAGTTCTGGAGACGTGGAACAACTCGTATGCGGACATGATGGACGCCGCACGTAAGACGACAGGTGATGGGGTTTACGGATTTTCTGTCCGCAGTCGAACGGGTGATTTTGCGTTTTGGGACTGGTTGCCCTATGTTCACAATGCGGGTGCCGACTTGCTGAATGACGACTGGAGTGGATGCGGATTGTGGGGCGCTGAGGCGGCGACACAGTTTCTCATTGACATGCATCAAGCTGGTGTGACTCCGCCGATTGGGTCAATGTCGACCCAAGAGCAGTTTGACCTTTTCAAGGGTGGCAAAATTGCGATCTATCATGGGGAAACGCCCCAGATTGGTGAATTGAATGCGAACCCGCCGCCATTCAAGTGGGATGTTGCTTATGCTCCTCCCGGTGAGCAAGGGCAAACAGTCATGGGTAATTTTGGGATTTTGAGTATTGCGAGTGCGAGTCCGAACAAGGAGGCTGCTTGGGAATTTATCAAGCACTGGGCTTCGGGACCTCAGGTGGGTCGATTTGCTGAGCAAGTCAACTTGCAGGTTGTCCGCGAGGATATTATTGCTGATATGTTTGCTGACAATGCGGCGATGCGTAAAGTACAACAAGAATTTGTTCCGCGTGTGAAGGGCATTCAGCCACATCCCCAGATTCTGAAGATATTGCAGTCGATTTGGCCGGTTGCCGAACAGGCATATCGAGGCGATATGACAGGAGAACAAGTTATTGAGGAGATGTGTAAGATCACTGACGCCATTATCGGTTAGGCGTTCAGAAGAAGCGAAGGGGTGCCATTCAAGGCACCCCCGCAATGACTCGGACAACACATTGACCCGCAATATTGATCATAGGCGGTGGATTCAGAAGTTTTTCATAAAGTGAAGAGTTGCCCTTTTTTTGTGAAAGAAGCTAAAATAACACTGTAAAGAAAATGCAAGTGGTAATATAGTTTTGATAACTTAACTGGATTGTTATATTTTTTGATTTAGTTGTACCAAGGAGGCTAATATAATGACGACAGGCATAACCCGCTTTGGCACAGCCGATGATGCGGCTGGCGGTACTAAAAGACCGTTTGCAAAGGCAGTACGCGCAGGCGATTTTGTTTATGTTTCGGGCCAGGTTCCGGCCGTTGATGGCGAAATTATCACGGGAGGAATCACCGAGCAAAGCGAATGTGTTATCAAAAATATAATCGCGGTACTTGCAACAGCTGAATGTAAACTAGAGCATGTTGTCAAGGTCAATGTCTGGCTTGATGACCCCCGTGACTTCACCAGTTTCAACGCCGTTTTTGAGCGGTACTTTCTTAAACACGCTCCCGCACGCTCCACGGTACAGTCCGCCCTCATGGTTGACGCGAAAGTTGAAATGGATGTGATCGCCTATAAGCCCGAATAGTTTGGCAATATGGCGATGTCTAAGATTATTGATGTTATATCGCAGTTGCGTAAACTGCAGGGCCAATTTCCAAAACGAGAACAGAGAGTGGCGGATTTTGTACTCACCAATTTGGAACGGGCACCTCGACTTACCCAGAATGAAATTGCTGAAGCGGCCGACGTCTCGGTCGCAACAGTGAATCGATTTTGCCAGACACTTGGTTGCGATGGATTTCGCGATTTCAACATCAAACTTGCTCAAAGTGTTGCAGTTAGCTTACAATACCTTGGAGGACCAAGCCGTACGGAATCAGAGTCCGATCAGCTTGTTAGACAAGTGTTTGGAGCTCTTGTCGATACGCTTAATCTCGCTCGTTTTCAGCTAGATGGTGAGATCCTGCAACAGGCCGTCTCTGTGTTAGCCAATGCTGAGCGAATTTCCTTTATTGGAGTGGGGGGTGGTTCAGCTAATGTTGCTCGCGAAGGTGCCAACCGCTTCTTTCGGTTTGGGATACCGACCGATGCACACGCAGATGGTTATTACCAGCGCATGCTTGCTTCAACATTGTCAGAAGGAGATGTTATCTTTGCGATATCCGCAAGTGGGCAGCCGGTAGAACTTCTTGACAGCGTCGCAATTGCTCGCCAGTACGGTGCAAAATCAATTAGTCTAACGAAGATAGGGACAGCGCTTGCCAAATCCACTGATGTATCAATTGAGCTTGATATACCTGAAGACCAAGACATCTACAAGCCATCGGCCTCAAGGCTTGTCTTTATTGCCATAATTGATGTGCTCGCGGCCGGCACAGCTCGAAAGCGTACAAAACCTGTAAGAGAATATATGCGGCGAATTCGAACTTCATTAACCTCAATCTCATCAGACACAGGTCCTAAACCAATTGGCGACTAAATTGCAGTCGATTCAAGCAGTCTTCCGACCGATATCTTATTGGATTATTGCGCAAGGGTATGTTTCATGTGAATTGACACATAATTAAACTTTAATTTGAAACATTATTTCTTTTTGTTGTTGACAATATTTCTAATATGTAATAAACTTTCATTGCTATTCTGGCACTATTCACACATTTAGAAAAAAGTGGAGGAAACAATGTACACCAAAATCTGGTTGCGTTTAATGACTACCTTGCACGTATTAGCAATGTCTGCGGTGTTTGGGTTGGGTCTCTTGACGGCTCCTGTTCAAGGGGGCGGTCATGTATCGGGTGACATTACCATGATCAAAGGTCCCCATTCGGCTGATGAAGCCCGCTTTGAGGCCATGATTATTGACGATTTTAAGTCTGTTGAACCGGGCGTCAATGTCGAATTCACCACCTATGATTGGGCGAACATGAATGCCGAACTGACCGCAGGATTTGCGAGTGGCAATCCGGCCGATGTCCTGTATCTGGTTGACCTGATCTATCCCAATTACGCTCAGCAAGGTGCGTTGCATGATATGTCGGACTTGGTGAATGCCGAGGAATGGTCTGCCGAAAGAGCCATTATTCCTGATTTTGCTTGGGATCTTGCCCGACAGGGCGGTGGGACTTGGGGTGTTCCGGTTCTTGGTGCTGTTTACAACATCTATATCAATGAAGACTTGCTGGCTGCGGCTGGAGTTCTGGAGACGTGGAACAACTCGTATGCGGACATGATGGACGCCGCACGTAAGACGACAGGTGATGGGGTTTACGGATTTTCTGTCCGCAGTCGAACGGGTGATTTTGCGTTTTGGGACTGGTTGCCCTATGTTCACAATGCGGGTGCCGACTTGCTGAATGACGACTGGAGTGGATGCGGATTGTGGGGCGCTGAGGCGGCGACACAGTTTCTCATTGACATGCATCAAGCTGGTGTGACTCCGCCGATTGGGTCAATGTCGACCCAAGAGCAGTTTGACCTTTTCAAGGGTGGCAAAATTGCGATCTATCATGGGGAAACGCCCCAGATTGGTGAATTGAATGCGAACCCGCCGCCATTCAAGTGGGATGTTGCTTATGCTCCTCCCGGTGAGCAAGGGCAAACAGTCATGGGTAATTTTGGGATTTTGAGTATTGCGAGTGCGAGTCCGAACAAGGAGGCTGCTTGGGAATTTATCAAGCACTGGGCTTCGGGACCTCAGGTGGGTCGATTTGCTGAGCAAGTCAACTTGCAGGTTGTCCGCGAGGATATTATTGCTGATATGTTTGCTGACAATGCGGCGATGCGTAAAGTACAACAAGAATTTGTTCCGCGTGTGAAGGGCATTCAGCCACATCCCCAGATTCTGAAGATATTGCAGTCGATTTGGCCGGTTGCCGAACAGGCATATCGAGGCGATATGACAGGAGAACAAGTTATTGAGGAGATGTGTAAGATCACTGACGCCATTATCGGTTAGGCGTTCAGAAGAAGCGAAGGGGTGCCATTCAAGGCACCCCCGCAATGACTCGGACAACACATTGACCCGCAATATTGATCATAGGCGGTTGGCTCGGGGATATATCCTGAGACGAAACCTGACGGCCTACTTATTTCTAGCGCCCGCACTGTTATTTTTTGGAATGTTTCTCGTATGGCCTGGCCTGTTATTATTTACCCAAACGTTTCAAACGGGCGGAGTCATGTCTCCGGCAGTATTTGTTGGTACTGAAAATTGGAAACGAACATTTGCCGACCCGTTAGTAATTAAGACGATCTGGAACACAGTTCGCTACTGTCTGATGGCTATACCTGCGGTCTTCGTTGTGGCCATGGTGTTTGCTCTAGCGTTGAATTCAATCTCGGTCGGGCAAACCGTTTTCAAGACAATTATTTACTATCCAACTTTACAACCAATCCTTATCGCGGCATTGATGTTCACTTTCGTTCTACATCAGGAGTTTGGAGTTTTAAATATCCTGATGCGAGCGATTACTGGGGCACCGATTAATTTCCTCGGTAATGAAAGACTTGCGATGCCAACCATTGCGATGGTTGAAGTGTGGAAGGGAATGGGATTCTGGACACTCTTGTTCCTAGCCGGAATTCAAAGCCTTCCTCGAGATTTGTACCATGCTGCGGAGCTCGACGGGGCCGGTCCTTTTCGCCGGTTCTTTCAACTTACCTTGCCGTTATTGAAGCCAACTTTCTTTTTTTCGGCAATCTTTGCCACAATCGTAAATTTACAAGTTTTTGACTCAATTTTTATCCTTACTGATGGTGGGCCGTTTCATTCGACGGCTTCAACGACATGGTATATTTACCGGAGCTTGTTTACCTTTAACGAACCGGGATACGGTGCAACTCTTTCGTTCGTTTTAGTTTTGGTCGTGCTCGCTCTTACTGCCCTTCAATCTTTTGCATTTCGAGATAAAAAATGATGCAACAATTCTTGGGACGAAAAAGGAATGTTGTATCGCTTCAACCAACTCGCTCAATGGTGCTGGGTTCATATGTTGTGCTAGCATTTGCCGCTGTTGTTTCCATCGTACCCTTTTTGTATATTTTGTCTACCTCAATCAAAGACACACGGTCTCTGTTCAGTTACCCCCCACAATGGATTCCCAATCAAATATTTTGGGGTAACTACGGAAAACTACTACAAGAAACATCTTTCGTCGACTGGACAATAAATACGTTCTTTGTCGGGATTGCCATTACTATCCTTAAACTAACAATTGACTCGATGGCGGCATATGCTCTTGCCAAGTTGAATTTTTCTGGCAAGAATGTCGTATTTGCAGTCCTGTTGATGGCTGTGGCCATTCCAGTCGCGGCACTTATAATTCCCCTCTTTACCCTAATCCGTGACATGGGATTGTTGAATACGTATTGGGCACTTATTTTACCGGCCCTTGCGAACCCACTTGGCATTTTCATGCTCAGAAGCTTTATTGTGTCGCTCCCCGATGACCTGATTCACTCGGCCAGAATAGATGGGGCAGGAGAGTTCAGGATTTTCACTCAAATCATCCTTCCATTGATTAGTTCAGGTCTTGTGGTTCATGCGATATTCACTTTCATGCTTCAGTATACCAACTTTTTATGGCCCCTTGTGGCCATTCAAACCGAGTCTCGGCAGGTTTTAACTGTAGGTATTTCCAGTCTGAAGTCTAATTTTGTAGTTGACTGGGGCTTGATTTCGGCAGCGTCGCTACTGGCAACGATTCCGATTACGTTGTTATTTCTTGCTCTGCAACGATTCTTTCTAACACAGAACCTGTCAAGTGCACTGAAGGGTTAATTATGACAAGTGCTGCAATTGAATTTCGTTCGGTAACCAAGTCCTATGGTGACTTCATAGCCGTCCAGAATCTTAATCTGAATATTCTTCAGGGCGAGTTCTTAGTTTTGCTTGGACCATCAGGTTGTGGAAAGAGTACTATTCTCAAGTTGCTTGCTGGTATAGAAGACCCGTCTTCTGGGGAAATCTATGTCAATAACCGCTTAGTCAACTACTTGCTTCCAAGAGATCGAAACGTGGCTATGGTCTTCCAAAACTACGCACTCTACCCACATATGTCCGTTGCAGAGAATATAGCGTACCCATTGAAGTCTCGTAAGAAAGAATCGCGAGGGCGCATGAATGTGAAGGAAAAGACCTTAAATGCAGCGAAGTTAGTTGAGATCTCTGACCAACTTGACAAACGTCCAGAAGCACTATCAGGTGGTCAACGGCAACGAGTTGCGCTTGCTCGTGCAATAGTACGCGACCCCGATGTCTTCGCAATGGACGAACCACTTTCAAACTTAGATGCCCAATTGCGGGATGCCATGCGACAGCACTTGATGGCAATCCACCGCCGCGTGGGAAAGGCCACGATTTATGTTACTCATGATCACCATGAGGCTATGACAATGGCAGACAGAATAGTCGTTCTCAAGGATGGAGTCGTCCAACAGATTGGCACGCCATTTGAAGTGTTTCACTCCCCGGTAAACACTTTCGTAGGAGGATTTCTAGGGCATCCTAAAATGAACATTGTACCCGGCATCTCATTGGGTCAAAATTCAGTACGTATCGGGGAGTTCAACCTGCAGTCAAGCTGCGCAACCGGACCGGAAGGTGCATCGCTATTGGTTGGGCTACGACCAACAGACGCGAAACCTGAAGGCAGTTCAAATCGGATAAGTGGAACAGTTACGGCGTCTGAATTTACGGGCGCCGATACGATTGTCACTCTTTCTATTCCATCGTTATATGACTTACGTTTCCGTTGTATAGAAGCGAGTGCTCGTATCAAGGGTAAGCTCCTAGCATTTTCCTATTCAGCCGAGCATGTACACATCTTCAACCAAGATGGGAAAAGGATGTAAGAAGTGTACTTTTTGGGCTTAGATTTTCGAATAGCGCGTGTTCCATGGAAGAATTATGCTATTGATCCTTCCTAATATTGCAAAAGAGGACTTATCTTATAAAGTGTTCATAGCCCGTCATCAATTGCTTTTTTCATCTGTAAAATGGGGAGTGTCATGATACTTGCGGTTGTGCAAATCTATTTTATTTGGATGGTTTAGATTCTTTGCCTTATCAATGGCGCTACTACAATTACTGAAATAATGTCCTCGGAATAAATGAGCAGGTTTCAGCTGCAATTGATTTTGCTATGGAAAACTATCAAGGGCTCCTTAACGCTATGAAGACCCCAAGACTAAACCGTTGAGGGATTAAATTTAATGTTACTTCAAGGGATGGATTTTCATCTGAATTGGAACTGCGACTGACTGACTTTTCTGTGTTCTTTCTTTAGGCAATGTGAACATGATTCTCGCATATCTACGCATGAGTAATTGAGTTTAAGATAATGTTAAATTACAGATCGATCTACACGTATCCTTGGGATCTTGCTGAAAGGGGGATCGATGATTCACTCGCTGAATTTAGGGATCTTGGACTAAACGCGCTAACAGTTTCTGCAAGCTATCACGCAGGTAAATTCTTGCGTCCCCGCTCTTCATCGCCTGTTTATTTCCCAGAAGATGGAACAGTGTATTTCCGGCATGATCCTTCACGCTATGGGCGTATTGCCCCAATTCCGAATTCAATGGTCGCTGAACGTGACATTTTGGGTGAAGTTGTCCAGAGTTCTGATATTGCAGTTCATGCATGGCTCGTGCTGCTTCACAATACGCCATTAGGCCTGCAAAACCTAACGGAATGTGTGGCAAACGCATTTGGGGACCGGTACATTTACAACTTATGTCCATCCTCTTCTTACGTTAGGGAGTTTGCCGTTAACCTTGCTGCCGATGTAACAACCAACTATCCAGTTGCCGGAATAACATTGGAGTCACCGGGATTTGCTTCTTTCTATCATGGATTCCACCATGAATTCAATTTGCTTCAACCTAATCGTTGGCTAGAAAATCTTCTTGGCTTGTGTTTTTGTAAAAATTGTCGTGAAGGTGCAGGACGCAAAGGTATTGACACATCTCGTCTGAAAGCTCAAACCCGAAAGTGGATTGCCGACTACTTAAACGGTGAGGTTGACTATCCAGAAGACATGGCTGAAAGCTTTTGGTTAGCCGATGTTGTTACGGACCGAGAATTGTCAGAGTTCTTGAATTGGCGATGCCAAGTAGTGACTTCTTTGGTTGCTGAAGTTCGTTCAGTGGTTGCGAATCATTTGAGTGTGGCCGTTATCCCCTCGGTCGGTCGACCAACAGCAAATGCCTGGTTTGAAGGAAGCCATTTGGCAGATTTACAACAAGCCGCAGGAGCTTTGGAAATTTGCCTTTACGAACCCACATGGAAAAGGGTGGTGGCAGATTTCGTTGACGTTCGGCGACGACTAGGCGGAACCAAAGGTCTAAGATGCATCATTAGGCCTTCTTCGCCGGACCTCAACTCGGCTAGCGAAGTCAAGCAAGTAGTTTCATCTATCGCTGCTCTAGGTGCTGAAGGCATTAGTTTTTACAATTGGGGTTTTCTGAGGCAACACAATTTGCAATATATTGTTGAGGCATTGCACGAATACATACCTTAAAATCCGAGCTGCCATACAATGAAAATAATACCTAATGGCGACTTAAGAAATTCTTGAGTGGAGATTTAAGGAGCTCGAATGTTTAGTGTCTGACAGAAAATACTTGATTTTTCTAACAGAAAGTATTTTTCCCCAATTGCAAGACACACTGATAGTGGCTGTATGACCTAGTCGTGCAGGACCGAAGGGAATAGAAAGCCTGAACCATTATTCCTTGTACTATCCTATGAATTCCAAGCTTTTAAATTGGACAAGTATAAAGGAAATTTTTACGTCGTATTATTTGTTAAAATTGAAGTAGTCGTCTCATGGCACAATTTTGTTCTTGAAACTGAGCACCAACACATGGGGTAAAGAAGTGATTTACAATTGCCTAAGCAAAAACGATTACGGTACATTAGTATCTTAACTTTATTGAATTGATGGATAAAAGCGAGATACTAGGAAGAAATACTGCTCATAATTTATTATTGTTGACTGTTTACAGAATGACAGCGAATAATACAAATTAATTACATCACTTCTAAGGTGTGGAGATACTAGTATTGAGCGATAATTAAGGTGATTGGGATGATATTCAATCACCTTATTTTGAACCTGATATCTGGGAAAGAGCCAAGTATTTTTTGTTTAACCCTGAAAGAACAACCCGGTGGGAATATCAATCCATCAAAACGCATAAGTCATCAGAACGACCACTCAAGCCCTAACCGTAAGCCATAAGACGTGTCATCCGCTCCCAATCCATGCGCATACACCATCCCATGAAACTCCGTGTCACCCTGATGCAATACACCCCCAACATCCAATAACAGACGCGTCGCCTTCGCCTGACTTGACAACACCTCATCACCAACCATCACGGTACTCGCTTCACTCACCGTCGTCTCAACGCCCGCCGAACCGCGCAACACAACACGACGGTCCTCATTCTCCTGAACCATCGTCCGCTCACCCCGGACACCAACACCCGCTATCACCTGACGCTCCTGACCACTCACACGCAAGCCCAACGAATCCTCAAACGGGGTCACCGATACATTCGCATGCTTCAACCATCCCCGACCCGTCACACGGGTCTCGTCATCAACACGAAAGTGACGCCCTCCTTCAAGACCCAGCGACCATGCGGTCCCCTTGGTCGTCCCACGCACCGCACCCGATACTAGATTAAGCGTATACCGCGTCCACTGTAAGTGCGCCTGACCATACAGGTCCGTATCACCCATCACCTGAACACTACCATGCACACCAACACCACGCACCTTCACACGACTTGACCCCGCGGCGATGTTTACATTCGCTTCACCGGACACCTGCCGCAGACCCGCCCATCCTGAGACCTGTTCGCTTAACGGCCTCATGATATGACCGTAGAGAGCCTGCTGGTTATACGAATAGCTCATTCCGGTTGTGGTTTGGTCCGGGGTGTATTGACCCCGTCCTCCACACACACCGATGTAATTCTGTTGTGTAGGTACATGACATGCGATGGTATCAATGCGGCGAAGGGCTCCAGGTAAGGCTTCGTAAGCACCGGCAATCGCTTGATAGCGACGCACCCAATCCTCTTCCTCGGAGAAGTCAAGCGTACTAAAATCTTCGTCAGGATTGAGAGAAAGTTCCTGCAGGGACCCAAGCGGAAGCCAAGCATCAATGTGGCCGCTATCAAAAACATTCGTACCATTGACCGCGAGGATTGTTTCGCCACCCTCATTCACAATACGACCCGGCAAGCGCTCCCACGGCTTACCGTCCATTGAGACAAGATTAACATACAGCTTTCTTTGCGGTTCTTCACCGGTATCTTCGTCAGTCCGGTTGTCGCCAACCGCAAGAATGGCAATACCCGATTGAACTCCAAGAACTCCTTCGGGGCCAATCGTCACGCGACCACCACCCGCCATGAACACACCCGCACCGTCAGTACCATCCTCCTCGCTCGCTTGACCACCCTTCACTGTGCCATCAATCCGAACCGTCAATGGTCGGTAACCATCCTCATCCAATAACTGCCGGGTACCATCATCGTCTACACTCACTGCCGGAACCCCCTCAATTTCGCCGTCATCGTTTAAACGACCGAATTGTATACCATAAGCACCAACACCATTCGCCGTGATATTGTCAACGACAACCTCACTTGACCCGATACCAGCATGCTCAATGTGTATACCATGTGCATTCGCCCCCTCAGTCGTGATGGTGTGACCATCTCGCGTGGTAATACTCAAATTACCTTCTCCAGGATTTTCAACATAAAGCCCGTAAGCATTCTCACCCATGGTTGTGATACTTCCCCCTGCTACATCAATAACTATTTTCTCGTTAGCTTCGTCGTCGGTGGCTTGGGGTCCTTGATGGCGGACATAAATTCCGTGAGAACTCGCTCCTTCAGTTATGATTGCCGCCTCCTCTAATACACTTATACCGATGTTTCCTGTGCTTTCATGGAAGGCATAAAGCCCATGAGCACTCTCCCCCGTGGCGGAAATGCTTCCTCCTGACACTGTCATACCGATTTGACCGGTGCCTGTATGGTGTCCATAAAGCCCGTGAGCACTCTCCCCTGTGGTGGAAATGCTTCCTCCTGACACTGTCATACCGATTTGACCGGTGCCTGTATGTTGTCCATAAAGCCCGTGAGCTTCCATACCCACGGTGGTAATTCTCCCATCCGATACAGAAATAGATATATTGCCGCCACCCTCGTGAACTCCAACAATCCCGCGGGAACTTGTTCCCTGGGTGGCAATCTTTCCTCCAGTCATTGAAATTACGACATTACCCTTATCTGTATCTGTTCCTTTATGATATCCTCTAATTCCGTTAGAGACATACTGATTGGTAGTAATTCCTTTTTCAATGGTAATACTTCCTCCAGTCATTGAAATTACGACATTACCCTTACCTTTATGCCGACCAAAAATTCCTTGAGAGTTCACTTCCTTGGTTGTGATACTTCCATCAGAAACTGTAACACCGATATTACCAGTGCCTTCAAGCAATCCAAAAATTCCGAGATTACGTCCCACTACTTCAGGGGTTCCAGTCACCGCCGCTCCCTGGGTGGTAATACTTCCTCCAGTCATTGTAATTCCGATATTACCACTAGCTGCATTATCTACAATAATCCCTCTATTATCAACAAAAGTGGTCGTAATACCCACATTTGTCACTTCAAGATTCATATCTTTCTTACTTGAACCATTATAAAATATATTAATTCCATTACCATCCTTACTCTCGTTTTGAATTCTTACCCCAGATAACTTCACGTCGACCTTACCTGTACCCAACTGTTGTACATTAATCCCTTGGGCATCATTACCACTGGTCGTAATGCTACCTCTTGTCATTGTAAGTGCAATATCATCTGTTTTGCCGACTGAACGTTGTACAAAAATCCCGTGATGCTCATCTCCAGTGGTGCAGATTACTCTATCTGATTCGTTAATATCTACGTTTCCACTTCCTGTATTAGAGATGCGGCTGGTGCACGAACTTTGAGCCGAAACGGTCGCTGGTGAAAACACACTCCATGAAACGAGAACGAATAGAACTACCCACAGACCACAACAGCGGCTTGTAATTGATTGGGAACGGTGAGGATTATTGACCCTTAAACAATCAATTAAACTCTTTTCAATGGGGGGGGGTGAATGTCTTCATGGAGCTACAGCATCGTTGATTTTCAGATACTTTCGCTCTGAATTGAAATCGTTTCATATTCACAATATCCTTCATAAAATGTGATTATTATTTTCTGATACTAACAAGTCAATAAGGAGTATTGCAACTCAATTCAACTCATTCCTGAAAAAATTTGTCTACAAATGGGAATTCTTATGGGCAACAATTGCATCAATTATTTATGAATACCTGATTGTTTTTATTTATAGCATATTTGTTTCTCCTTTTTTATCGATTGCATTAGAATCCGGGTGGAGTGCCAAACGCTGCATGTCTTCCAATGCAGG
>Ga0209022_1001541_pt1 | contig 23088 bp, 11 predicted proteins | sample PinacodermPK_FD_187300 | JGI IMG/M metagenome (GOLD analysis project Ga0209022, IMG submission 187300) | Host-associated microbial community of the marine sponge Aplysina aerophoba from Gulf of Piran - sponge pinacoderm, lysed by proteinase... | ecosystem: Host-associated > Porifera > Sponge >...
GTTAATTATTGTCCCCGTAATAGGTATTTTAGTTTTGATATATCTATTTGCTCAAGAATCAGAGCCAAGAGAAAACCGATATGGTCCTCCTCTGAATTCTGATGAATTACCTGAGGATGCTGAATTAACTGAGACCGCACCTGTTGTGAATAGCGAATAGGTTTTGAAGTCGGATAATCAATCAATTTCACTAGCAATAGTCATATATTGGACTATTGCTAGTTATCATCTCAACGGGAAGTTAATGATTAGGGGATGTTAACATATTCCAAATTAGATAATACTTTCTACTATTTTTCTGCCCCGTCATTTTTCTTTGAATTTCCGTAGTCATGAGATTCGCTTGAATCAAGCAATACTTCCTGCTTATTGATGTATTTTTGGTGTACTCAATTAGAAGAAACCTGTTTGAAGAAGACCGACAAATAGAAACTCTGAAGGAATTCAATACGATTGCATGGATTGAGAATTCAACTATGTTTTCCGTTCCCCGCCTGCTGTACAGTCGGGAATAATCAATTACAGCTAAAAGAAGCAGATTCTCTTTCGACTTAGAGGTAAGGCCAAACAGACTATTGAGATAAGAACTATGTGGCGGTTAGCGGGAAACAAAATTGATTGGTCAAAGGGCGACGATAGCGGGCTGGGTCCATGATATTGATATGTTGGTGCGAGTGCTGGCTGGCATTAAGCCGGCACCTGACCTTGACACTTTGAGGATTTAACATCCTATCCTATACTGAAATGCCTTGCAAATTAGGCACTATTTTTCCGCTATTGAAATTCGTAATAGTCCCGTTGTCACCCCCGATTCCATTCCGCTTTTAGTCCCTATACCTGCACAATTCATTCGTCCTATTACCAAGTCTGATACCCATCTCTCTTTATTTTGTTTCCGTCTCCTTCGGGGTGGTTGATAGTATCACCAAGCACTTACCACTCTCTTCATCTCAGACAATCAAACATTGCTGTTGAACCAAAGCAAACCTGCCGACCTCTGACAACAGCGTCATTTCTTCTTTCCTTTGGAAGTATGGAGTCTCTTTTTTTGTCAGCCCATCGCTTCACAAAAACCACCACAGGTGCAAGGAGTTGAAGCTGTATCGGCTTGAATTTAAGTCATGAATAGCCTCATTTAATGCCAGTTAATATAGGTACGGGTATGTTGCCCTCTTTTTTTCAAAATATAAAGAGGAAATTAATTTACGAATGACTTCCGACGTCATTTGAGGCGATTTTGTATCTAACGATTGCTAGCAATTAAGATCAATCCAATCCTAACCTACAGTATCAATAAATTTCCCCTATAATCACCCTTTCACCTTATCATCTTGATTGAGGCTCAATAAGATGATTTCCGTTTCTCATTCATTCGGGAATAGAATGATTGAGTTACGACAGTTTAGGCAATTTTTTATTACGAATTAAATATCTTGGCAAACACCCTTACGAAACACCTTCTTGCTTGTGCGGATAAGGTTACAAAATTCAACCGAACTTGTTTCAAGCTTAATTGAGCAAATGAATGGTTGCTATTTTCAACTTTATGATTTATGATTAAATGGAAAGAGAGATTATCAATGACACAAGCATCCTTTGATTCAGTGACTTCAACCAAGCGTCTTAAGGACAGCGGGTTTTCCGAAGACCAAGCCGAAGCGATTACGATAGTCATTCAAGACTGGTTAGAGGGGGATATAGCGACGAAGGCCGATATCACCAAACTTCAAAATGAACTCAATAAGTCAATAGCCGAGTTTAAGATTGAAATAAACAGGAATCTATATGAATTTAAGGTTGAGATAAACAGGAATCTGTCCGAATTTAGGACAGAGACAAACAGGAATCTATATGAATTTAAGGTTGAGATAAACAGGAATCTTGCTGAATTCAAGTTAGAAACGAATGAGAATCTAATTGAATTTAAGGTTGAGACAAACAGGAATCTGTCTGAATTTAGGACAGAGACAAACAATAATTTTGCTACAATCAAGACCAACTTTAAATGGGTGTTTTGGATTGGTGGCGCTATTGTAGGTTTGCAGGTAATGCCTTGGATCCAAAAAATATTTGAAATATCAGGTTTGTGAACGCAAAATCCTGACTTAGAGGCGATTGACCAGATTGAATGCATTCCCTTATTCAGGGGACGTCGTATCCTCGGCTTTTCTAGTTAAAAACATTCTGATTGCTCGGTAGCAGTATCTTGTATACCTATTGGTTTCCTTTGTTCTCTGTATTATTCCGAACAATTGGCTCGCTTATCAAATAGAGCCATGTTTTAAGTTTAACCGTACCTAAATCCAAAGGCATTGCTTTAGGATTTTTATCATGGTTTAAAGCCAAGACATTTGGATAGACCACCGATTTATTTACGGCTGCCAAACGCAAAAGGATGTCAATAGTGATATTAATGATGGTTCAAATGGAAAGATAATCAATTCAAGGAATTGGGTTAAGAGCAGTTATCCCATGCTACAACGATTGACCAAACATATCTTTGATCAGAAACTGCTGATATCAGCCGTGTAATAGCATCACAATCTTAGCTTGATAAGAGTTCTGAAAAAACTGTTTTGTACATTTTTCGAATCATCAACACCAATCAATCTCAATATAAATCCTCAAAGTGTCAAAGTCAGGTGTAACAACGATAGGGACGTGTCCAGATTATTTCCGTTTCTCATTCATTCGGGAATAGAATGATAGAGTTACAACAGTTTAGGCAATATTTTTAATGCCCTATCCCTTCGTTACAGTCATACGCAAGTTGCGAGAACGGGAAATCCTCTACATGTCCATGCGTATAAAGGCGATAAATCCCAAAGTATTGAAGAATTAACGCATAGCACTGATATCAATGCTGTGGATGATTGGGGTCGAACACCCCTTCATTTAATTGTCCAGAATGACTGGGTTGAAAATACCCAGCTGCTTTTTGATGACTGAGCAAGCATCAGATACGCGACCATCGCAATCGGCTTCCTATGGATATGACCAAAGGGGGAAGTGATGCATACGGTTTGATTAAAGAAGCAACTGACCTCGCGAAATAGTTTATGAGGCTGTGCAGATACATGGAATTAGATGAGAATGACTTTGACCTGCCATAATATGGGAATGATTCTCTAGGTCGGGATGTTTCTGTCATTGATGAAAACGACTCTTCATAAAAGTAGCAAGAGTTCAAAGTGTGATTAATTCAACGGTCGCACTCGCAAGTAACACCTTGGAATGTTTCAGAAGCTATGGCAGAAAATCTTTAAATCTTTAGGCCGTCCAACGCTAGCGGATGTAATCCCAACGTCGGATAAACGGTTCGGCCAAAGTAAGAATCGGAATAAGATTTATTAAAGTTGAAACAGGGTGGGTTAAACTATAGAAATTGTGGTATTTTCAATTGCTTTGGTCGTAGATAGGCTATTGACTTTATCGGGATTGGACTCTCCTTATTAATCTAATGAGTGCGTTGTATTTTTTGGTTTGACACCGATGTAGATTTGAATAGATTTTACGCTTGATTCTCAAGATTATTAATGTCATACAATCTTGAGTTTTTACTCTTTAATGAGTGCACATTTATAACTGGAAGATTTGGTGAATCAGAAGTTTGCTATTTTCAGCATATTAATCGCAACTTTTGCAATCACCTTGAATGATGCAATAGTTAAGTTGCTCAGTACAGATTTCCCCCTCCATCAAATTATATTTATTCGCTCTGTTATCGCTTTATCAATCACTCTGTTATTGTTTGTTCCATTTGAAGGTGGGTTGGAAAAGCTCAAAACAAAAAGAATATTCTTTCATGTGGTCAGAGGTTTAGCGATCGTGGGTGCGAATGCAACTTTTTTTGCTGGTTTGGCCGTGTTACCTATTAGTACAGCAGTGGCAGTATTTTTTATTGCTCCAGTGTTAATAACAGCTTTTTCTGCAATTCTTTTGAAAGAACAGGTCAATATTTATCGGTGGCTGGCACTGATTGTTGGATTTTCTGGAGTATTCTTGATTGTTCGACCGGGAACTGGTCATTTTGAATGGACTTATATTTTACCTCTCTTGGCCGCCGTGTTTTATGCCATTATGAATACACTAACCCGAAGTGTAGGAATTACAGAAAGTGCGAGTGCCTTATCGGCTTATGTACAATTTTCGTTTCTTGTGATGTCAATTGGCTTAGGACTTGTTCTCGGCGGCGGTCAATACTACGAACCGGGCCATCCATCAATCGAATTTTTTACCCGGTCATGGATAGTTCCACCCAACGGAATAACATTTTTCTATCTTGGACTTGGAGGAATTTGTTCGGCAGCGGCAGGATTTTTTATTGCTCAAGCATACAGATATGGTGATGCAGGGTTAGTGACTCCGTTTGAGTACACAGCCCTGCTTATGGCAGTATTTTGGGGATTTGTTTTTTGGCATGAAATTCCCGACCTTATTTCTGGTCTTGGTATGGGTTTAATACTCAGCTCTGGAGTTGCTGTATTGTTTCTAGAAACTAAGCCCGATTCAAGAATAACCATCAAAAGGTGGCTAAAGGCAAGGATTCCGTTTTAGGATGAGTTCAAGATGATTCGGTAAATGGGGTTATTGACCACCTTTGAAAACAAACTGCGTATGCCATTCAACATATTCTGGATTGGGACGCTGTTCTTGGTATTGCGGGAGATGGAGTGTAGAATTATTATACTGAGCAAGCCAAATATCATTTGTTCTCACGAAAACCTTATCAGAAACTAACATTACATAATTGTTATCGGAAACAGGCTTTAAGGTATAAGCACCTCGGTCAAAGAGTGTGTGATGTGTTGAACAAAGTGCCAAGCCATTGCAAATCTCATCAGGTCCGGACCAACAATGCGATTTGATGTGTGCTGCCTCCAACGCAAGAGGGGATAAATTTTCATGATCAGATATCCAAACTGAATGGCGACATACGGCGCACTGCTTCGTGTATGCCTCAATGACTTTTTTTCGGAAAATACTACTTCTGACTTTTCGTTCAATTGTTTCTTGACTTTGACCATCTTTGGTTTCTAGAGATTGTAATTCATGCACGGGAACGTGGGCGGCGTCAATTATGTCCTCATGTAATGTTACTGGGAAAAATTTATCCAATAAACTATAAATTAATGAGAGGCCAAATCCGGGGTTGGCACTGATAGCATTGTAATCATCTTCCAAAAGTCCTGCACTTGAGCTGCGATAATATTGCTTGATTGGTTGTCGACCTGTATGAGCAGGAATTAAATCAGTACTTGTATTCCATTCCCAGACTCCATCAAAGGTGAGATACCAATAGGGCATGTCGATTCTTATTTTGGTTTTGAACATAGAAAAAGGACTCAATTCTTTCTCGACAATTTCTTTGTAGTAACTGTAAGGCATTAGCCTTTTAGATGTCGCTTCTAGTTTGGTAACATCTTTGATGAAGTTGTGGGGTAATAGACTTTGTTGCCAAGTGTCTAGACTAAATTGGTCTTGAAGGCATTTGCTTATCGCCCAAATCAGTAAGAGGGGTTTGTGCGGTGACGGGTTGTTGTTTCCACCGTGCGTTTTGATGTTGAGAAACCGGTCAACGATCTTACGTAACTTTTCGTTATTGTCGTATTGTATCATTTTTCTCGGATTCCAAGTGTCAATTCAAAACCATATTGTATATGTGAAAAATTCTATCTAGCATTTCCTAAAATATTTTTATTGTAATTCTTATAAAAACAATTTAATAGAATTTCTTTAATGAACTGCACTAATTAAAACCCAATTCAATTATAATGATTTATCTGGACAATAACGCTACTACACAACCACTACCTGAAGTGGTCAGCGCCGTCGCCAATATTCTAGAACGCTGCTGGGGCAATCCCTCAAGTCCTCATATATTGGGACAGATGGCTTCAGAACAGATTGAAATTGCCCGTAATCAAGTGGCAGCTTTATTAGGATCAGAACCAGCTGAAATCACGTTTACTTCAGGTGCAACTGAAGCGAACGAAGCTGTACTCAAGCATTTTGCAATATGTGGTTACGATCTGATCACATCTGAGGCTGAGCATCCTTCCATCACTAGTTTTTACCAAACCAATTTCCCCTCCAAGATTCATTATATTCCCCTTGATGAAGACGGTAAATGGGAACTTGAAAAGCTTGATAAACTCCCCAAAGTGGGGGGGGGGTAGAAGGGATTATAGCCCCAGTATAATTGCTTTTTCATGGGCTAATGGGGAAACGGGCGTCATCCAAAACGCCAAAAGAATTGCTGTATTTGCCCAAGACATTAACGCGCCCATTCTGGTCGACGCTTCCCAGTATGTTGGAAGGGATAGCCTGACTCTTCCCTTGGAGGGTCAAGCTTACTTTACTTTTTCGGGACATAAAGTTCACGCTCCCAAAGGAGTTGGTGTACTTGTCCAGTTTTGTTCCAATCAGAACAAGGTGGTATCACAGATAGGTGGGGGTCAAGAGTCTGGATTTAGAGGTGGAACCGAGAATGTTCCGGGAATAGTCGGTCTTGGAATAGCATGTTCTCATTGTCAAAAGAACCTACCAAAGATCACGAAACATCTTAGCCTTTTACGGGATAGTTTTGAAGAGAAACTCCTCAATAGGATTCCTGAAATACGCATTAATGGAAAAGAAGTCCATCGCGTTACTAACACGAGCAACATTACCTTCAAAGGCATTGATGCTATGGCCTTAGTGGCTCGGCTTGCCAGTCGGAATATAATCTGCTCGCAAGTATCAGCCTGTTCATCGGGAAGACCGGCACCTTCCGCAACTCTGCTTGCTATGGGTTTAAGTGAAAATGATGCTCATGCTAGCGTCCGCTTCGCTTTCAGCCAAGACAATCAACTTGAAGAAGTTGAAACAGTCGTAGAGGCCGTTCGCGAGGAAGTATTTGAACTGAGAGAGCTGTTCGGGTGATTCTATGAGAATTGTAGGTCATGAAACATTCTACCTCAGACCCAGTTGGCTGACCAAGGGTATCTTCCACCTGAAAGATGGGAATGCAAAACCATTCAATAACCCTGAGGTCGCACATGATTTAGGGGTAGGGCGAAATATGGCTAGGTCCATAGGGTGGTGGCTTCAAGTAACAGGACTCTCGACAATTAACAATAAGAGTAAAAGTACAAAGCTTTCGGCGTTGGGAGAAGTTATCTTTGATAATGATCCATACATGACTCGGCTTGGGACATGGTGGTTGGTCCATGCTTCCTCAATGACCCAAGACACGATACTGAAGTGGCTTTTTTCATTTTCACGAACGTATCGCTTTGAACGTTCGGCATTGATGAGTGAACTATTCCGCGAACTCACGCAGCAAAAAGGAAAAGAACCAGCACAAAAGTCAATTCAAAAGGCGGTCTCTGTCGCATTGAATTCTTATGCAGTAGAGATACCAAGGGTGATAGCTGACCCCGAAACTAATCTGAAATCTCCGCTCTGTCGGCTGAATTTAATCCAATACTTTTCATCGTCCAATTATTATCAGCGTTACAATCCAATGACCGCAACTCCAGAGGCACTTGGAATTTGTCTCAATGGAGGTTGTAACAATCCAGACGACTTGAGTTTCTCCTTCAGAACATCTGATAGGTTGCAATTGTTGCAGGCTGCTTTTGCCTTGGGTCATGACTCCCTATCAATTCACGATTTAGCTTTCCAGGGTCAGAAAATCCTTGGAAATGAGTTCATTGAAGTTGGTTCACTCAACGGTGTAAAAACGGTTCAGTTCAAAGTAATGGATTCCGCGGAATGGGCACGAGAATACTATAATCGAATTCTGTCTGACTTTAGGGCTGTCGCATGAAGTCAATCAGCTTAATTGAGGATAGAAATTCCCCACTTGCCATCAAGCATTACAAGCCGACTCTGTCCTCGCAAGAGGTCATCGAGTCGATAACGGGATGGAGGGGAAGTTGCACAACACACGTCGTAGCTCCCTATGGAACAGGAAAGTCATTTGCGGCCCTTGTTGCTCTTACACTTCTATCAGGGAGCAAAAAAAATAAAAAGCAACTTTTTGAATGTTTGGGGAAGGATAGCAATCTAGCAAATGATCAGGTATTGCGAAGGGGAAAGAGTAAGAATCTAGTGCTGAGCGGACATTGTCCTGATTTAGTTGAAGAACTTTGTCAACAAGCTGGAATAACGCGACAGCCAAATCTTCAATCAGCATTAATTTCAATTCTTAAAGCTCACAAGAACTGTGACCGACTGGCTATCGTTTGGGATGAGTTCGGACATCATCTCCAAACCTTGTCCCGACATCATAACGAAGAGGATCTGATTTTTGTCCAAGAACTAGCAGAATGGGCTGTGAGAAGAAAAAGCCCGGTAGTGACTTTCACAACCCTGATGCATAAGAAGTTCGGTGATTACAATCGCAGTAAATCCTTGAAGGCCATTAATGCTTGGAAGAAAGTTGAGGGGCGCTTTGACACAATTCGGCTTGAAACTGATACTCTAAGTCAATTGGAGTTGATTGCTGACTTAATCAACCACAAGAAGGACCGCTTGTCCAACATCAAAAACTATACAAAACGAGTCAAATCAGCGGGCTTTTTTAACAACATTGAAGATCGTGTACTTGGTAATGTTCTTGAAAGATCAGCCCCTTTAACACCGGCAGCACTTGATACTCTCATTAAGCTCGGCTCAAATGTAGCCCAGAATGAACGGACTATTTCGCATTTTATCCAAGACCGAATTGTTTCTAGACAAGAAACTAATCCAGTGGGCCTATGGGATCTTTATGAATATTTCGCACCTATGCTTGCAAGCGATATCTCAACTGGTGGGACCTACAGAAGATTTCTTGAAGCCGAAACAACGTTGTCCAAGGCGGACTGCGAGATTAGTCGTGAGATTATTAAGTCAATCGCATTGTTGCAAATTGGGAGGGAAACAAGCGCGGTAAAGTTAGCGAAGAAGAAGCTTATTGATTCAGTGTGCCTGGGTACATCTCGAAGTGTAAAACAAACACGAGAAGCGATAGAAAACCTGATCAAAATAGGGTTAATTTTCCATATAAAGCAAATTGATGATATCAGGTTTTGGCATGGAACGGACCATGACATTTCATCCGCGATAGCAGAGGAAGTCGATAAATATTCGTCGCATTTCAATCTTATCAAAAGTCTTGAGGGACTTCACCCTCCAGAACCGCAGTTTTCGGCTCAATACAATTTTGAAAATGCAATCACACGCTATGCTTTGCCCAAGTATGCAAACTGTGCAAACCTACAGGATATTCGTTGGGTCAATCAGCAGGCCGAAATCCATAAGGATGAGGATGCGGTTATGTTTCTTCTTCTTGATTCTGATATACAATCCCTTGATTTGGAAACAATACCAAAAGAATTCCCTTCACATTTCTTAATTGCTGTACCGCATGAGCCATTGGATTTAGCTCCGCATGTGCTTGAAATTAAAGCAATAGAACGGCTTCAATCAAGAAGTGACCTTGTTAATAAAGATCCCTTATTTCTTGAAGCGCTCAAGCTCCATAAAGCAGTTATTAGTAAATTTCTATCGACTGAACTTGATCAAATCCAAAATCCTGACCTTGGTCATTTGAGGTGGATCTGGAAAGGAAAAATTTACAGATTTGGCACGGAAAACACTCCGGATGATGTTTTATCAGATGTGTTTCGGATTCGTTACCCGTCAACACCAATAATTCGGAATGAACAGGTTGTTAGGCGCATTGCTTCTGGTTCTACACTTTCTGCGGTAAAGCGTTGTTGTTTAGCGATACTTGAGCACAGTGGTCAACCTGAACTCGGCTATCATGGTTCAACTTCTGCTGACGCCTCGCTCTTCCGAACAGTGTTTGCTCGAACCGGATTATATGTGTCAACTGAACAGGGCGGAAAATGGGTAACTCCAGATGAAGTCAAGGAGGATAATTTAAGACGTGTGTGGAATGAAATTTCCCAGTTCTTCACACAAAAAAAGAAGCACCCTGTATTTTTTGCTGAATTAGTACAGACCCTCAAGAATCCACCATATGGAATTCGCCAGGGACTATATCCCTTGTTAATTGCCTCAGGTCTCAGAGCATTTGGTCAATCAATTGCAATTTATAGGAAAAACGGTTCCTACCTGACCTATCTTGATGATATTCAGCCGACGTCAATCCTAGCAATTTGTAACAACCCTGGTGACTACTCCCTTCACGTAACTTCTTTGACATCAAGCCAAACTCAAAATCTTGCGGCTTTAGTGGACATCGTATCCAAACATAGGGATGCTCAAGAAAATGACCTCTTTCGTGCCTTTTATGACGGTCTCTATGAATGGAAAAAAGATTTGCCGTTCCTTGCCTTGGAAGCGGATGGATTGAGTTCTGAAACTAAAAAACTGCAACCGTACCTGAGGGATCCTAATTTTGACCCGTTTGATTTCTTTTTGAATCAATATCCAGCAGCCATTGGCGGAAGGATACTAACCAAACGGTGCGTTGAGAAATTCAAAACAGCACTGACCGAAATTGAAGGAACAAAGCACCAGATTAACGACTGGGCAATCAAAGAAGCCCAGCGACAATTCAACCAACATTTGGCGGGTGAATCTAAATCATTATTGGATGCAGCAGAGACATGGGCCAGAATGATTGCTTGTTCTAACAAATCATTAAGTGGATTTGGTCAGATTGAAAAAGGGATATTGAATCGCTCCAAGAATGCTTCACAATTTCTCAATGGGGAACTGGGGTTTGTGTCCGCGATTAGCACCATTCTCATTGGAAAGATACCCGAACAATGGATTGCTGAAGACAAAAAACACTTCGCTGTAGAATTGCACAAGGTTCTGAACTCAATAGGAAGCAGTATTCTCAGCCAAAATAACGCCGCCCCAGTCGCCTTCATTAAAAATCACATTGCAATATTGTTTGAGGGTTTAAGCAAGTCAATGGGTTCAACTCAGCTCAAAGAAATCATTGATGACATTTACAAGGAAAGTTCAAGACTATGACGACAGTTCAAGAGTCAGTAAAAGATAGTAATAGACGGCATGTTATTCCTCTCAGCGGGGGAAAAGACTCGACAGCCCTAGCCGTTTATATGATTGAAAATCACTCAAACCTTCCCCTCGAGTTTATCTTTACTGATACGGGCGCTGAGCTCCCTGAGACGTACAGTTATCTAAACCGCTTTGAAGCGATATTTGGGGTGACCATAAACCGCTATACTGCCTTGGATATGCCGAATATCAATGTTCGCTCTAAAGGAGGAAAGCGTATACCGTTTGATGTTGTATTGAATGAGATTTTCGCAGGTTTTTTACCTAATCCCCAAGCACGATGGTGTACTCGAGTTTTGAAAATCCAACCTTTTGAACAATTCATCGGTAGTGATGAAGCCTATTCCTATATTGGTATTCGTGCTGACGAGAATAGAAAGGGGTACGTCGGGAAAGGTAATCCCAAAGATTCAGGCAATAAACCCGTGAAGATTTCCGACAAGAACAACATTATTCCTGTTTACCCTCTTAAGGATATCGGGTACGGTTTGGCCGAGGTCAAATCGCTATTGGAGAAAAGTGGTCTCGGCTTGCCTCCTTACTATGAGTGGCGTTCAAGGTCAGGGTGCTATTTCTGCTTCTATCAGCAAATCGGTGAATGGCAAAGACTTAAAGCTCGGTATCCCGACCTGTTTGAATCAGCCAAAAAATACGAAACAGTCAAGCCAAGTGGCAAAAAATACACTTGGGTCAATGGGCGCTCACTTAAGGATATTGAGAACCTGAAAACTCAATATCCCTTAAGCCAAGCCGAAGAGGAGGATGGCTGTGCAATATGCCATTTGTAAGTAATGCGTGATAACCCAATAGTAGAATTTCTGGCTTCGTACGGGCCTAACCCCGCGGCGAACAATATGTATGACGAGTTTGTTACTCAGGCAGAAAAACAGACACAATGTGCTCCCTTGGTCTTCAGCCAACCATTGGTTGAGAAAATGATCAAGTCGCTACGCCAAAACCCTAAAACGATCATCTTAACGGGAACAGCTGGGGACGGTAAAACCTATACAGTTCGGAAGTTTGTGGAAAAGATTACTGGCCAAGCTCCTCGTTGGAAGAACACCCAAAGGATTTACGAATTGAAGCACTGGTCTCTTCCCTACGGTGGAGTGAAAATAATCAAGGACTTGAGCGAGTTTAAGGAATCTCAAAAGAATGAAATTTTCCCAAAGATAAGAGACGCACTCAATGGAAATAGCCCAGAAATTTTCATCATTTGTGTCAATGACGGGCATTTACTTAAGTTCTTCCGAGACCAAAATGAGAATGAAATCAAGGATAAATTGAGCATTATGCTTCAGAGGGATTATGAAGAGCACCCTGATCTTGATACTTACATGTTCAATCTCTCCAGAAGGTCGCATGCCGAGTCATTTCACGAAATTGTTGATAAAGTTGTCAACCACGACAGTTGGCAAAATTGTGCAGGGTGTGCGTACATGGATAATCAATCAAACCCCTGTCCTATTCGATACAATCGGAAAATATTACAGCAAAAGGGTAGTGATTCAATGCGTCAGAGACTCATTGATTTGATCCGCATGGCTGCGGCCGATGAACGACACCTTTCGATTAGGCATCTCATTATGTTAACAGTTAACATCCTGCTAGGTGACTCTCATTCGGGTAATGGTCTTCTCACCTGTAGGAAGGCGAGGGCAAGAGCAAGTGAAGATAATTATGAGTATACAAACCCCTATGCCAACGTATTTGGAGAAAATTTAAAAGAGAGTGACCGAAAGCAGTATGGAGTTTTCAGTGTCCTTGGTGAATTTCAAGTGGGCTATGAAACGAACAACTACTTTGACCATGCCCTGCTTGATGAAAACAACGATAAAAACTTACCCCAATGTGAGATATACAGTGGGAGGATTTTTGCCAATATTCGCAGTTCTTACCTAGCAAATCGATCTCAATACTCTAAGTTCAATAAAAGCTTAATCAACCAAAGGCGCCGTTTATTTTTCTCGCTTGACCCCAATGATAAAAGGGCAATCAATAATTCTCAACGCAATCCTTGGAATCTCTCACTGTATAAGCATGGGTATTGCTACACAGCTATTTTAGATACTCTACACAATGATTTAGAAATTGACAAGCATCATAAACAGCAACTGCTGCTTGGATTAAACCGAATGATGACTGGTATGTTGACTGACACAAGTGATCGGTTATGGATTACTGAACCTAATGGGGTTTTTCAGGGTCGATCTCAGCCAATACTTGCCGCTCTAGTTGGTTCTGAAGAGAATTTCACTATAAAACTTGAAAAGCAGTACTCCACCGACACAGGGAAACCGCCATTATTCAAAATTTATGAGAAATCATCAACCAAAGAATGCATTACTCTAGCTCTTAGACCCACAATTCTAGAATGCCTCTACCGGGTGGCTGAAGGATCCCTACCGGCGAGTTTTTCCATGGAGTGTAAGCGAGAAGTTGAAGAAATCCGCATTCGAGCAACGACTATTAATCGGTCATCTCCCAAATTGATCTCAATGGAAAAAGGTGATTTGAGGAAAAACACTATCAAAATTCTTTCAGGAGAAGAAGAATGGTGATGGATTATGCCCAAGCTAGCTCTAAGCGACTTAATGTTGAAGATGATGGCATATTTAGTTCCGTTCAAATGCGAGTTCAAGAATATATGTATGGTCATCGGATACTTAACGAGCAGGTGCCATATATGATTGTACTTGAAGCATTAACCGTCTATGCCTCAAAGAAGCGTGGCTCAACAATTGTGAGTTCAGGATATCATGAAAAATTCATTTACGAAGTTCCCTATAGGGAAAAGTTAAGATTTTTACTTTTTCAAGATCGCAATCTTGAACAGATAATTTCCGACACAAAGATACCACTTTCCTATAAATTTAAAAGTTGGAAAGAATCTGTGAATAAGCAGTATCAGCCATCGATCGAAAATAATAAAGCGTTTGACTACCTAGAAGAAATATTTGATAGCCTCCATAACGTGCATCAAGCTGTAAAACTTCTGAAGTCTATGGAACTTGACATTATCAACAGCCGTCGGTGGACATCTAGATTCTTATCAGTGTCAGGTCCAGACATGATTCTACCTGATTTTAATATAAAAGGTAATAATTGGAGTTACGATAGAAGATTTTTTGCTCGCGGTGGTGAACTCATCTACCTGATGCTAAACAGGTCAAGTCACGCAAAACGAGTTAAGAAGCTGATTGAGGATACATTTTTAAATAAAGATGATCAAATAAACAAAATCGCGCGTATATTGTCAGGTCAGCAAGAAGACAAAAAGAGTGATCTAACCAGCGATAGCAAGAGCGAACCGTCAGATTCGCAAGAAAACAATAAAATCAATAGTTCACAAACAACAATAGGTTACTTGCCCTATCATTATCATGAGTCTTACGACTTAATCGCAAGTGACTGGTGTAAAATCTTGGAAAGCCAGTTGCCAAAACAACTTAAATTTGAACCACTGTTTCGAATTACCGGTATCAATTTACTTGGATATCTAATAGCAAGAACAAAAGCAATACGGGGTGCTGAAGAACCCACTTACATAATTGCAGACCTAACTGATGGCGAAAATCGGAAAATCCGTGAGGCAGCAAAAACTAACTTTAACCAGCACCGATTTGAAGCCCAGAATGCCGTCAAATGCTATATTGAAATTATATTGTCTGAAAATGACCGTTGGAAGAGTTCACTTGAATCCAATAATATTGGTGAAGCTAAGAAGGCGATAAAAGATTGTTTTTACACCAAAGAATTGGAAGAAAAAGCAGAATCAGTTGAAAAACTCAAAGATGATTTTGTTAATCTCGCCAACAAACGTTCCAGAAACAACATCAATGATTACCTACTTCCCCTTTCAAGAAACTCAGGCCTCGTTACTACTCGCCAAGGTATAGGGCCATGGTTTGCAATTGACGACAAACTGTTGGTTGCCCTTGTGCTTGCAAGCGTTGACGAAGCCGTTGAGTTGCAGGATTTTTTAGCTTGCCTTCATAAGAAATATGGGTTGATTATCGGCCCTGTTGAAGCCCGCGAGGCATTCGGAGAAATACGGACCGAAGCGTATAACACTAATCTTGTCGCATTAGAGAAGCGCTTGACCCAGCTTTCCTTGACAAAAAGGCTATCAGACGATTGTGCATTTGTAATGAACCCATACACACCCAAAAAAGAATATGATTAACTCAGAAAATAATTCGACGGTTAAACCGGATAATCTCATCGGATTAGTCGTCTGGAAATATGTCAAAAAAGTTGCAGAAGAGACACCCGTCCATGAGCGTCTTTTCTTTATGCTTACAGATCTTGAGGCCAAATCTCTCCTCGAAATCATAGAAAGCGTTCCCGAAGAAATTGAAGGAAGAAGTATCCTACTTAAAATACATACTCAAGCGGTCAATGAATTTGATGTATCCCACAATTTTCTTACGGAGGAGTCGCCTACTCATTTTCGGCATAACAACCAAGCCAATGTGATTCTATATGCAGCACCAAGTGCCATAATCGAAAGTGTTGGTGCAGGATTGGGGACTGTTTCAAAAATAAATGAATCCAAGATCGTGGAACAAACCAATGAATGGCTAGAATTTCTCAATGAGACTAATGAGCAAAATAGCTATCTCAGGGCAGTTCTAAAAGGATTGGGTGAATCCAAGGAGTATTTAAATCTCCAGATGTGGGTTGATTTCGTGAACATGATACGTGACCAAGGTTTCGTTTCGCCCGTTGATATCCGCGTCAAAAAAGCTTTACCAGCTTTGAGAATTCCACAAGATGGTATCAAAAAACTTCCTAAATTTAATCGGACTGACAAATGGAAGGAAAAAGATAAGTTATTTAAGTCTGCCTTCACGGAAGCCAAAAACGGTCCAGGTAACTACGCGTCACTATTAATACCTAGACGGCTTGAGCGAGTTGATGTTAACGAAATAAGAAAAAATGTGGAAGACTTTCCACATGAAGATGATGAAAAGATCATTGACCAACTAAATACAATAACGGCATTATTAGACGACGCAAACAATATCCAACCTAATGGGTGGAGGCCTTCTCAGGAGAACTTTTGTAAGAAGGTATCGTGGGAACGAGTCGGTGCAAGGGTATTTGAAGGGAGTCGCAATACGAAATCTCCAAAAATAGGAGAGCGTACCAAAGAATTTATTGAAGGTGATTACCATGATGAGGTGACTGAGGAGGATAAAGAAGTACTCAATAATATGCTTGATAATCCACCAAGCCCTAAGGAAACTGAAATTGAATTCTTCAATTGTTGGGGCGAACGTCTCGCTACGAATATCAGCTTGTTCAATGCTTGGCAGAAGCGATTGTTCTTAAAAGAGAAATCAGGACGAGATCTTTTATCTGCATTTTTTGCTGGTTTTGAATCCTTGGTTCTTGAAGCAAGTGATATTCTTGGGAAATTAGAGAATCCAACGATTATTGTTCGCGTAACAAAACACAATAAGGCAACCTTTTGGCAAGGTTTGGATAAGGAAACTCAGAAACTCTTTAGATTTGAATTGAGCAGTATGAGCGGGCTATTTGAAGACGTGGTCACTTGGGATATTGACGCGGCATTCAATGTTGAAGCTCATAGAGTTGAAAAAAAGAAAGACTCAAAAAAGATAGATCTCGTCCTTTATCTCGTAGACCGTAGCGAACTAAAGAAGCATCTCAAATCTAACACTATAGAAGCGTCCGTACCGAGAGTAAAAACAACTTGGCAACCATTTTCAAACGTGAGTGCTGAACCAATTACCCTAGCTCTTGTCGATGATATTGCCGACCTTGCTACGGCTGCACAAGAAGGTAAGAGTGTATTTCGTGATCTAACATTCCAAGCAATACATCAAGGAGATAGCACCAAACTGCTACCAGTAAGCCTTGATAATCGGAATACATTCCAAGATGTTTGTGGCAACGAAAAAGGAAAACTTTTTGACCCATTGAAAGCACCAGAACAAGATTTGATAGCAGAAATAAAAAATGAAACAAACAACCTTGTGAAAGATGATGTATTGACCCATCAGGAGGCAGAAAATCTTCGTAATGTTTTTGATAACTTTGAAGCAAAATACAAAACAATGGTTATGGAGCTTAATGCTTCCGTAAAAGAGTGCTTCACATCAACAAGCATTATTGAGCAAGTAGAAGCTTTCCGGGAAATGTGTCAAGCATGTCGAGGAATTGATACCTATAAAGGTAAAACACTTCGCTCACTCATATCCAAGCTATGTGTGATTGCAACTAATGACCCACATCCCATTGCAATTATTCCAGCTTGGCATCCTCTGCGATTGGCCGAAAGACGTGAAAAAATTACTTTTTTGGTAGATTATGTGAGTGAGGTTCTTTCATCTCCCGACGCGAAAAAATCAAACTTAAGAATTGCTTTTGAAGAAAAGAGCCAGTTCTGGATAAAATGGGTATATCCAGAAGTTGCGTACATCAAAGATGAAGAAATAATTGCGTCCGCTGACCTCGGTGGATATAGCCTGATGGTACCAACCCATAGAGATGTAAAAATCAGGGAGGAGTTGCTTGAGAAATCGGCACGAAAGGCCGCAGACTGCTTTGTCAAAGGTGCCGATAATTATCTCAAAATCCATCCGCATCAAGCATCTCAACTCACGGCAGCAATATATGAATCCAACACTAAATCCTTGCCTCATGAGATTGCAAAGCAATTCAGCAGTAAACTTGATGACAGAAGTGATTTGCGCTGTGAACTTGTAATTTCTCATCCAAATTTGGAGCGGATGCGGGAGATTTATGAACAACAGAACCTTCTCCTTGAAACTGAAAGAATCAGTGAAACAGTTAGAGGATTTTTGTCTCGCCTCAGGGTTGATGTCAAACCCCTACAAGAAGTCCCTTCAGGAAATAAACCAGCGATAGATCTTGTTCTTTTACATGAAGTTGTAAGCAACAAGGCCAGACTTACTTGGAAGGAAGAAAAATGCCCTGATACTCTATTTGCTGAAACTAAATCTAAACCAATCCCAAGCCTTCTGAGACGAATGGTAACTCCTAAAACAGACGATCGGGTAGGTGTTTACATTACACTACCAAATACTCCACGGTATGTCGCTGAATTCAATAACCTGCTTTATGAACTTTCCGAGGGTTTCCTGAAAGAGGGATTTGATGGCTTGCTTCTTCGCGAAGTTAGCTCAAGAGATACTAAAATTAGAGAAATCATAGAAACCGCACATCGACTTGGTGAGTGGGTCATCACCTATGACAGCATCGTAAGCAAGACACTTTATGAGAGAACTGGAGTTAAAATTATCAGTGATGAATCATTGCCAGGGTCTGAGGGGAGAATTATCATCAGCACTTGCCAAGAGGATGAGTACTTAAAGAGAAAGATAGCGAACGAACTTGTTGACTCATGTGAATTCAGTCAGGAAGAGGCGATGCAGGCCACAGATGGCATAATTGATGAGGTTCTACAGATTTCGGGTAAGAAGATTCTTTCGGCTGCATCCGTGGAAAACGCAACCAAGGAAATTATTGGATTTGCGGTGATGAAGTTGCATATGGAGAGAGCAATTCAAGCGGAATTTAATTCTAAGCCAATATGGATTTCGCTTGATGACCACAGAAGTTGGTTTATTGAGAAAACTGGAGAGATTGCTGACGCAATTGCCGTTTACATTAAGTATAACCACGGGGATATTAAAATTTACCTCCAAGTTGGTGAGGCAAAGTATGTTGGACGGGAAGCCAAGAGTGAAACGGTTAAAAAAGCCAAAAAGCAACTTCAATACACCACGGATTGGCTTAAGCAATATTATATTGATAATCAAGACGAGGTTTCGTTTAAAGGTTATTGTTCAAGACTAGCAGAACTTCTAAGCAACAGAGATGCAATTACAGAACAATTAGAAATTCTTGTTGACCGAACGATATTTTTCGACAAACTGCGAAAAGGTGAGGTGGAATTTTTTCTCTGCGGAGAAGGGGTTGTGTGTTTACATGATGAACACGAATCTTTACCAATGCCAATTAATCGTGAGGAAGACCGTGAGTATATTAGATGTCACGAAATCAACACTTTATCACTAATACGGTATATTCAATCCCTTGAACCAGGTGACAAAGCCGAACTTTCCCCAATTGAAGGGCTTGAGGTCATAGAATGGTATTCAAAAGACTCTTCGCCATTCCCTGAACAAAATAAATCCAATGGTAATTCTACTGACCCCGATCAACCCAATGGAGAGTCCACTGATGATTCAACGGTAGTGGAAATTAGCCAGCTAGAGGAAAATAATTCTGCTGACTCCGGTCAAACCAAAGTAGAGGCCGCTGATGACCCAACGGTAGTGGAAATTAAACAGCCAGAGGATAATAATCCGAAGTCCACCGAAGAGGTTGACCGTAATGAATTTATTCCAACAGGATTTTATGAACTCCTAAATGAATTTTCTTCTGATGAAACCAACACAGTCAATGATGAAAATTCCCGAGTTTGGGGTGAAAAAATTGCAATCGAAATGCAAAGGGCATTAAGCCATTTTGATATGCAAGCCGAGTTTTATGATAAGAAATTCGAACTCACGCCCAATGGAGCTCTCATCTTTTTTAGAGGACACCATAGCCTAACCGTGAGCAAAATCAAAAAACGAACGAGCGAACTCTTAACCACCTACGGCATAGACGTATCCTATCTTCAGCCTGGCAGAGGGTTCATCGGAGTATTTATCAAGCGTGAAGTTAGATTGAAAGTTCCCTTGGCTTCTACTTGGCTCAATGCTGATTGGTCTGACCGAGAACAAGGAATATGTACTTCCTTTATCCTTGGAATGAGAGAGGATAACGGGGACTTGTTGTACTTGAATTTTGCTGAAAATTACAAGAACTATAATACACATGCACCTCACACACTGATTGCTGGAGAAACCGGTAGTGGTAAAGGCGTGCTAATCCAGAATCTTCTCCTTCAAATGATAGCGTTTAACGACCCTAAGCACGCTGACCTAATACTTATAGATCCTAAACAGGGTGTTGACTTTATGTGGTTAGAGGGTGCACCTCAAATGAAACAACCCATAATTACAAATATCGCTGAAGCTGAGAAAATCCTAAATGAATTGGTGATTGAAATGGATAAAAGATATCGCCTTTTTGCTAATTCTGCCACCGCAAACATTACTGAATACAACGCGAAAGTTGAATTTGAAAAGAGACTATCAAGAATATTCCTTGTACATGATGAGTTGGGTTCTTGGATGGCTGAAAGTAATGAATATAAAAACGTAATTCTTTCTTCAGTTGCGAGTCTTGGGATGAAGGCAAGGGCAGCTGGAATACATTTGGTATTAATTACGCAACGAGCAGATGTTGATGCAGTACCAGGTAAGCTAAGAGATAACTGCGGGAACCGACTTTGTCTCAAAGTTCAGAACTCACAAGGTTCAAAAATGGTATTAAACAAGACTGGAGCAGAGACTTTGCTTGGAAAGGGTCATATGGCATGTGAACTGGGAAATGAGAATGTTCCAGCAGGTCAAGAATTTTTCATTGTTCAAGTTCCTTTTGCCTCAAATGATCAGCTGCAAAAGCTTGCCTCGGTAGCCAAAAACTACTGGCAAGGATAATAATCCTAATTCCAAAGAGTGATAAAGCCTGAACTTCACAAATAAAATGATGTAATAATTTTCTTTACATACCTATTATAAGGGGATTTAGGCTCTATTCAATGTGACCGTTTGGTGCGCCAATCATGGTAACGCTCTAATTCAGACGCACTACTTGCTGGATAAATCTCAGTATTGCAAATTTGAAATATCCGAAAATTCAATTTGGTTGGTACAGTTGCCGCGTTATTTGACTGTCAACTTGATTAACGCTAAAAATAACTGACTTAAAAAACTTCTGATGTTATACGTTATAGTGGATAGTGAATTCTTACATATATACAGATTGTTCAAATGAAAATATTACCATTCTTTGACCTAGGAAGTGATCATGCCTAACGATGCATCAGAATGTCATTTCATTGGTCCGATGGGTTCGGAATTCTGGCAGATCAAAGTGCCACCCGAAGCTGTACCCTTAATGGCTCAGAAAATGAATTGGAATGAGCTGGGACGTCGGGTTTTGTTTGATGCCCAAGCCGGTATCATCTCTTGGATGAACCCTTCGGGGCCGCATGAGGGACTGGCTGCGGCCACCGACAAGATTGTGCTTGCAGCCGAAGAATTTATTTCTGGAAGAGTCACTGATATGCGGGGAATGCGCTGGAAAGAACCTCATGAACCCGACAACGTGGGAGTTGAGGCCGATGCCTCTTTTTACATCGGTGCAAAGGCCAAGGAGTGGTATTTAATTGCTCAGACCAAGGGAGACAAGGCCTTGGAGGAATACGAAATTTACACACCACCTGACCTTGTTGTTGAAGTTGAGGTCACTCATTTGGACAAAGGAAAACCTGACCGTTATGCCGGTCTCGGAGTACGTGAGATGTGGCAGACCACTCGCCGTCAGATCTCAGGGTCGGTTCAAATTGAAGTTATCTTGCTGGATTTACAGGCTCAAGATGGACCAAAGCGGATTGACAATTCAATTGTCCTTCCAGGGCTCAATTCAGCCAACCTGAATAAAATCTACCACGTAGCCCGATACGGGACTACTGATGAACTTCGGACCTTGCTTGATGTGGAGATGGTTGCTTCTAATCCAGTAAAAAATACTTAATCACCAACTTCTTAAACCTACCTATTACGATTTGAACGTACTACGTAATCGTCATATCCTCCGATATCCCTTGCGTTAATGACCCGTTGCAAGGACTCCATTTTGCCACGATATAACGGCTTCAGCAATCACCAATGAACCGCCCCATAGAGGCCTTTCTTTCCAAAAAAGTACACCCTTTCCTCTCATTTGACCGTGTCTGATTTGAGCACTTGGATCTCATACGATACCGCACGGAATAATGGTCCAGGCTTCCGAATATCTTTACTCGTATTAAACCGGCCTATACGACCACTTGCCATGAGCCAAGCACTCGGGTATTGATAGTGTCTGTCAGAAAATCGGGTGTGTCTTACCGACACTCGCTACTATTGAAAGAGAAACGTTGTCAGATTATACCCGATTCTCAGCAATTGGGAACAGGAATAATCTGAAAATCATCCCCCGATAGAGATTGGAATACAGTGTTCAACAACAGCGTTGAACTGTTCGTTCACCAAAGTGTGCTGCAGTGACGTGCCTGTTTTAGATCATTCTGCAATACCACAAAGGGATGATTGTTGCAGTGTCTTGGTCAAATTTCCATGCGGGTTGTCATTGGTTTTTGTTATCATTGCTCTACTATCAAGAAGTTGCGTGATTTGAACATTGTTGCGAAAACGCAATTTTGAATCATGTCCAGAGCGTGTCAGTGATAAAAGAGTTATAGGGTCATACAAGGGTGATGGTGTCAACAATGACTGGGATGATAAAGAACGGTCAAGTGCAAATTGTTTCAGAGAAAGATGTTAATTGAACCAATCACCTTTTGGAAGTCAGGGAATTGTGGCACGTTGTCACGAAAGAGGAGCCCTTTTAACTTTCTCTAATGTTAGACATTTATCTCAACCCTCAAGATTTAATGTTGTGCACAGTATGTGCTATTTAGTGTATAGTTCAATTAAAAGGAGTGAGTTATGCCCGATGAATTCAAAGCCGAAGAACTAGACCAATTCATAAATTCTGGAGACCGGGTCATCAATTCCTTTTTCGTTGGCCGGGAAGCTCTTCAAATGGAAATTGATGAATTGAATCAAACGATTATGCAACGTCACCAAGAAAACGTCAGTGGAGTTGCCAATGGAATGACGCAAGTCATTTACGGAGCACCTGGGATAGGTAAATCCTCACTATTAGAAAAAATCAAGCAAAACTGCATTGACCAGATGAACAACGATAAAAAAGGTCCCAAAACCATTCCGGTTATGCTCAACGGCCCAGAAAACTTATCCTTTGATTATCTTGGTAGACGAATTCATGATACAATATCAGAGCTCCTTCCTTTCCTGACGATTGATGGTGTCAAGAATA
>Ga0209022_1001547_pt1 | contig 22991 bp, 14 predicted proteins | sample PinacodermPK_FD_187300 | JGI IMG/M metagenome (GOLD analysis project Ga0209022, IMG submission 187300) | Host-associated microbial community of the marine sponge Aplysina aerophoba from Gulf of Piran - sponge pinacoderm, lysed by proteinase... | ecosystem: Host-associated > Porifera > Sponge >...
TGACGGATGCCACCGGCATTGCGGTGCATGACCATTGGCCGTCGTATCGGTGTCATCAATCCGAGGTGCATCATGCGTTTTGTTTGGCACATCTTGTGCGCGAATGTCAGGGGTTGGCCGAAAGTGGTGAAACATGGGCTCTGAAGATGGCTGATCATCTCTATCGCATCATCCGTTTGGACCAACGGGGGTATCCGCCATCGGCCCAGCTCCTTGCGCTGGTCGAAAAACGGTATGACCGCCTTGTGAGAGAGGGTCTTCGCTACCACCTCCAACTGGACCCCTTACCCCAAAAGGGTCAAGGGCGACCACCCCGCCGTCCCGGTCATAACTTGGTTCTCCGCTTCAAACATCATCGTGATGGGACTCTGCGGTGTCTCCATAACCCGTTGGTCCCGGCCACCAACAACCTGGCTGAGCGCGACCTCCGCCCGTTGAAAGTGAAGCAGAAGATCTCGGGGAGTTTTCGAACCAAAGTCGGCGCACAAGACTTCGCCATTCTCCGCAGTGTGTCAGAGACCGCTCGTAAATGCCGGTTGAACGCACTGGATGTCTTGGGAACCAATCCGGATGAACTGATAGAAAGGTTTGCTGTCAAGGCACCTGCTCCTGAGACTTGAAATACCAGTCCCCCACAAGATCCCTGTTCAGCCGATGCGGCTATACTCATCTGTCACTGATACTACCTGAGTAGTTACGTTTCTTCGTAATTGACCCGTATCAAGATTGTCTACTGAACTAACAAGATACATGAGACAATCGTCCTATGCAGCCAATTTTAACTTTCGCATTTGGACCTGTTCTCTAAAACCTCCAATTGCGGTTAGAAGGCCGTCTACCCCATGGCTATATCAAAGAAAATCATATGAAAAAATTTTCCAATGCTCCGTGTGAGAGAACTGTCTTGTGAAACACCTCTAGAACGTTCCTTTTGCTGAGAAAACTGGAAAGATTCTCGGCACTCTGCCTACTTTGACTTTCAGTGACATGGTAATTTTCCTGATGTATACAATCCGATCTGGGAGTGCTTTTTCCACCCAACAATCCCCTGGCAAAAGGTTGAAATACTTCTGTTCATTAATTCATTCATCAGAGAATTGTCAGAAAATTTTGACAGAAGCGAACCAAACTTTTCAAGTCGCTGTGGATTTACTAACACAACCGTTTCTGTTTATTGTTCATTTTCAGCTACAATCGTGAGTTTTATTACCTAATTCCTGTTACCGTTAAGCAAAAGCTGAGTCATGCTAGCCGCTATAGCATATGGCTGAATGAAGAAGGTTATTAAACATAATTTATTGCCATTCATTAAGTGCTGTACCGGGTTGCCAAAGGATAGCAAGGCGCTGAGCTTCAGCCACTTGCTCAGGCGTCATTAACCCCTCAACTGTATCTCTCATGCTAGCATATTCATCATTTTCACCTTGTGACGCTGCTAGGTTGAACCATACATGGGCACGGACATAATTCTGAGGAATTCCCTGACCATTATAGTATAACAATCCCAATTTGAATTGACCATAGGCATCTCCAAGCTCAGCCGCCATACGATACCATTTCGCAGCTTCCCCATAGTCCTGGGTTACAACTTGACCATTTTGATATAACCCTCCCAAGTTGTTCTGAGCATACGCTTCACCTTGCTCAGCTGCCATACGATACCATTTCACGGCTTCTTTATAATTCTGGGGAACACCCTGACCTATTTCAAACAACCCTCCCAAGTTGGATTGACCACGAGCATTACCTTGCTCAGCTGCCATACGATACCATTTCGCAGCTTCCCCATAATCCTGGGTTACACCTCGTCCATTTTGATATAACCATCCCAAGTTGGATTGACCATGAGCATTACCTTGCTCAGCTGCCATACGATACCATTTCGCAGCATCCCTATAGTCCTGGGGAACACCTTGTCCTTTATCATACATAATTCCCAAGTTGTTCTGGGCATAAGCATCACCTTGCTCAGCTGCCATACGATACCATTTCACGGCTTCCCCATAATCTTGGATAACACCTTGTCCTTTATCGTACATAATTCCCAAGTTGTTTTGACCACGAGCATCACCTTGCTCAGCTGCCATACGATACCATTTCGCAGCTTCCCCATAATCCTGGGTTACACCTTGTCCATTTTGATATAACCAACCCAGGTTGTTCTGAGCATAAGCATCACCTTGCTCAGCTGCCATACGATACCATTTCGCAGCTTCCCTATAATCCTGGGTTACACCTTGTCCATTTTGATATAACCAACCCAAGTTGTTTTGACCACGAGCATTACCTTGCTCAACTGCCATACGGTACCATTTCGCAGCTTCCCCATAATCTTGGATAACACCTTGTCCATTTTGATATATCCAACCCAAGTTGCTCTGAGCATAAGCATTACCTTGATCAGCTGCCATACGATACCATTTCACGGCTTCCCCATAATCTTGGATAACACCTTGTCCATTTTGATATAACCAACCCAGGTTGTTCTGAGCATAAGCATCACCTTGCTCAGCTGCCATACGATACCATTTCACGGCTTCCCCATAATCTTGGATAACACCTTGTCCTTTATCGTACATAATTCCCAAGTTGTTTTGACCACGAGCATCACCTTGCTCAGCTGCCATACGATACCATTTCTCGGCTTCCCCATAATCTTGGGTAACACCTTGTCCATTTTGATACAACAATCCCAAGTTATTCTGAGCATACGCTTCACCTTGCTCAGCCGCCTTACGATACCATTTCGCAGCTTTCACATAATCTTGCGCTACACCCTGTCCATTTTCATACATTAATCCCAAATAACTTTGGGCAATGACATTCCCTTGCTCACCCAAAGGAAAAAATTCACTAAGCGCAACCTCATAGTCACCATCTTGATATGATTGAACTCCTAAGTTGAAATCCTGTGAATATGCAGCTATCCCTAGTGTGCAACATGCTAGCAAGCCCAATAACTTCAATCGGATATTTCCTGTGTTATTTTTCTTGTTATGTTGAACCCAGTTTTTCACATTAACTCTCTTTGATTTGTTGAACGTCTCTCAGTCTTAATATATTGGTATTATAGTGCCCACCTGAACAGACCCGATTTTTCAGTAACTTATAAGTTATTTCCGTATTTTTCTTAAATTGATTAAATATGAATTTTTCTAGACTTCCGACATGTAATCGCTGAAACTCCAGTAAAATAAGGGTCTGACTCCCAAAAAAGGGCACTACCGATTCTTCGTTTACTTCCAACGACTTATTTCGGACTTATTGTTCTCTTATCTGTTGCGTTTCATGCCCTCTTGATCAACCATTTCACTCGCTATCACGCATCCTGTTTCAGGACCAGTCTGCCGCCTCAATGGCACTTGGATGGTCACCTCCCTTTGTCATACCCTCCATTAGTTACAGCTTAAAAGGTTCACCTCACTTGCACCAACTCGTTGGTTTCATGCTCCACCAGAAGTCCGTTTGTCCTCCCCTGACCCTGATTGACGCCCAGAAGTAATCGTAAACGGACAGGGGCACCACACCAGTCCCAGCGTCTGATAAATCTTCTTCGCATGGCAGCCCATACCGCCCCTGATCCGCCGTATCATACAGGATTCTGATGTGGAGCCAGAGCAAAACCCTCTGTATCCGAGCAGTACTCATGCGATAACCCCGGGCCTTTAAAAGATAACACAGATGCTGAACACAACAAAAGGTCATATAACACATAGCCAGATGAGCCTTCATCCGATGCTCCTTCCAGTGAAAGATAGGGAGAATTATCACATTTATGTTAAGCTTTACAAAATCATATCCTGACTTTGACACATTATCGCTTAAAACACCGATTCTATGAGGATGCCCTCTTTAAATTAGGCACTACATTACCCTCTTTTTTGGCTCGCAAAAATCCCTTCATTCTCCCCCTGTTTGGCCTAGCTTTCTGTCCTCATCATGGTACAATTCATATGCCCTGGTTACAAGCCTGACACCCATCGCCTTGTCGACCGCTTCCCCTCCTTCGTGGTGGTTGAGATTATTGAGGTCGCTTGCGACGATTTGGACGGAAGCTTGTTTAGTTTTGGGCGATGGTTTCGTTCGGATGCACATAATGGTTAGATTATGAGAAAGAAAAATGAATTATTGTGGTGCTGATTATACAGGAGAAATTTAAAAAAGCAAAATCTATTTTTTAGATTAGACACTACCACGGAGTGAGCCGCATGACAAACTGTAGAATGTAGAGCTGCTGGGGATTTAATAATAATGAAAAAGCGAAAATGGGGGCAACGTGTCAAGCTCAGGAAAGATAGGGAGAATTTTCACATTTATGTAAAGCTTTACATAATCATATCATGCTGATTGATCCGAAAACAGGCTTCAATTCCCGCAAATTGACGATACTGCATGATGATATCACGGGGGTCTCTATCCTGACACCCCCACGCCGCAACACCCCGTATGCCATCCCACCGCGCCACCGTGGTAATCTTCGCTTCATTCAATGCCGCTTGACCAGCGGGGAACGACGGTTACTTGTTTATCCCACCACTGACCGACGATACCGGTTGTTTGCTGATGTTCAGTCGTTTCAGCAACGTGGCAACCACCGCTCGCTGTCATGCACATCCGTGTGCTCGATTCGCTGAATAGGTGATTATCAGCTGTCGTCCGTGAACTTCTGTATCGCTGATACAGCGATACCGACTGATGGTCTCAGATCCTTCGACTATTCCCTAGGGATGATACCTTGAACTGCTCAGCTCCGGCTTCGCCATGCTGCGGAGAATTTCTATATTGAGCGTAAATTAAACTGAAATGTGCTCAGTAATAATTTCTTTTATATAGCCGCATTCCGTAATCCTGGAATGTTTGGCAGCTTACCTTTGATCAAATCTTCAACACTCAATCCTTGAATAAAGTTGAACTCGCCAGTCCAATCTTTTATCCTTTTCTTCTCGCGGTTGTTTTCAACTGTATTCATGTATCTTTCAAAACAAATCAAAATACCACATTTCGCATCAGATTGACGAACAGTCGTTGATAGTGCTTTCACATTGTCAGGATGAACTTTTCCCCCTTTAACTTGAACGACAGCAAACGTTTTTTCTGGTGCTTCACCAAATTGTGGTTTGCTGAAATAAAAAGGAATTACACCATCTACTCCACCATCGGCTCCTCTTTGACCAAGATTGTGATACAATCCTTGAGCACCAACTTCACCACATGCCCATTTTTCAAACTCAAATGGACACGTATGTGCAAGCTCTTGTGCATCTTCTAGTGTCAGTGGACAACCTATGACTTTAATATCTCTGCGATTAAGATGAAATTTGTTAATTAATCTATTTCGTATCAAGCCTGCTGAAAACTGAGATATATCTATACCGACCCACTGCCTGTTTAATAATTCAGCTGCATGAAGGGTTGTACCACATCCACAAAATGGGTCAAGAACTAAGTCTCCCCTGTTTGACGAAGCTCTTACTATTCTCTTTAATAATTTAAGTGGCTTTTGTGTAGGATAACCTAAAGCCTCCTTTGAATTTTGTTTTACTACAGGAATACTCCAAACATCTTCAGGAATCTTTCCAGTTTCAGAAGATTTTCCACCATAAAATTCCTTTCCGCCCAATACTCTTACTGATTTGTATCTCTCCTTTGAAGAATCTAAAATTGGGATACGTATGTCTTTATCATTAAAAGTATATTTTTCTGACATAACATACCTCATTAATACATCATGTTTTTTGGGAAAATCCTTATTCGAACGACCTGGTGAATCGTGATAAAACCAAATGATTTCGTTTCTAAAATTTTTATTTGAAAATATTGTATCCATTAATATTTTTAAATAATGGCTTGCCGTTGGATCACAGTGAAGATAGATAGTTCCAGTTTTTTTCAGTACCCGCTTCATTGCTTTCAGTCGGATCGCCATGTTCAATAAGTATGCCGAAGTACTTATTTTATCATTTGGTCTTTCTTTGAAAACTTTCTTTGATAGTTGGACTATTTCTGCGAGCAAAATATCATTTACCCCCCCCCTCACGCAGGTAGTTTAGGTTTTCTTCCTCTTGATCAGACCATGACCAAGTGTCTCTGAAAGCCATGACCGGTTTGACATCTTTCTTATACTGACCTTTGAATGGCAAGTTGTAATTGCTTTTTGAGTTGAAAGGTGGATCAAGATAGATTAAGGGCACGTCTATTTATTCCAATAAGGTAATTCTTAACATTATTTTTCCACTCTGTCATTTTTTTCCTGGTATTTTTTGTTGTGCTTATGATATCACTCTAGGCAAGCAATAAATGTGTCTTATTGATGTTGATCAGGAGTAGTGAAATGGAACGAAGAAACCTGTTTGAAGAAGACCGACAACTTGAGGCTCTCGCCGAGTTCAACACCCTCTCTCGGATGAAAGACGTGGTCGACTGGGGTCGCTTTCAACCGATCTTGGAAGAAGTCTTCGGCCCGCCTCGGCGCGGTGGTCGGGGTCGTCCGTCGTGGGACCAGCTGATCATGCTCCGTGCTCTATTGTTGGGCGTCATGTATTCTCTGAGCGACCGTCAACTGCAATATATGTTGCTGGACCGAACCTCTTTCAAGCAGTTTGTGGGTCTTCAGAGCAAGGATCAGGTTCCGGATCAAAAGACGTTGTGGAAGTATCGAGACCAGTTGGCTCAGGCGGGTGCTATTGACGCCTTGTTCGAGGTTTTCAAGGAGCAATTGCGGGAGCATGGTTATCAATGTCAAACTGGGACCGTGGTGGATGCCACCATGGTTCCCGTGCCCCGTCAACGCAACAGTCGGGACGAGAATGGTGAGATTAAGAATGGGCGTATTCCGTCCGAATGGGAAGAGGACCCCAACAAATTACGGCAAAAGGACACGGATGCGCGATGGACTAAGAAGAGGGGTCACACCTTTTTTGGTTACAAGAACCATATTGCGATGGACCGGGAGACGAAGTTGATTGAGCAATGGGAAACCACCGCGGCCAGTGTCCATGATAGCCGGATGTTGGTGCCTTTGTTGGCCGCGTGGCCTTCAGGGGATCCGCAGTTGTGGGCCGATAGTGCCTATCGTTCGAAGGCAATGGTTCAGCTGTTGCGCGCACGGGGTTTTAAACCGCGCATTAATTTTAAGGCCAAGCGTGGTCAGAAGTTGAACGCCCGTCAGGTTGTCTTGAACCAGGCTTATTCGCGGCATCGCTGCCGCGTTGAGCATGTGTTTGGCTCAATGCGTAATGATATGCCGGAGCATGTGATGCGTTGTATTGGGGAAGTCCGAGCCAGGAGTTGGATTGGCATGCGGAACTTGTGCTATAATATCAAGCGGTTGTGTTATTTGGAGACGGTCGCCAAGGTCTAATCAAAGGGAGGAAAGTGTCTGAGTGGTGCCACTGTAGGGCCACGTGTGTCGTGTATTCTAGAAAATGATGGAAAAGGGTCTATTTTTACCTTTTTTGGTGACAATTATTGAATGAATGTGACACCACGGAGAAGAAATCATTCAGAATAATCAAATTGTTTCAAGAGCGAAAACAGGTGAATCCTGGTTTTCGGATTAAATAGAGGTGCCCTTAAGTCTACGCATTCGTCTGGCAAAGCAGTACTATCGTTTAGTACATCAAGACAGTCTTGTGCATAAATTATTCTTTTCATAACCTTTTTGCTCCGTTATCAAATCTATTGTCAACTATAAGTTTTTGGGTAGTCAAATGTTTTCAACCCTGTTAAGTAAAGACAATACTTATCATGTCTTTGGCAACATAATTCTTGAAGTTTTTGAAGTTCAAAGAATTCGTTGTCATACTATTTAAGGTTCACCTATGAGCTCACGTTAGCGTATCCTCAAGATCTTTCAATGCCGTTTGGTTTTATTGATCACTATCATATGGGCACCTCTATTTAATCCGAAACCCAAGATTAAATAAGGTTCCCTTAACAAAAAACAAATCAAAATCCTACACCCCAGTATCACACCACCGTTGAAGTGATGTAATTAATTTGCATTATTCTCTGTCATATTGTCAATACACAACACCAATTAATTGCGAGCAGTAATTCTTCCTCAATAATCAGGTTCATCGTGCATGCCTAACTGGTCGTATGGTTGGAGCTGATACTGGGGAGTATTGATAGAGGATAATGATGATGGAAAAGACAGGCAGAAACATTTGCCGCGTGCATTTGACCGAGGATGAGAAGCAGTGTTGACAAGACCGTATCAAGCGTGGCAAGGGTTCGGCTCAATCACGCTTACGGGCTCAGATTCTGTTGTGAGTCGACACGCACCGTCCTGGTGGTCGATACAAAGACAAGGCGATAGCTGATATTGTTGGTGTCGGTACTGCAACGGTTGAGCGGGTGCGTCAACAATGCGTTTTGGAGGGGATTGAAGCGACGGTTGAACGCAAGGTTCAAGAGAACCGTAAGCCGCGCACACTGGATGGTGAGAGTGAGGCCAAGCTGGTCATGTTGGCCTGCTCCAAGCCGCCCGAGGGTCATGCTCAGTGGAGTTTAAAACTGTTAAGTGATAAGTTGGTTGAACTAGAGATTGTGGATACGATTTCGACCGAGACGGTGCGGAGGGCGCTAAAAAAAACTGCATAAAGCCGTGGCGTAAGCTGACCTGGTGTATTCCCCCCAAAGCGAATGCCGATTTTATCTATGCTATGGAAGATGTTCTGGAGGTTTACCATCGCGAATATGATGATCACACGGTTTTAGTCTGCTTGGATGAGACGTCAAGGCAACAGACACTGGAAACCCGTCTCCCTTGACCAGTACGTCCGGGTCAACCGGCGTGCTACGATTACGAATATACACGGAACGGAACGGCTAATCTCTTCATGTTGTCGGCTCCACTGCTGGGATGGCGTCATGTGAAAGTCACGGACCGTCGAACTAAGCCGGACCTTGCCCATGTGTTGAAAGACCTTGCCGATGTTCATTTTCCCGAGAAGAAGATTGTTTTGGTCATGGACAATTTGAATACACACAAACTGTCCACCTTGTATAACGCATTCAAACCCGCTGAGGCACGTCGTCTCGCCAATCGGTTTGAGGTTCACTTTACACCTAAGCATGGGAGTTGGTTAAATATGGCCGCAATTGCAATCAATGTCATGACGCGTCAATGTCTGGCACGGAGGATCCCTGACCGTGCGACGATGGAGCATAAAACCAAGGCTTGGGTGGATTATCGGAATGAGACAGCCAAGCCGATTAATTGGCAGTTCAAAACCGAGGATGCACGCATCAAGTTGAAATCGCTTTATCCATCAGTTCAATGAAGTTATGATACTAGAATGCGAGATTCAGTTGAGGAATTGATGAAGCTAGAGCAGGTAAATGAAGCTCAGCTCCTTGCTACCCTTTGGCAACTTAGCACATCACTTGATAACTGGAAATAGCTTAAATATAAAAATTTTTCAATAACTAATATTCCATAACGACAATCAAGATAACGCTTCCTCTTTTGGAAGGCCCGAAAAGGTTTAATCCAGACCCATAAAAACGATGTTTAAAGCGTCATCAGAAGCATAGAAAAGACCGTCAAGTTGAGGTTGCAGAGACTAAGCCAATATTAGTTGGAACCGAACTTGTCTGCAGGAAAATCCCTTCGTTACCGTCATTTTTGACATACCAAAAGCCTGTTCACAATCGCTACATCGATTATACGCTTTCGTCTGAATATTACACATATAAATCACTGGCAAAGCGGATTCGTTTTAGCCCGCGTTACGAGTTCATTCGAGGTTGAATTAATAGGAAATATCAGGCGATATTCCTATAACTAGCTCAATTGTCTTGTCCCTTTTAACTATCTTTAATCCGAGTAGTCTAGACCCTCGCTTCAATTCCGGCTAACGGACCCTGAGAATCAGTCCATCAAGTTGATTGACGCTCAATAATTAAGCCCTTTGATGAGTTATGTCTAAGATTAATAAGTCAATGAATAATCTAGGTACGAATGGTAAATCCTTAAAAAATAGTGTATTTCATGGTGGGTACTTAATATACCTAGATCTTAAGTCTGATAGATGCTCAAAAAATCACAGAGAGTTACAATGAAAAACTGGCTTCAACATAGCAGGAATAAGCACATCCGAATGAAGATATTGGGCTTGATAGCTGGTTGCACAATTGGGTTTGCAGCATTTGCCCAAGATTTCAATGTGGGTTTACAGGCTATAACAGACGGTGACTATGATACTGCATTTAGTGAATTTTTTTCTTTGGCCGTGAATGGGGATGCTTTTGCACAGTATTTTCTGGGAGTGCTATATTATCATGGTCAGGGAGTAACGAAGGATTATGGGGAAGCTGCTAGATGGCATAGGATGTCGGCTGAACAAGGGTATGACCTTGCTCAGTATTTTCTGGGATTGCTATATTATCATGGTCAAGGAGTGACGAAGGATTATGGGGAAGCTGCCAGATGGTATCGGATGTCGGCTGAACAAGGGTATGATCTTGCTCAAAACAACCTAGGATTGTTGTATAAAAAAGGTCAGGGAGTAACGAAGGATTATGGGGAAGCTGCTAGATGGTATCGAATGGCGGCTGAGCAAGGTGGGGCATTTGCTCAGTACAACTTGGGAATTTTATATCGAAAAGGTCAGGGTGTACCCCAGAATAATGAAGAGGCCGCTAAATGGTATCGGATGTCGGCTGAGCAAGGAGAGGCATTTGCTCAGAACGACTTGGGAATTTTATACAATCAAGGTCTTGGTGTTACGAAGGATTATGAGGAAGCTGTTAAATGGTATCGGATGTCTGCTGAGCAAGGGGACGCCTATGCTCAGAAAAACTTGGGTACGTTGTATTCAAAAGGTCAGGGCGTCTCCCAGAATTATGGAGAGGCCATGAAATGGTATCGGATGTCGGCTGAGCAAGGAGATGCTCGTGCTCAGTCCAACTTGGGAGGGATGTATGAAGAAGGTCAGGGTGTTCCCCAGAATTATGGAGAGGCCGTGAAATGGTATCAGATGTCAGCAGAACAAGGAGATACCTATGGACAATTCAACTTGGGATTGTCATACTATTATGGTCATGGTGTCTCCCAGAATTATGTCCGTGCCCATGCATGGTTTAACCTTGCGGCTTCACAAGGCGATGATGAAAATTTTGTTAGTATGCGAGATTCAGTTGAGGAATTGATGACACCTGAGCAGGTGGTTGAAGCTCAGCGCCTTGCTACCCTTTGGCATCCTGGTGCATCACTTGATGATTGGAAATAGATTTGGTGTAATAAACATCTTCAATCAGCATTATTCTCTATACCGTCTATCAATTCAACGCTCAGGCTAGTATCTCAAAGCCTTTGAAGTGATGTAATTGATTTGCATTATTCCCTTTATTACTATAGGGCACCTCTATTTAATCCGAAAACCAAGATTAAATAGAGGTGCCCTGAATAGCAAATCTTGTTATTTTAGCAACTCGCCTGAAATTGTTGCTCTGGGTGTTAACTGTGGCAAAACAACATTTAATGGTGAATATGGTGATGGAGATTATCATTATCCAATACCCAGACATAATGTCAAGAAAATACATCCGACACTAAAAGTCATTGGTTTTATTTCAGGAATAGGTTTTACAACATTTCAATCCTAGTGATATGTTTATTGGTCCCTTTTCTAGGGTCGAAAACTACTGGGATTGCTGCGGTTGAGAATGATTTATTTGTTTTGAGTTGTGATATTTACCCGTATGATGTATAAGAGGTTAACAAAGATTTATTGTATGCAATCGAGATAATATGCCAGACAATTTTTTGATTATCCGATTTGAAGATATGGATACTCAAGATAATTTAGTTGAGATTCAGAGTTTGGGACAGTCTTTGATTGGCATTAACAGATTAGTTGGGAATGGGCTACAATTATTTGAAACTGGAAAATTTCTTCAAAGGAGTGAAACATCACCTTTTCTTATCAAGACTAATCCTCCTGAAATTGGTTCGAATGAAATCGCAATCATTTTGGTGGAATCTTCGACTTATCTCCCTTTAATTCATAATTTTATTTTAGCAAAGCAAAGTATAATTATAGGAAATTTATTAAGTGGATTATTACTAAATATGGGAGGACGAGAACAAAATTCTACTAAAAATTTAAATGCTGTTTTTGACCTTTATGAGCGTAATAGGCAAGATAGAATAGGAGAAATAAGGCATGTTGAAAATGCTATTGAAAAATTAAATCCATATGCACGACAAGTTGTTACTCCAATTGGAAAATCCAGCGATAGTATGGTATTAGTATATAATGGAGAACAAACTATTATTGATTTCCCAATTGCTGATTCAATTAGAAGTAAGAAAAGATTAGAGGTACGAAAAACCGACAAAATAGAAACAATAGAAACAACTATTGATGGTATTGTTCTTAGCAAAAAGCAAATCAAAATACCACATCCTAATGAAATGGGAAAATACTTAATGGGAAAAGTTTTTGATCCGGTATTCCTTGATCCTCATAATATTTATACCGAAGCATTATCAAAAAAATTACCAGTTAAGTTGACAACTAAAATTAGAAGATATCAAAATGGTAAAATTAAAGATATTTCTGTTTTTCTTGCTGAACCAATTTAATTTTCTTTGTTCCTCTCCACACTAAATTTCAAATAGATTCTTAGTCTTGTTAAACCAAACCCTGAATAATGATATTCAAATTCTGTCCCAAAAGATGATTTGGAAGCTAATGGACTTGCGATGGGTAATGGAGATAGTTGGTGTCGTGAAGCAAGTTCACTTGGCAAAAAAATACCAAGTTGAAAGGATTAAGGGCACCTCTATTAATCTCCAAAATAATTAGCATGTTTTACTCTTGGAAAATTTTTGAAGAATTTCTTCCCCGAATGTCTCCACTCACTCCGAACATCTTCCCCAAAGGGTGAAAATTGACACTTTTTCATCATTTTCAGCACCACAGCACACACTTATCCCGACTTTGGGACAATACAGACATACGTCGCCCTTAGATGAGACCTCGGTTGGATGAGACCTCAGCTATCGTCTCCAAATCACAAGACCGCATAATATTTTAACACAAGTTCCGTAGCCCCACCCAACGCTGGGCCCGGACCTTCCCAACACAACGCTTCACCGGTTCCGGCAGGTCATTGTGCATTGAACCAAAAACGTGCTCTACTCGTGTGCGGGATAGAGAATACGCCTTGTTCAGCTGAACCTGACGGGCGTTCAAATTCTGGCCATGTTGCGCCTTAAAGACAATTTTTCTTACATTGAAGCAATTCAAGGCTTCATTTTTAACCCCTCTACAGTATCATCTTCAATCACAATACCGTTAGCTTCAATCACCCTTCGGCTAAGGTTTCCTTTACTATTCAAAATATTTACTAACAGTTCCAAAAAAGTGATTAGATTGAGTGTCGTAATCTTTTCTAACAAGATTCCGCTTTTTCTATAAGGAATAACAAATCGTCTAACTATAAGGTTGATTAATAATGAGCGATTTATTTTCAATAACGTCTGAAGATTGTAGCTTAATGTACAAAAAAATGCGTGACGAAGCTGAAACAGACTCGCTCGCAAATAAAGGGAGAAATCATTGCGAAAAGTTATGGAGGGTATATGAACCTTTTGCAGACACACACTTTAAATCAGAATTTTCTTCCCCAAACATAGAAAAACTACATGCACGCTGGTTTGAAATGTATCTGGCTGTAGCACTTATAGAAAAAGGATTGCCGGTATCTCGAGAACCCAGAGATAAAGGCCCAGATATACTATTAGAAAAGGAAGGCCGCCGCATTTGGATTGAAGCAACCATTGCAACTCGCGGAGACCCCCAATCACCAGATTACGTACCTAATCCGCCGAGTGGAATATGGACGGAAGTTAAATTGGAGAATTATGTGCTTCGGATTACTAACACTTTACGTGAAAAGGAAAAGAAGTTTAAAGAGTACATAGATAAAGGTATTGTAACACAGCACGATACGCTTGTCATTGCCATAAATATCAACCTCACAGATGGAGCTTATATCTATGATATTTTTGATAGAGCACTTTATTGTAAGGGGGATCTAGAAATAAAACTTAATAAATACACCAGAGAAATTATGGGAGTTGGTCACAAAACATTAATCAAAATTCCAAAGTACTCAGGGAAAAAAGTTGAACTAGGGTCCTTTATCAATGGAACCATGCCTTGTATTTCGTGTGTACTTGCTTTTTCAGGAAACCTATTAATGTATGGATCTAAGTTAGGTGATGACTGTGTAACTTACCCAAATTTAACAAGCGATAATAAATGGATACAGGGAAGTATCCCAATGGGTATTGATTGGTCACCGGAGAAGAATGAGAACGGTTGGATCTTGACCAAAATAGAGTATTAAACTCTGGGCACGTCTATTTATTCCAAATTAGAAAATACCTTCATGGAGATTTGTTGGTCTGAGTAGTGCCAATGTGGAGGCTAGGTGTGTGATTAGGCCTAGGAAACGATGGAAAAGGGTCTATTTTTACCTTTTTGGGGAAGATTATTGAATGAATGTGACCCAAAAGAGAAGAAATTATTCAGAATAATCATGATTTTTTCAAAGGCAAAAACAAGTGAATCCTGATTTTGGGATTTTATAGAGGTGCCCATAATATCGTTAGCTTCTATCACCCTTCGGCTAACAGGTTACCTTTACTAATAAAAATCTCTTCCAACAAGTTTCCTTTTTATTGCTATAAGGACTAGCCAATCGTCTAACTGTAAGGTTGATTAATAATGAGCGATTTATTTTCAAACACTTCTGAAGATTGTAGTATTGTTTACAAAAGAATGCGTGATGAAACCGAAACAAACCGGCTCGCAAAGAAAGGGAGAGATCATTGCGACGAATTATGGAGGGTATACGAACCTTTCGCTGACACACACTTTAAATCAGAGTTTTCTGACCCAAACTTGGAAAAACTACATGCACGCTGGTTTGAAATGTACCTGGCTGTAGCACTTACAGAAAAAGGATTGCTGGTACGTCAGAAACCTAATGATATAGGCCCAGATATACTATTAGAAATGGAAGATCGTCGCATTTGGATTGAAACAACTTGCTCGACTCGTGGGGATCCTCAATCACCGGATTACGTACCCAAACAACAGCTTGGAGGATTGAAGGAAGAGGTATTGGATAGGTATTTGCTTCGAATTACTAACACTTTACGTGAAAAGGAAAAGAAGTTTAAAGAGTGTTTGGACAACGATATTGTTGATGAGCACGATACGCTTGTCATTGCCATAAATATCAACCTCACAGATGCAGCTTATATCTATGATATTTTTGATAGAGCACTTTATTGTTTAGGAGATCCAGATATAGAACTGAATAAATTCACCAGAAAAATTAATGGAGTTAGTCACAAAACATTAAACAAAATTCCAAAATGCTCTCCAGAGTGGATTGATCTAGGATATTTTATTAAAGGAACCATGCCCTGTATTTCGTGTGTACTTGCTTTTTCAGGAAACTTATTAATGTATGGATCTAAGCTAGGTGACGATTGTGTCACTTACCCAAATTTAACAAGCGATAATAAATGGATACAGGGAAGTGTCCCAATGGGTATTGAATGGTCACCGGAGGAGAATGAGAACGATTGGAGCTTGACCAAAATAAAGTATTAAACTCTAATCCAAATTATTTCTAATCAGATTCTCACAAGTCTTTTAACTAAGACTGCTCATTAACTAAATTATTTTCCCATCATTATCATTTATTGACATGACGTCAATATAGAAGGCCTGAATCAGACCAACCCAACTTTCTTGAATTCCCCTAACCAAAAGAAACTCTTCAGGGTTTGATTATCGTCTGATTTTCCACCGACTATCGTCTGATTTGTTCACGTTAAACCATTGCCTCCTCCACATTCATTTGAGAATGCGAAAGAACCTTTTCTGTAACTCCATGAAAATTCATCACTAAAGTATAAACATCAATTCATTGGTGCTCAGAGATATGAAACTTCGAGCCGCAAATCGGGATAGAAGAGACATGCCATGAATACATTAATATTATACTGCAAGACATTAAATTACCGATTGGTCAAATTAATGATAAAGTTGATTCCAATTTTGCAAATGGAATCTGGACAAATAGAATCAATAATAATTTAGACGACCAGAATAATTACCAAGAGTTAAAGAATCTTTGGACAAGTATAAATTGAAAGAACTTTTAAGTGCCTAAAAAAATGGCAGGTCCTCAATCGAAAATTGATTCAAGCCCAAGAGCGACTGGACCCGCAGGTGCGCAGTTTGAAGCCAAGGTCGCCACACACTATGCCCTTGCTCTGTTGGCAAATACCGAACCGGTTGGGCTGCCGGGCGTAGTTGTAGATAGACTTGAGTTTCAGATGAAAGGCCTGGGGTATCCACTTGACGACGTGATTGTGTTTGGTACTACGCCTCAAGGCGAGAATCGGTGTCTTGAAATCCAAGTCAAACGATCGATGGCGTTCACGAAGAAAAACCCCAAGTTTGCATCAATCGTGGAAAGGATCGTCAGTGCACGAAAGACAGTGATAGATCGACGCTTTGCCGTTGCCATAGAGCGAACGACGGGTGCGATAGAGAATGGCGTTCAGGAAGCGCTGGAACTAGCCCAACAGACAATTGACGCTGAGTCGTTCATGATACGCTTGGAGAAAACCGGGCGAGGCAACAAGCAAATGTGTTCCTTTGTAAAAGCATTCAAAGAGCATCTCGCGACGAATGGAGAAACTGAGGATCACACTCTCTATGACGTGCTACGATCATTCTCGGTATTGTATTTCGATTATGCACGACCGAATTCCATAGTCGAGCATTGTGACCGTATTCGGGCTCAACAACTAGCGTCTGATAATAGCGACACTAATCCCTATGACGCGTTGTTCGGGTTTGTTCTTAGCTCCGATGCGATAGGAGGCAATTTGAATCGAAGCGAACTGGTTAGCAAACTGAACGTGCATGGCGTGAGATTCGGTTCAGCTCCTAGACTTGCCCGAGCGCGTAGTCAAATCCAGGAAATGAGCCGCCATGCGCTAGGTGACATTGAACTTACGGTGAACGGTGCCCATCTCGCGAGGGAAAAGCTCAGACGCGATTTAGAAGCGCTTATTCAGGTGGAGGAAGTATCAGGAGGTATAGTTGAAATTTCCGGGCCCAGCGGCGCCGGCAAGTCAGGTCTCATGAGAATGGCGATCGAGGCGCGCGAGTTAGCGTCACGCATTGTGGTGCTCTCGCCTTACCGGGCGACGGCTGGCGGTTGGTCGCAGATGCGGACTGATTATCGCATTGAAGCTACAGCTGAGGAATTCCTGAATGATCTCGCCTGCGACGGAGGTGGTTATCTCTGTATTGACGGCTTGGATCAGTTTCGCAATGAATCTAAACGTAAGACCTTGATTGACCTCTTGCGGGCTGCTCTGAATTGTCCAGGCGTTGTGGTACTTTTCACCGCTAGATCCGGCTGGGAGGAGAGAGGATCCCTCTGGATTGGCGAAGAGATTCTCCAGCAATTATCTTCGCGTCAATGCTTGACTATGGAAGGTCTCGACGATGATGAATCTGAAGCTCTTGCAAAGCAAGTCCCGCAGTTAGCACCATTGCTAAGTCCGAACCATCCAGCGAAAGCGCTCACCCGAAATCCGATGAAATTACGGATACTGAGCAGAACACGACTAAAATCAGCGGAAGTGATTAGCGAAGCGGCGCTCGCGAAGGAATGGAAAGACATCGGTGCGGTGATGGACGAACGCCCTACAGGTAAGATTCGCTCCCGCAAGCGCGTGCTTCACGTTGTCGCCAACGGTCTCATCAACAATGTCGACCCTGTTGATGTCTCTGAACAGGAATCACAGGCCGTTGCAGGGCTAATTGAAGATGGGGTACTTATTGAGACCTCTACTGATCAAGTTCTGTTCCGGCATGATCTGTTTACTGACTGGGCAGTCGCTTGCGTTCTATCGGAAAATCCAAGCATGATTGACAAGCTGGCGTTGGATAAGCCCCCACAATACTGGATGGAACGCGGGTTTGATCTCGCGTGCCGGATGCTTGCCGAAAGCGGTTCAGACAAGGCGTTTCTAAAACTGCTTGTGCGACTGGAAACTGAAGGTGTTTCATCCGGATGGGCAGAGCTCGCATTGTTAGCACTGATACGGTCCGAACTTGCGGATACGTTGATGGTTCGTTTCGAATCCCTTTTGCTTGAAGATGAAGGTCGCCGTGGGGCACAGTTGATCCGGCGTTTCGTTGCGACACACTCCAAGTTAGCAACTCACTTGTTCAAGAAGATCTTGCCCGAAGAAATTGTGGTACCGGAAGGAATGACCATTCCTTCTGGGCCGGGTTGGATTGTCATGCTACTGTGGTGTCTGGAGCGCTTTGATAAATTGGGTGTAAGGGCGTTATCCGCTGCTGTCGATATCTTCATGAACTGGCTTGAAATCGAGTTTTATAGCGAAGAGAACGTGACACCGATCTTGCTTGATCGTTTCGCTGATATTCTTGTCGCAGACATTGAAACGAGAGAGGGTACACCGCCGCGGTATGGAGATCCACTCCCAAAAATCAAACACGCTGTGAGCGGCGACGCGCTAAAGAAGGCACGGCACTACTTTGCCCTTTTTGCGCCGTCTTCACCGGCTGCCGCAGCACGATATCTGAATGCTGTGAAGCACTCGAAACGTCCGGAAGAGACAATGAGTCAGATCCTCGAATTTCCGGGAAAATTGCACATTGCAGCACCTGCCGAATTCGCGTCCACCTTCCTGTGCGCGATTGAGGACCATGACGAGGAAGTCGAAAATCGCACGAGGACGAAGAGCCGCTACTCCCATGCGATGTCGTTTATAGATAGTCCTTTCGTGCTTGGACACAGCGGCATAAGATTGTTCACAGAAATTCTTCAGGCGGCCCCCGCTACAGGAGCGGAGTTCATCAGAACACTGATCAAGCGTGCGTGTGTGCTTAATGAGGATAATCCATATTTTTTGGTTCAGCTTTTAGGGGAGACGCGGAGGATTGAATCTCCGTCTAGCTATGGATGGTCGCGTGGGGGAGCTCCTTCGGCCATGCTGATCAAGGCGCTTGCGGCGATTGAATATTGGGCGCATCGGAGACTGGATGATGGCGAGGCGCTTGAAGATGTCATTAGAGATGTCATAGGTGTGGGGCCGATTCACGGGGCACTGTGGCTTGTCACAGTCGATCTCGTGTTGTCGCATTCATCCCTGAACGGAGCGGTCCTGAGAGATCTCTTGACATCTCCGGAAACCCTAGCGCTTGACGCCGTCCGCGCCATTCACGATGAAGTCAACAGAATGGTAGGAGGATTTCCAAGACATGCTTTGCGGGTGGGGCCAGAAGCCGACAAGGCCGTTGATGAAGATTTGGCTGGACGCGCATCGCGCAGCATCGCGCTTCACAATGTCATAACGCCTCTTGTCTTCAAACTCTCCGTAGAGGATTTGGGTACGCTTCATGAGAAGCTTGACGCGGCGGCGTGCCGGCTTGGACGTTGGACGCATGACACAGTCGAATGGGGTTCTCCAGAATTCATGGCGTCCCATGCGCTTCGCCTCGCCTCACGAGAAAATTACGAGCTTATCACAGCAAAAAACTCTGCGGGTAAGGTTAGCGGCGGGTGGGTATATAAATTTCCGCCTGTACAGAAAAGATGGATGGAAGAAAAGAAGGCGATTGCCAGTACGGAACATTCGAAAATGGCTCGATGGTGTTCGGTCCGGTTCGCAATGAAAAACGAAACAATGGATATTAATGTCGGTGCTGCCGAAGCGAAAACGATTCTGGACGAAACTGCTACCGTCGTCCCGGGGAATTACGATGAGACGTTGCGCGAACCGAATGATCAGTGGCTAGCGCGTATCTCTGCAGCAGCATTCCTTGTCCGGGTTGGCTCCCCGGAAGAAGTAGCTCTACGAAAACCCGAAATTACGTCGATTTTCAATCAGGCGCTGGAGTCTAGAGATCAGTACAAGGGATTGCCGCACAATGACATCATGTACAATCCTCTCGCGATGGCAATCGCTGGGCGTCTGTATCTTGCGGTCGCCTCCGGTGAAGAGGAGGATGCGGAGCCACTCGTGCAATCCGTGGTTGAATTTCCAGCGAGCGCCGCGTCTGCGTTTTTGGGACATGGAAGTGCAGTCAAAAAGATTGACGAAAAACTCTTGGTCTCATTGAGTCGCCTAGCTCTCCTCGCTTGCAGGTTCCCTAGGAAAGATTATACTGGCGAGAATACGGCAGCTTACCAAAGCCGCCGCGAAAGCTTGGAATCGTGCCTCGCGTTCAAGATCAAAGCGGAGCGGCGATGGCGGGAAGGCGGAGCTGAACCGGACTGGTCGATTCCGCCGTCACGCAGACCGAGAAACCCGAAACGAACCCTACCTTTAGGCTGGGTGAGCGGTGATGAAAAACATCCCTCGCACGAACCAGAGTGGTACGACTACTATTTCGATGGTATAACTGCGGCAGCTTGGTTGCGAATTCTCCAACACCTGGATTCAAATGCAGGTTCGACGTCCCAGAATGTTTTGCGTGCTAATCGCAGCTGGCTACTAGAGACGAACAAACCGGTGGATGGCGAAGACGACAGAGACATTGAGCGTGATTGGACGCGCGGTCTGATGCGCTTTGCGGCGGCGCATGCCAGAGACTGGTCAGATGGACTGCTCATGGAACTCATAGTCAACTTGCTCAAAGCGTTTTCTGATGAGGCTTTCATTTACGCTGCGTCGGAGTTCATCGTGCAGAGCGACCTTCATCTGATAGAAGGCGAACCGGAGGATCGAGCCTATCTCTTGTCGGTGCGTGTGGCATTTTGGCAGCGCCTCAAGAAAACTCAGCATTGGCGTCGCCACTTGTTGTCTTCTAGCGACGGTATTGAGATACGCCTGAAGGAACTCGTCAGCGCATTTTATATGCACATGAGTCAAGAATTTGGTGTTGGGCAGTCCTATACAAAAGGTTTATCCGACCCCGAATTAAGACTGTTCTTGCCACTGCTGTCGGAAATCGCATGCGATGCAAAGTCGTGCCCAACCATTGCTCTTCTTTATCTAAATGTTCTCGAATGCCTAGATCCATCGACTGCTGAGGAGCCGCTCGCAGCAGTGGCGGAGCAATGGGCAAAAGCGGCAAACAATCGTTTCTGGAACGAGTTTGGTATCGGAAATCGTGTTCTTACAATTGGATCAAAGGTTGTGACTCTGACTAACAGAGCGGCATGGAGCGCGGTCTGCAACGCCTTATTGGCCGCTGGCGTGACAGTAGGCACCGACTTTAAAAATCGACTTCAGGACTAGATCGGCAGATAAGGGAGGTTCATGTGCGCAGTACCACCTCGTATCTTTGCAGATTTTGAGTCAAACCGTTTTCTTGCCCATCATACGAACTTAGTGCTTCAATCACCTCAAACATGGGAGTTCCAGAATCGGATGGGCACTTCCGATTAGTTTCTCCTTCCTTTTTCCTTGCCAAAGAGTATAGAGGCTGTGAAAGTATTCAATTTGACCTTAAATTTAGTAATGTTTTCCTGATGTTGCGACCTTGACTCTAACCTCTCCAGTTTATTTTCATCGGACTTTCATCCCTATTCCTTTCGACCAGAATATTGTTTAAAAAATTGTCCTTTGACCTCTTGCCTTATTGAATCAGTTGTGATTCAATCTCGGTCAGTCATCAAATATATCATTTGAGGTGAAGCAATGTCACACCGACGCTACCAGAAAGTACTGCCTCGTGGATCCGTTCAATTGCCCCCGCCCTGTCTTGACGATTTTGTTGGCCCGAACAATCCCTTCCAAGCGATTGATGCGTTTGTCAAGACACTTGATGTGAGGGCGATGGGGTTTGACCATACCGAGAACCGTTCGGGTTCAGGTCAGCCGCCGTTCAATACCGCCATGATCCTGAATCTCTATATTTATGGGTATCAGAACAAAGTTCGCAGTTCGCGCGGTCTGGAGAAGGCTACTCGGACTTATATGAAAGCCATAAGGCAGTGCCAAGAAGCAACGTACGCTCACGTTGTAAATGATCAGCGGTTTACCGCCCCATAGGTTCTTGTTTACTAAGCTCTTCTCAATCATTGGTTGAAGCGATTGACGTCAATGATGTAAGGTGACTTCTTGAAGAAATTACCAATGGTTCTTTTACGAAACCGTTTTCCATCGCAGTATGCGTGAAGGATGTGGCTTGCGTGTGAGTAGATACGGTTTGGGATGGCATTAACGCTGTAAGAAATGAGTCAGCTCATTCCATGGCAACATTATGACAGTTTCAAATCTAACCTGGCGCGGAAAAAGGGATACATTACATGGGTTTGAGCGAGACTAATAGATAGAATTCAGCGTGAAGTTCCGATTAAGCACTCTATACCGCTTTTGTTTATGAGTGGACTAAACTTCCTCAATATAGAGGTTTCTAATTGGCGTGACACTGCCATCTCCAACAGTCCCTTGCGGTGAAATGCCTATAGATTCAAAGTATCAATTCAATTGAAAAAAGTCTTTCAGGTATCTCGGTTTCAGAGATGTAACCACCTTTTCCTTTGTGAATAATACTCCCTGATTTCATTGGGTTCCTCCATCCTTCTGACATGAAATAGAAGAAAAGCGGGGGTAGGAAAATTTCAAAAGGGTATCATCCGATTGAACAAAGAAAAAGTGATTTGAGTATTTTGGAATTCAATTCTGAGGAATCAGCTTAAATTTCAGAGTTTTACACCTATATCATTATTCTAATTTCTTCTTTTCCCTCTCACTTAGATTGCTCCTGAATAATAAATTGATTATTGCACTATAGTTGAATAATGAGTTTCCAGGAAAAACAGACGACAAATGAAGATCTAAATGATACTCAGTTAAAAATTTGGGAAACTCTCAATGGGCCTAAATATCATGAATGGCCTTTGGGCAAATGTTATTTGGGGGCAATTCGTGTCATTGATAACCAAAATAACCC
>Ga0209022_1001548_pt1 | contig 22982 bp, 18 predicted proteins | sample PinacodermPK_FD_187300 | JGI IMG/M metagenome (GOLD analysis project Ga0209022, IMG submission 187300) | Host-associated microbial community of the marine sponge Aplysina aerophoba from Gulf of Piran - sponge pinacoderm, lysed by proteinase... | ecosystem: Host-associated > Porifera > Sponge >...
CTCCAGAGTGATCCAGTTGCAACTGTTCCTGCCCTGCTCCGCTCCCCGGCCGCGCCTGGAAGTCGACGTCCCGCTGTGGACCAGCCACAGCCCTCGCGGGCAGTCCGGCGCCCTGCCCACGGCGGCCACGTGGACGTGGCCCGACAGGACCAGGTCGACACCGGCCTCAGCAAACGCCGCCAGCGCCTCGTCGCTGCGTCGCGCCGTGCGCCAGCCCATGAGCTCGGGAAGCGCCGCCAGCGGATGGTGGGCAACCGCGATCCGTACCGGAGCTCCGGAGACCGGGTGCGCCGGCTCCCCGGGCGCCTGAGGCACGGCCCCTGACCGGCCCGAGCCGAACCGTTCGCCTACGCTCGCCAACTGTCTGCCCGTGAAACGGCCGTTGTCGATCGTCAGGTTGAACGCCGTATTGAAACCGACGACCTCCATCTCATCGTCCACGAAGACAGGCTCCAGATCGGTACTGAAATGCCGGCGGTAGGCGCCGTAGCGGTCGAAGAGCCGCTCCCAGAACCGGTACATGGGCACGTCGTGATTGCCGGGTACGGCCAGAAAGGGAAGCCCCAGGCCTTCGAGAAACCGGCCTGCCTGGCGGAACTGCCCTGCCCTGGCACGTTGGGTCAGGTCGCCCGATACGACGACCAGGTCGGGCCGGCGTTCCGCGACCAGCTCTTCCACGCCGGCCGCCGCCGGCTCGTAGTGGGGAGGCCCGAAGTGGATATCGGAGAGATGGAGGAGGCGGCGCACCGCGAAGCTGGCGGCTCTAGGAGCTAGCGAACGAGGAAACTGCGCACGCTTTCGTCGACCCGTTCGCCGGCCAGGTCACCGAGGACGCCCATGATCTCCCGCCCGCGGGCGCGTCCGATCAAGAACCCGATCGACGCCGCGACCGCAACCGACGCCAGGGGATACGTCCGGACCAGGGACACCCAGTCGAGGCCGGGCGTCAGGCTGCCGACGATCCGATCCTCGATCGCCGGCTGCTCAGGCGCGGCGGTCACGGCGCAGGAGGAACCCCAGAACGAAGCCCACGCTGGCGGCGATCAGCACCGATCGGCCGGGGTTGTCTCGGACATACACGTTCACGTCGCCGACCAGCTGATCCACGTCCTTTCGCGCCCGCTCGTAGCCGGTACCGAGCTTCTCCCTGGCGACGCCGTACCCTTCGCGAGCTGCCTCGCCGGCCCGACCGGAGGCTTTCTTGACCCGGTCCGACAGCTTCGAATCGCGCATCCGCTCGCGCGCTGCGTCGACGCGGTGACTGACCGCGGAGCGCGCCTTCTCCACGCCCTCCGCTACGGCCTCGCGGGCCAGATCCATCGACGTCACGTTGCTGCTGTCGGCATCGCTCTCGTTCTTCTTGGCGTTGCTCATGTCGGTTTCTTCCAGGAGTCGGAGGTCAGGTGTTGGCGCCTCTGGGTTCAGGGGCGACGATAACTATACACCCTCCGCTATAAGCACTCCGCCGCTACGGGCCGAGACAGCGGCCAGACTGCTACACTCCGCCGCCCCGAGGCCCGGGGAACTCGTGGGGCACTCGTGGGGCAGTAGCTCAGCTGGGAGAGCACCACGTTCGCAACGTGGGGGTCGAGGGTTCAAGTCCCTTCTGCTCCACCATTTCGCCCGTTCAACAACGAGGATCGCCGGGTGCCCCCGCGAACGGCTAGAAGTTCGGGTTCTCTCCCTCAGGATCTTCCTGCGCGCGACCGACCATCGGAACGAGTCGCACGACATCGACCTGGCGGCGCACCAGGCCGTCCGCGGTCTTCCGGATCACGACCAGGTCCTGGAGGGTTCGACCGACCGGCGCCACCAGGATGCCGTCCACCTTGAGCTGCTCGAGCAGAGGCGGAGGCACCTCGGACGGCGCCGCCGAAACGAGGATGCGGTCGAACGGCGCTTCCTCGGGCCAACCGCGGTACCCGTCGTCCACCCGCACTTCGACGTTGCCGTAACCCAGGTCATCCAGCACCGTACTCGCCCTGTCCGCCAGTTCGTCGATGATCTCGATCGAGTAGACCCGACGGGCCAGACGCGCCAGAACCGCCGTCGTGTAGCCCGAACCGGTACCGATCTCCAGCAGCTTCTCGTCACCGTCGAGCTCCAGCAGGTCGGCCATCAGCGCCACCAGGTAGGGCTGCGACACGGTCTGGCCCGAGCCGATCTGCAGCGGTGCATCCCGGTACGCCTCGTCCTGCAGCGCCTCGGGCACGAACTCATGGCGGGGCACCGTCTCGAGCGCGTTCAGCAGCCGCGATTCTTCGATCCCGCGTCCGCGAATCTGCTCTTCGACCATCACCCTGCGTTGCGAGGCGAAGTCGTCGGTCCCGAAGTTCGGCTGCGCGGCGACCCCTAGGGGTACGCACAAACAGGCCGCCGCGGCGACGACCCACTGTCGGCCGGGGCGCGAACGCCGCGTCTCCCCCGTCCACGACAGTCTGATCAACGAGTACACGACTCCTTATGATAGGCAAATCCCGTGCCGGATCCTCGATCCCCGCCGAATTATCGATCCCCGAAGAGGATTGCCGAACGGAACTCTCGCCGAAGTCGCTCGAAGGGCCGGCGCCGGGGCACAAGCAAGGAGGCCGAGCCTCGCCTGCGTTCGCTCGATCGCGTCAGGGAAGAGATCGCCGCGGCGGTGCGGCGGTCTCCGGCCGACGACACCGAGGTCGTGTGGCTGGAGAGCAGGCGCAGCCGAACGGGCCTGCACGTCCCGACCCTCGACGGCTACCGGCGACGCTCCCGTCAAGTCCTGGTCAGAGTGCGCGACGGACGGCGCGCCGGCGCCCACCGCACCGGCGGAGGCCGCTCGGGTGAGCTCGACGGCCCGATCCGGCTGGCGATGGCGGCGGCGCGGGCTTCCGCCCCCGAGGCGACGCCCTCGCTGCCCGACCCGGGCGAACCGCCACTGCCTTCGGTCGACGTTCACGACCCGGCTCTCGCTCGCCTCCACGCGGATGCCGCGCGGCGGCTGCTCAAGGCGGTCCTGAGAGACGACGAAGCGGCCGTCGTCGAGTGGACCGTCGGCCAGGCCGCGGTCGCCAACAGCCGCGAACTCGTGCGCGGCCAGCGGGCCACCGCGATCCAGGTCGAAGTGCGAAGCGGCAACGGTCCCGGCGCCGGCTTCGTCCGTCACGCCGCGCGCTCGATCGACGAACTGGATCTCGACCGGCTGGTCGAGACCGCCCGCGCACGCAGGGCGCCGAACAACGGCGTCGGCGAGCCGCCGCACGGCGCCAGCGTGCTCCTTGCCCCGGAGGCGACCCTCGAGCTGCTGGAACTCCTGAACCTGTATGCCTTCTCTTCACGCTCGATCGTGCAGGGAGAGTCCTTCCTGCTCCAACACATGGGCGTCCAGGTCTTCGACCGGAGGCTCCACCTCCTGGACGACGGAGGCAGCGAACTCGGCCTGCCGTTTCCATTCGATCTGGAGGGACGGACGAAGACGGCGGTCGAATTGGTCACCGCGGGCGTACCGAAGACGCCCGCTCTCGACACCGCGACCGCGGCCCGCGTCGGTCTCGAGCCCACCTGCCACTGCACGGGAGGCGAAGAGGCCTGTCCACTGAACATGTTCCTCGGTTCGGGCGACCACGACGACCCCTCCCTGTTCGAGATCGCGGACGGCGGCATCTGGATCAGTCGACTGGACGAGGTCGAGTGCTTCGACCCCGGACGGATGCGCGTCCGGGCCAGGGCCCGCGGCGTCCGTCGCGTTCGCGACGGCCGGCTGGGCGAACCAGTGGTCGACCTGGTCTGGGAGGACAGTCTCCTGCGGGTCCTGTCCAACCTGCTGGCAATCGGAGCAACCTGCTACTCCCGCACCTCGCGCGACGGTTTCCTGGGCGGGACGACGGCCCCCGCGCTGGTCGTCAGCGAGGTGGACGGCCTGGCGCCCGCCTAAGCCGCCCGACAGCGGATCAGCACGACGGTCTGGTCGTCGCCCTGCGGCAGGCCGGCCCCGAAACGGCTGACATCGTCGTCGATCGCCTGAATGATCTCGGACAGCGGCCGCTCGCGCCTCTCTCGCAGGAAGGTCTCCAGCCGCTCCTGCCCGTACTCTTCGTCCGCCACCGACTCGCACTCCGTGATCCCGTCGCTGTAGAGACAGATGAGGTCTCCCGGTTCCATCCCCACCTCGTCGACCCGGTAGGTCGCGTTCGGCAGCAGACCCAGGGGCAGGCCGCTGGCGCCGAGGGCAGTCACTTCGCCGCTCCGTCGCACCAGCAGCCCGGGGTTGTGTCCGGCGTTGACGTAGCGGACCGAGCGGTCCCGCGGATCGACCTCGGCCAGGATCAGGGTGATGAAGCGGTTGCTCGCGCTCGACTCGACGATGTGCTTGTTCAGGCGTTCGAAGAGCTCGGCCGACGTCTCCACCCCCACGCTCTCGCCGCCGAAGCGGGAGTCGTCGACCAGGAGGCGGAGCGCCGAATCCAGGGTCGATACGAGGAGCGCGGCCGGCATCCCCTTGCCGGTGACATCGGCGACCACCATCCCCCGGCGCAAGCCCTTGAGCTGCAGCGAACCGTAGTAGTCGCCGCCAACCTGGCGGGAAGGCCGGCTCCAGCCCGCGGTTTCGAAGCTACCGACATCAGGCATGTCGGACGGCAGGATGCGCTGCTGAATCTCGGCCGCTAGCTCCACCTCCCGCTCCAGCCGCTCCTTCTCGAGAGCCTGGCGATGGAGGTTCGCGTTGGTCAAGGCGATGCCGGCCTGATTCGCGAACAGGGACAGCGCGCGATGGTCGGAAGCGGCAAACGGTCCGATGCCGGTGCGGCTCTCCTTGTCGGCAACGACCAGCAGGCCGACGCTGCCGCTGCCTCCGTCGCCTTCGATCGCCACCGCCAGTGAGTGCTCCGCGTCCGGAATCACGCCGGCCGCCGCCTCCTCGAGGGCGTCTGCGTCCGAGCCGCCGGCTGGCGGCGCATCGAGAACGTCCCGGGCGCCGCCGCCGATCGTTCCCGCCAGGGCCAGCCGACCCTCCGCGTTCCGCAGGTAGAAGGCGCCGCGCCGGGCGTCCAGCAGAGACACGGCCCGGAGCAGAATCTCCTCGGTCAGTTCTTCCAGGTTCAGGGTCGAGGCGATCGCCAACCCCACGTCGTAAACCGCCTGCAGGGTGACCACGTTGTAGTTGTCGTGGAACTTGCGGTCCTTGAGTTCGTCCGCCAGCTCTCGCAGCCGCAGACCCACAGCCAGGATCCCGGCGAGTTCGCGCCCCTCCGGCGGCCAACCGCCGGCGCCGCCGGCATCGCCCGCAGTCTCGTCGCTCCCGGCGTAGTAGAGCACCAGGTTGTGCTCGAGGCTGTGCTCCCGCTTGCCCAGCACGCCCCAGGACGCCACCGGTCCTCCGTCCGGGCGGTAGATCTGGGCGCCATCAAGGCCGTGCGCCTCGCACCACTGCCTCACCAGGCGCGTCTGGACCGCGCCGCTCTCCCAGTCAGCGACATCCGCCGCGGCCGCCAGCCGCCACAGGTCACCGACGCCTCCCGAGCGACTCGCTGCCGGCCTCACCGCGGTTGCTCGGCAGTCCGCCCAGTCAGGACGTACCCGACTGAAGCTCAGTGACCGCCGCCTGCTCGTCCGGATAGATCGTCGAGTACTGCGCGAGACCCATGATGTGGAACGTCTTCTCGATCGTCGGTGTGAGGTTGCAGAACGACAGGCGCCCCTTCACCTCGAGCATCTTCTCGATGATCTCGATCAGGATCGAGATCCCGATCGAGTTGACGATCTTCGTGCCCCGGAGGTTGAGCAGCAACGATCGATAGCCGTCGTCGAGCAGCGCATAGGCGGCCTCCGCGATCTCCTCGCCCCCCTGGTTGTTGATGTAGCCGTCCGTATAGATCACCGCCAGTTCCTGGCGGCGCTCCACATCCAACTTCAGACCCTCCGTCATGGACCCAGCTCAACTCCCTCGCGCAAACGTCAGCGCGCCTTGGACATGACGACCGACGTGCCGCCCTCACCCGAGAGCACGTTCACCTCGTCCATCAAGCCCTCGATGATCTTCAAGCCCCACCCGCGCTTGCGGATCGCCTTGAGATTGTCTTCGATTCTCGGTTGTACCACCCTGGAGCGGTCGAATCCGATTCCCTGGTCCTGGATGGTGATCCGCAACACCCGCGGCTCATCCGCCTCGGCCGGCCCCAGCACGGCCAGTTCGAGATGCAACTGGCCGTCGGCGGCGCGGCTGTGTTCGATCGCGTTGATGCACGCCTCGACCACCGCCATGCCCACTTCCTCGACCTTGTCGGCGCTCATCCGTATGGACTTCGCCACGGCGCAGGCCCTGGCACGCGCCTCAAGCTCCATTTCAGGCGCGAGCCTGAACGTCAGGTGAGTTTCTTCGAGTACTCCGAACTCAGACATGGAGAAAGAAGCAACGAGGGCCGAAGCAACCACCCTAGGAGCGTGCGCAACAGAGCATGAGGTGCGCCGATCTTCCGGCCGCGCAAGATGTCAGGCGGTCAGAAACAGCTTCAGGCAGTAGACCACCATCGGATGGAGCTGATCGTTCAACAGGAACCATACGAAACTCGCGACGACCGCGGAAGACCAGAACACCCCGGCCGGAATCGAACTGAAGACCCAGTACAGAAAGCCTGACGGAGCCGTCGACCCGGATACAGCCGCGCCCCCACGGTCCAAAAAACTGAACGGTGACCCTACCATCATGCCGACCTCCCTTCGGTGCCCTTCCTTCAAAGCAAGTCCGCTGCCAGCAGTGGCCGACATCCGTCAAAGGGCCGAAACTGTAGGCCTGACGGGCTTTCGCGGATGACCGGGGCAGCCCGGTGGCGACTCATGGAATGGGCCAAAATGTCCCGACCGGGTCGTGGCAGCCCTCGAGACGCAGGGCCGGACCGGCCACCACGTCACGCCCCAGAATCAAACGGGGCACTATGGCTCATATAGGGACACTATGCCCCATACGGTCCGTGCGGGCGACGGATCAGTACCGACCGCGTGACAGCGTCCGGCGATGCACGCCGAGCAGTTTGGCCGCGGCGCTCTTGTTGCCCCCGGTCAAACCGATGACCCTCCGTACATGCCGGCGCTTGACGGTTTCCAGGTCGAGCGGTTCGGGACCCTGCGATCCCGCGGCAGCGCCACCGATCAAGGACTGGATCAGGGACGCGTCGACGACACCGTCGGCCAACGAGGCGGCGCCCTCGACGATGTTCTGAAGCTCCCGGACGTTGCCCGGATAGTCATGCGCCAGGAGCAGGTTCAGGGCCCCGCGATCGAACTGGGGCAGGTCGACCGCTTCCCGCTCGCAGAACCGCTCGGCGAAGTACCGCACCAGATGCGGGATGTCCCGGCGCCGCTCGCGCAGCGGAGGCAGCTCGACGCTGATCCCCTTCAGCCGGTAGTACAGGTCCTCCCGGAACCGACCCTCGGCCACGAGCTGTTCGAGAGGCTGGTGGGTCGCGGCGACGACGCGCGTGTCCACCGGAATCGCCTGGTGACCGCCAACACGAACGATCTCACGCTCCTGGAGAGCGCGCAGCAGCTTGACCTGCGAAGCCACGTCGAGATCGGCCACTTCGTCAAGAAAAAGCGTGCCCCCGTCGGCCAGTTCGAAGCGGCCCAGGCGAGCCCGCACGCCGGTCGCCACGCCGCCCTCGATGCCGAAGAGTTCGCTCTCCAGCAGGCTCTCGGGGAGTGCGGCGCAGTTGACCGCCACCAGCGGCCCCGAGCGTTCCGAGCGCTGGTGCAGGAGCGCCGCCATGAGCTCCTTGCCGGTCCCGCTTTCGCCGTGCAGCAGGACGCTGACGCTGCGCGGTGCCACCCGGTCGATGACCTCCAGGATGCGCCGCATGACCGGCGCGTAGGCGACGATGCGTTGGCCTCCGACCTCCGCCAGGTCGTCGAGGCGCTCCTTCAGCACCTTGTTCTCTTCTGCCAGGCGTTCCCGCGAAACGACCAGACGCTCCACCTGGCGCAGACCATCCAGCGCGACGCCGGCCAGCGCCGCGACGGATCGGAGGAAGCGCCGGTCGCCGTCGGTGAACCCCGCTTCACCGGCGCCGCGAGCCTCCTTGTCGAGCACCGCCACGAAGCCCAGCAACGAATCCCGCGACTTGAGGGGCGCAGCCACGAGGGAACGGAACTCCCGCTCCGCCAACTTGCTTCCGCTACGGGCCACTGTCTCGTCCTGGGCCAGCAGGTCGTGCCACAAGGGGCCGGCAAGAAGCGTCTCGGCGGACGGTGGTCGGCCGCCGAATCCAACCGTGGCAGCGGCGCGGGCGACGCCGAACGGGTCCCGGGTCACCGCGGCGGCGGCGGCCGGATCGACGACGGTGCACACCCTCTGCAGAAGATCGTCGAGCAGACCCTGCTCGGACTTGTGAGAGTGGAGCGCCACGACCAGGTCGTACAGCGTCTCGAGCTGCAGGCGCTGCCGGCGACCGGCCAGGTCCGAGGAGGGTTTCGAAGCGACCACGCTCTAGCCTCCGACCTCCTTCAGGATGCCCTTCGCACCGGCGCGGGAACTGCCAGCACCTTGCCCAGGAAGGCTCCGGTGTGGCTCTCGGGCGTGGCCACGACCTGCTCGGGCGTGCCTGCCGCCACGACCCTGCCGCCGGCGGCCCCGCCTTCGGGGCCCAGGTCGATGATCCAGTCCGCGTTCTTGATCACGTCCAGATTGTGCTCCACGACGAGCACCGTATTGCCCCGGTCGACGAGTCGCTGCAGCAGGGCGACCAGGCGCCGCACGTCGTCGAAGTGGAGGCCTGTCGTTGGTTCGTCCAGCAGGTAGAGGCTGCGTCCCGTCGCCCGCTTCGAGAGTTCGGTCGCCAGCTTGACGCGCTGGGCCTCGCCGCCCGACAGCGTGGTCGCGGGCTGGCCGAGCCGGATGTACCCCAGTCCCACCTCGTCCAACGTCGAGAGAATGCGGTCGATGGCCGGGATGTTGGCGAAGAACTCGCGCGCGTTCTCCACGCTCATGGCCAGGATGTCCGCGATGTTCTTGCCCTTGTACCGGACCTGGAGAGTCTCCCGGTCGTAGCGGAGCCCGCCGCAGACATCGCACGTGACGTAGACGTCCGGCAGGAAGTGCATCTCGATCTTGTTCTGGCCGTCGCCGGCGCAGGCCTCGCAGCGGCCGCCCTTCACGTTGAAACTGAACCGGCCCGGCTTGTAACCCCGGGCCCGCGCCTCCGTCGTCTTGGCCATCAGGGTGCGGATCGGTGTGAACACGTTGGTGTACGTCGCCGGGTTCGAGCGCGGCGTGCGACCGATGGGGCTCTGGTCGATCGCGATCACCTTGTCGAGATGTTCCAGACCCTCGATCCGATCGTGCTCGCCGGGCGCATCCGCGGCGCGGTAGAAGGCCCGGGCCAGGGCCTTGTACAGAACCTCGTTGACGAGGCTGCTCTTGCCGGAGCCGGACACCCCGGTGACCAGGACGAAGCAACCGAGCGGCAGGTCGACGTCGAGATCGGCCAGGTTGTTCTGGCGCGCCCCGCGGATGCCCAGCCACATCCCGTTGCCCGGCCGCCTCGCCTCCGGCACCGGCACTTCCGACTCCCCGCGCAGGTAGGAGGCGGTAAGCGAGCCCTTCGCCTTCTCGACCCTGGCCAGCGGACCTTCCGCGACCACCTCGCCGCCGTGTTCGCCGGCCCGCGGCCCGAGGTCGACGATCCAGTCGGCCTCTCGCATCGTCTCCTCGTCGTGCTCGACCAGCAGGACCGAGTTGCCGAGGTCCCGCATCTCCTTGAGCGTTCGCAGCAGCTTGGCGTTGTCGCGCTGGTGCAGACCGATCGAGGGCTCGTCCAGTACGTAGAGAACCCCCTGGAGCTTGCTGCCGATCTGGGTCGCGAGCCGGATCCGCTGACTCTCGCCGCCGGAGAGCGTCCCCGAAGCCCGGTCCAGGTTGAGGTAACCCAGGCCCACATCCCTTAGGAAAGACAATCGGTCCTCGACCTCCTGGAGGATCTTGCCGGCGATCTGCCGTTCCTTCGCCGTCAGCCGCAAACCGCCCACGACCCGCTGCAGATCGCCGATCGGCATCGAGGTTACGTCGTCGATCGGCAGGCCGCCGACCGTCACCGCCAGGGCCTCGGGGCGCAGGCGGCGCCCGTCGCAGTCGCCGCACGTGCGCACCGACATGTACTTCTCGATCTCGGCCCGCACGCCCGCCGACTCCGTCTCCGAGTGGCGGCGCTTGAGCATCGGCACGACGCCCTCGTACCGGCCACGCCACTGGTACGACGACCGCCGGCCCTTGATCTCGAACGCGATCTCGCGACTTCCCGAGCCGTAGAGCACGACCTGACGGGCTTCCTCCGAGAGCTCACACCAGGGGGTCTCGAGATCGAAGCCCATTTCGGCGGCGACGGTCCTGAGCATGCGCAGCCGCCACGACCTGGAAGTGGTCGGGAACGGACGGAGCACGCCGGCCTTGATCGAGCGGCGCGGGTCGTCCAGGATGCGCTGTTCGTCGATGGCCATCGAAGACCCCAGCCCGCTGCACGAAGAGCACGCGCCGTAGGGGCTGTTGAACGAGAACAGCCGCGGCGAGATCTCCGCCAGGCTCGTGCCGCAGTCCGCGCAGGCGTAGTGCTGGGACATCGTCTCCTCGGGCAGCCCCTGGGGCGCCACGATGAGCAGCCCGCGACCGACTTCGAGCGCGGTCTCGAACGACGCCGCGAGCCGCTGCTCGATCCCCGGCCGCGTGATCAGCCGGTCGACCACGATCTCGATCGTGTGCTTCCGCTTCTTGTCCAGGGCCGGCAGGTCCCCGGAGAGTTCCACCAGTTCGCCGTCGATCCGGGCGCGCAGGAAGCCTTCCCGGACCATCTGCTCCAACTGGCGGCGGTACTCGCCCTTCTTGCCCCGCACGTAGGGCGCGAGAAGCAGCAGGCGGGTGCCCTCCGGCATCGAGGCCACACGGTCCACCATCTGCTGCACGGTCTGGGGGCGGATCACCTTGCCGCACTCCGGGCAGTGGGGTACACCGACCGAGGCGTAGAGCAGACGCAAGTAATCGTGAATCTCGGTCACCGTGCCGACCGTCGACCTGGGATTGCGGGACACCGACTTCTGTTCGATCGAGATGGCGGGCGACAGCCCCTCGATCGAGTCGACGTCCGGCTTCTCGACCTGATGCAGGAACTGGCGAGCGTACGCCGACAGTGACTCGACGTAACGGCGCTGTCCTTCGGCGAACAGCGTGTCGAAGGCGAGCGAGGACTTGCCCGAGCCCGACACGCCGGTGACCACGACCAGTCGCTCGCGCGGGATCTCGACCGTGATGTTCTTCAGGTTGTGCTCCCGGGCACCCCGGACGACGATCTTCTTGCCGCTCACGGACCGCGCTCCCCGCGCTCCCTGGGCCCGGACGGGTCCGCCCGCATCCGCCGGCGGCCACGGAACACCTCCCCGGCCTCCCGATCGAGGGTCTTCTCGCGCTCCCGCTGGCGTTTGTCGTGCAACTTCCTGCCCTCGGCCAGGGCCAGTTCGACCTTGATCCGGTTCCCCTTCAGATAGACGGACAGCGGCACGACCGTCAGGCCCCGATCGCGAGTGCGTCCGTACAGACGGTCGATCTCCCGCCGATTCAGAAGCAGGCGGCGCGGTCGGACGAGTTCGTGGTTCTCCCGGTTGCCATGGCTGTAGGCCGAGACGTGGGCGTCCAGCAGCCAGGCCTCGTGATCACGGAAGCCGACGTAACTCTCTCGCAACTGGATCTTTCCGCCCCGAATCGACTTGACTTCAGTGCCCAGGAGCTCGATCCCCGCCTCGAAGCGCTCCAGCACCCGGAACTCCCGCCTCGCCTTTCGATTCACCGCCAGAGGCGGACCACCGTCCGGGGACTGTCGGTTTGTGCGCGTGGCCATACGGTTCCATCCCCAGCGTCCTGAGCGCCGGCGCCCTCTGCTTCTTCAGGCACGCGGGACCGCTCACGGTGTGCCGGAGTCTACCCTTGCGAGGGCGGCCTACCGTGCGGTCGAGACGCCACAGACATGTGGCCAATAAGCCACAACTCAGGTCGCAAGGACGAACCGCGGGAAGACGAGTCCATGCAGGAACGGCAAAGAAGTCCTTGCAGGCACAAGGAACCCGAGACGTCGGCCCCGGCACGGCGACGGCTGGCACGATCCGTGCTGATTCAAACCGCCGATGGGCAAACGCGCCAACGGAGCGAACGGTGACCAGCGCCGTCTCTCCCGATCCGACAGCACCCGCGACCGCCTCTTCCGGCAGCAGACGATCCGCCGGTCCACCGCCATTTCGGGCGTGGGCATCCACACCGGCAAGGAAACGAACCTGCGCATCCTGCCGGCGCCGGCGGGAAGCGGCATTCGGTTCCGCCGCATCGATGCCGGCAACGTCGAGGTCCGGGCCGAGATCAAGGACGTCAGTTCGCTCGAACTGGCCACGACGCTCGGTCGCGACGACGTCACGGTTTCCACGGTGGAGCATCTGCTCGCCGCCGTCTACGCCCTCGGCATCGACAACCTGATCGTGGAACTCGATGGCCCCGAGGTGCCGATCCTGGACGGCTCGGCGATGCCCTACGTGCTGCTGCTGCAGGCGGCAGGGATTCGCCGGCAGAACGCCGAACGGCGAATCCTGGCGATGACCTCCGTGCTGGAGTTCAAGCGCGGTGACAAATGGCTGCGCGCTTCGCCCTACCCCGGTCTGCGCCTCGACTACACGATCGATTTCGCGGATTGCGCCGTCGGGCGGCAACGGCTGCAACTGGAAGTCGACCAGCGCAGCTTCGAGCGGGAACTGGCGCCGGCACGAACATTCTGCCGCCAGATCGATGTCGAGCAGATGCAGCGCGCCGGTCTGGGTCTCGGCGGATCGGTCGACAACTGCATCGTCTTCGATGAGAGAGGGGCGGTGAACACCGACCTCCGCTTCGCCGATGAGCCTGTGCGCCACAAGGCGCTCGACGCGGTCGGCGACTTCACCCTGCTCGGCGGCCCCATCTGGGGCCACTTCGAGATCCTGCGCGGTGGCCACGAGCTCCACTACGAGTTGCTCAAGGAGCTGGTCGCCAACCCGCAGTGCTGGACCTGGGTGATCGGCGAAGAGCTTCCGCCGCAGGCGGACCTCCCCCTCGATCCGCAGCAGCCCTCGGCCTGGACTCCGCTCCTGGCCGGTTCGCCGCAGTAGCTCGGTCCACCGCCCGGCCAGCGGGCTGGTAGTGTCGCCTGCATGAGAGTCCCGCGGGCGGGGCGGCTGATCTGCGCGCTCAGCCTGTCGAGCGTCCTGGGCGCCGACGTACTTGCAGCCCAGCCCCCACGAGAGGGTTCCGCTCGAACCCGCAAGGCCGGTATCGCCGCTTTGTCCGTCGTTCGCGACGGAGCTGCGTTGCTGGTCAGCTTCCGCCTCGACCGCGCACTCGACGCACGAACCTGGGAGAAGATCGAAAGCGGTCTGCCCACGGGCTTCACGTACGACATCGAGGTCCAGAAACTGCGGCGCCGCTGGTTCGACAAGCGAATCGGTGCAACCCGACTCCAGGTGGTCGCGATGTACAACGCGCTCACCCGGGAGTACCTGGTCAACTTCAAGCGCGACGGAGAGCTGTACGCAAGCCGGGTGGTGACCTCGGCCGCCGATCTCGAGCGGGCGATGACGGTCTTCGACAGACTGCCTTCGATCGAGATTGAGGACGGCGAGACCGGGCGGTTCGTCCTTCGGGTCCGCGCGGAGCTCCGGTCGCGAACCCGCCTCGGCCTGATCCCGGACCGGGTTCATACCGCCTGGGCCGAGACCGGTCCCTTCCCTCCGTTCCGCCGCAGCGTGCGGGGACCGGGAGCCGAGTGACGTGACCGCGACCGGAACCGCTCCGCCGCGCTCGCTGCGCGAACTGATCAAGAGCAACCGCTTCGTCGTCTGGCTGCTGGTGCTCGCCCTCGCGGTGCCGACGGTCGGCTACTACGCGCTCCAGCGCGGCCGCGAGATCGATCCCACGGTCTTCAACAACAGCATCCTCCTGTTCGCCCTGCGCAATCTGAACGTGGTGCTGATCCTGATCGTCGCCTTCGTTCTCGTCCGCAACCTGACCAAGCTGTGGGTCGAGCGGCGACGGCAACGCCTGGGCGCCAAGTTCCGCACCAAGCTGATCCTGACCTACATCGGCCTGTCGCTGATTCCGGGACTCGTCCTGTTCGCCTACGCGACCGAACTCCTGCAGGGCTCGATCGACCGCATGTTCCGCACCGACATCGACGACCTGCTGGAGCCGGCGAACCAGGTCTCCCAGGCCCTCACCTCCACCCACCAGGACCAGTTGCTGCGTGACGCGGATCGCTTCCTCCGTGACACCGCCGACCTCGACCTCGACGACCCCAGAGGTCGGGGCAGCCTGTCGCGGGCCCTCGGCGAAGCTCTGTCTTCAAACGACCTGGACTACCTGGCCGTCTACCGCGACACGAGCTTCCTCCACGCCACGGTCAACCCGCAGACTCTGTCCGAAGTGCCTGAGCCGACGCGGGGCATGCTGCTGGAAGCGGTCCGCACCGGCTCCGCGCGCGCGATAGGTCAGGTTTCCGGCAGGGAGGAGCGCCTGATTCTCGCGGCGGCGGCCACGGAGGGTGATGTCGAGTCGACCGTGGCGGTCGCCGGCAGGCTGCTCGACGCCGAACTCGCCGGCAACACGGAGACCCTGATCGGCGCCTACCAGTCCCGCCGGCAACTGCACGCCCAACGGGACGAGATCCGGGCCGCGTACTGGCTGCTGTTCCTGACCGTCACCCTGTGCATCCTGCTCGTGTCGTGCTGGGTCGGCCTCTATCTCGCCGGCCGGGTGACGGGGCCGATCGAAGCGTTGGCCGACGGCACCCGGCGCATCGCCGGCGGCGATCTGGGACACCGCGTCGAGGCGGCCGCCGACGATGAAGTCCAGGTGCTGGTCGATTCGTTCAATCGAATGACCGACGCGCTCGAGGACTCAAACCGCGATCTGGTCGCCACGAATCGCCGTCTGGACGCCGAGCGCGCGCGGATCGAGGCGGTGCTGGAGAGCGGCCCCGCCGGCGTCCTGTCGCTCGACCGCGACGGCCGCATCCTGACCTGCAACCGCGCCGCTCTCGAGATGCTGGGCCTGCCCGAGGACACAGTACTTTCCGGCGCGCCCCCGGAAGCCCTGGGCGAGCTGCTGCCCGATCGCGGAATCGAAGCCGTGTTCGCCGACCTGCCGGATGCCGCCCGTCCGCGGCGCCCGCAAGCCGTGCCGACACGTCGGGAGGTCAGCCTGGGTGGCAAGGACGACTGGAAGACGCTCGAGGTGAAGACGAGTCCGCTGCGCGCCCCGAGCGGCAGGGGCGGCTTCGAACTGCTCGGCCACGTCATCGTGATCGAGGATCTGACCGCCCTCCTCGACGCCCAGAAGGCCGCGACCTGGACCGAGGCAGCGCGGCGCATCGCGCACGAAATCAAGAACCCGTTGACGCCGATCAAGCTCGCCGCGGAGCGCATGCTGCGCAAGGCGAAGAAGAACGACAAGAGCCTGGAGGCGGCGATCGAGGAAGGGTCGTCGATCATCGTGCGCGAGGTCGGCAACATGCTGAACCTGGTCGACGAGTTCGCGCGCTACGCCCGCATGCGCCGGCCCCAGCCCCGCGACGTCGACGTCGAACGCCTGATCGGCGAGACGGTCGATCTCTACCGGGAACTGAAACCGGGCGTCGAGGTTGAAGCCCGAATCGAGACCGGGACGGACGGCCTGCACGCCAAACTCGACGCCGACCAGATGCGTTCCGCCCTCGTCAACCTGCTCGACAATGCGATCGCCGCCACCACCCCGCCCGGACAGGTCACGGTCCGCGCCGGCCGCGGCAACGGCGTCCTGGACCTGTCCGTCAGCGACACGGGCAGCGGCGTTCCGAAGGCGGCGCGCGAGAAACTCTTCATGCCCTACTTCTCCACCAAGGGGCGCGGTTCCGGGCTCGGGCTCGCTATCGTCCAGCGAATCGTCAGCGACCACAACGGTTCGATTCGGGTCGAGGACAACCAGCCACGCGGCACGACTTTCAGGGTCGAACTGCCGCAGGACAGCAGCACCGCCCCTAGCCCGAAGAACGCACCGTGAGCAAAGCACGCATCCTGGTCGTCGACGACGAGGCCGGCATCCGGCAGACCCTGCGGGGGATCCTCGAGGATGAGGGTCACTCTGTCACCACCGCCGCGGACGCGGTCAGCGGCAGCGCCCTGATGTCGAGCGACGAGTTCGATCTCGTGCTGCTTGACGTGTGGTTGCCCGACCGCGACGGTCTGGAACTGCTCTCCGAGCTTCGGGAGGGGGACTTCACAACACCCGTTGTCGTGATTTCCGGCCACGGCAACATCGACACGGCGGTCAAGGCGATGCGGGTCGGCGCCCACGACTTCCTGGAGAAGCCCCTGGCGCTCAACCGGGTGGTCGTCTCGGTGGAGAACGCGCTCGAGCGCAACCGGCTCGAGCAGGAGGTGCGGGAACTCTCGAGCCGGCTCGATCCGGAGCGGCACCTGATCGGCGATTCCGACCCGATGCGGAAACTGGGGAACGACCTGGAACTCGCCGCTCGAGCCGAGAGCCGCATCCTGATCACCGGCGAGAACGGAACCGGCAAGGAACTCGTCGCCCGTCGGGTCCACAGCCTCTCGCGGCGCAGCAGCCGGGCCTTCGTCGAGGTGAACTGCGCCGCAATCCCGGAGGAGCTGATCGAGAGCGAGCTCTTCGGCCACGTCAAGGGCGCCTTCACCGGTGCATCCGGCAGCCGTCATGGACGCTTCGAACAGGCCGACGGAGGCACCCTGTTCCTGGACGAGATCGCGGACATGTCGCTGAACACGCAGGCCAAGGTCCTGCGCGTGCTTGAAGAACAACGGTTCGAACGCGTCGGCGGCAGCGATCCGATCGAGGTCGACGTGCGCGTGCTGGCGGCAACGAACAAGGACCTGGAGGGAGACGAACTTCCGGCCGGACGGTTCCGCGAGGATCTCTACTTCCGGCTCGCCGTGATCCCCCTCCACGTGCCGGCCCTGCGCGAGCGGCGCGAAGACATTCCCGCCCTCGTCGACCACTTTCTCAGGCGCTTCGCCGCCGAGGCAGGTCGCCGCCCCAAGACCGTCGACCCGGCCGCGCTCGAACGCCTGGTCGCCTACTCCTGGCCGGGCAACGTGCGCGAACTGCGCAACCTGACCGAGCGACTGATGATCATGGCGCCCGGGGACCTGGTCGGCCTTGCGGATCTGCCGCCCCGGATCCGCGGCAAGGGCGCCATCGCCCCGGTCGGCGACGACTACGGGTCGCTCAAGGAGGCGCGAGAGGCCTTCGAGCGCCTCTACATCGAGCGCTGCCTGGTCGCCGCCGGCGGCAACGTCTCCCAAACCGCCCGGGAACTCGGCATCGACCGCCGCCACCTGTACCGCAAGCTCCGGGCCTACGGCATCGACCCGGGGCGCGAGAAATGAAGCGCACACCATGAAGCCCAACCCCGTGAAGCGCTGCGTCGTCGGCACCGCCGGCCACGTCGACCACGGCAAGACACGGCTTGTCCAGGCACTGACCGGGGTCGACTGCGATCGCTGGGAAGAAGAGAAACGGCGCGGCATCACGATCGACCTCGGTTTCGCGTCGATGGTCGAGGACGGCTGGCAGATCGGCTTCGTCGACGTGCCGGGACACGAGCGGTTCGTGCGCAACGCCCTCGCGGGACTGGGCGGAATCCAGATGATGGCCCTGGTCGTCGCGGCCGACGAAGGCGTCATGCCCCAGACAATGGAGCACCTCGCGATCTGCTCACTGCTCCGGATTCCGGCCGGGGTGGCGGTGCTGTCCAAGACCGACCTCGTGCCTCCCGATCTGCTGGAGCTGGCGCAGATGGAACTCGAGGAAACGCTCGCCGACACCCCGTTCGCCGAGGCGCCCATCCTGCCCGTCTCGTCCGAGACCGGGGCGGGCCTGGAGCGACTCCGCGAGACCCTGGTCCGCCTGGCGGGCCAGGCCGCGCCGATCGACCGTCACAGCAAGCTGCCCGCCCGCCTGCCGATCGATCGCGCCTTTCACCTGAAGGGACTCGGCGTCCTGGTCACCGGCACCCTGGCCAGGGGAACGATCGCGACCGGCGACGAACTCGACGTGCTGCCGTCGGGCGCCCGCGCCCGGGTGCGAAGCATCGAAGTCCACGGTGAAGGCCGCGAGCGGGCGGAGGCCGGCGAGCGCACGTCGCTGCAACTGTCCGGCGTCGGGCTGGAAGATGTCGCCCGAGGGCACGAACTCACCGCACCAGGCGTCTACCGGACCACCTCCTCCCTGCTCGTCAGCTGCCGGCTCCTGGCGTCGGCGCCGGAGGCGATCCAGGGAAGCTGCTCCGTCCGGCTCCACGTCGGGGCCGCCCAGCGAGTCGGCAAGCTCCGTCCGCTGGTCCCGGGCCGGCTCGAGCCGGGCGGCGAAGCGATTGTCGAGGTCCGCCTCGAAGAGCCCCTGGTGGCGATTCGCGGCGACCGGTTCGTCATCCGACGGCCGTCGCCGCAAACCACCCTCGGCGGCGGCGAGGTGCTGGACCCGAACTGGAGGCACCACCGCGGCACGGCTCTCGCAACGGCGGTCGACGCGCTGACCGCCGGCACGAGCGAGGCCGCCGTACAGTGGGCGGCGGACGGCCGGGAGGCCGGCCTCGCGACTTCCGAACTCGCGTTGCGGCTGGGGATCGTCCGCGACGATGCCGCGAGCGTGCTGGCCGGCGCCGTTCAGGAGGGGCGGCTGCTCGAGGCCGGACCCGGACGGTTCGTCACCGCGGCGACCGTGCGCGACGCCTCACGCCGCGCCCGCCGCCTGGTCGAGGAGCACTTCGCCGCCGACCGGCTGTCCCGCGGCATGCCGAAGGCCGAACTCGTGCGGCGGCTGCTCGGCGCCCACGCGGCCGACCTCGCCCCCGCCTATCTCAACTGGGCTGGTCAAGGCGCCGCGGACACGGCAGTAGCCGTCGAAGGTGAACTCGTCACCCTGCCCGGGCGCGCCGGCGAACTGACCGAAATCGAATCGAAGCTCGCCAGGGCCATCGTCGACGGATTCGAGAAGCAGGGGCTCACCCCGGGCTCGCCCGAAGAGCTCTGCCGCGGCCTCGGCGCCAAGCCCCAGGTCTATGGCGGCGTGATGCGCTACCTCGTCGAACGCGGCCGGCTCGCCCGGCTTCCGAATGGCCTCGTCCTGGCCTCCAGCGCCCTGGAGCAGTTCCAGGGCGACCTGCTTGCCACCGGCTGGGACACCTTCACCGTCGCCGAGTTCAAGGACCGCTTCGGCCTCACGCGGAAGTGGGCCATTCCACTCCTGGAGCACCTGGACCGCCAGCGGCTGACCCGGCGCGAGGGAGACCGAAGGCGGGTGCTGCGGCCGCGGGGATAGCGGCGGCGCCGCCTCGCCGGCGTCTGGAGGGTCCGGCCGACGGCCAGCGACCCCGTCGCCCCCGGAGCGCCGATCAGGCGGCCGTCGCTTCGAGCGGCGTGAAGTCCAGGCCGTGCGCCTCCGCCACGGCCCGGTGCGTCACCTTGCCGTCGACCACATTGACGCCGCCGGCCAGGGCCGGGTCGCGCTCGGCCGCCCCGCGCCAGCCACGGTCGGCGATCTCCAGGGCGTAGGTCATCGTGGCGTTCGTCAGGGCGTAGGTCGACGTATGGGGGACAGCGCCGGGCATGTTCGACACGCAGTAATGGATCACGCCCTCCTCGACGTAGCGGGGGTCCCGGTGGGTGGTGGGGCGGCTGGTTTCGGCGCAGCCGCCCTGATCCACAGCGACATCCACCAGGGCCGAGCCGGGTTCCATCTGCTTGAGGTGGGCGCGCGTGACGAGGCGCGGCGTCCGCGCGCCCGGAATCAGGACGGAGCACACGACCAGGTCCGCCGACGCGATCGCGCCCTCGATGTTCGCGGCGTTCGACATCAGGGTCGTCACGTGGCCCTGGACGACATCGCGCACGTAGCTCAGCCGCCGCGGATCGATGTCGAGGATCGTCACGTCGGCGCCAAAGCCGACGCCGACCACACAGGCATTCAGCCCCACGACACCCGCGCCGATGATCGTGACCCGTCCGCGGCGCACGCCGGAGACCCCGGGAAGCAAGAGTCCCTTGCCGCCGGCCAGCCGCTCGAGCGACGCGGCCCCGGCCTGGATCGACAGGCGGCCGGCAACCTCCGACATCGGCGCCAGCAGCGGCAGCGCGCCGTCCGGAAGTTGCACCGTCTCGTAGCCGATGCCCACGACCCGCCGTTCGAGCAGCCGCGCAGTCAACTCCTCCGACGCCGCCAGATGGAGATACGTGAACAGGATCTGCCCGCGGCGCATGTGCTCGAACTCCGGTTCGAGCGGCTCCTTGACCTTGAGGATCATGTCGGAGCGCTCCCACACGGCCGCCGCGCCATCGACCACCACGGCGCCCGCGGCCTCGAAGGCACCGTCCGGAATCGCGCTGCCCACGCCGGCACCGGCTTCTATCGCCACCTCGTGGCCGCGCGCCGCCAGCGCCGCGACACCGGCCGGCGTGATCGCCACCCGGTGCTCGTCCGTCTTGATCTCTGTGGGAACGCCAATCCGCATATCGCCCTCGCTTCACATGCCCGGCCGGCCGCGCCATCGGCGACCCCATCCATCGTGGCACACTAGAACACCGCGCCGGGCGAGACGAGCATCTGCGGAGGCCAGACCTCCAACGAACCGATGCTGGTCCAGACGGTGCGCAGGAACGGCCCCCCAAGCTCTACGGAGGGAACAAAGCCATGACTACGCTCGACCAGATGTCCTTCGGCGTGGTCCTCCAACCCGACCCGCCGGTGGATCGCGTCGTGGAACTCGCCGTGATGGCCGAGAGTCGGGGATTCGACCATTGCTGGCTCTTCGACTCCCACGTGCTGTGGCCGGAGCCGTTCGTCATCTTCTCGCAGATGCTGGCGCAAACGGAGAGGATGGCCGTCGGACCGATGGTGACCAACCCGGGAACACGGGATGCGACGGTGCTGGCGTCGCTGTTCGCGACGCTGGACTCGATGTATCCCGGGCGCACGAGCTGCGCCATGGGCCGCGGCGATTCGGCGTTGCGCTACATCGGCCGCAAGCCGGCGTCCCTGTCCGCGATGGTTGACGCGATGGACCTCATGCGAGCACTGTTCGCCGGGCGCGAGGCGGAATGCAACGGCTCGCCGGTGAGCATTCCGTGGCGCAGCGACGCGGGCTCGGAACTCCCGATCTGGGTCGCGGCCTATGGCCCGAAGGCGCTTGATGTGGTGGGCCGCCACGCCGACGGCTTCGTCCTGCAATTGGCGGACCCGAAGATCCTGGAGTGGACACTGCAGGCGGTGCGCGACGCGGCCGAGGACGAGGGCCGCGATCCCGACGCGATCACGGTCTGCGTGGTCGCTCCGGCCTACGTCGGCGACGACCTGGCCCACCAGCGCGACCAGTTGCGCTGGTTCGGCGGCATGGTCGGCAACCACATCCACGACCTCGTCATGCGCTACGGCGAGGACGACTCGAAGGTGCCGCGGGCGCTCGCCGAGTACATCCGCCAGCGGCAGGGCTACGACTACTCCCACCACGGCCGCAGCGGCAACCCGGACACGGAGTTCGTGCCCGACGGCATCGTCGACCGCCTGTGCGTCCTCGGCCCGGCGGAAGCCCATATCGAGAAGCTGCGGGAGCTGAAGTCGCTGGGCGTCGACCACTTCGCCGTGTACCTGATGCACGACGACAAGGAAGGCACGCTTGCCGCGTACGGCGAGCAGGTGATTCCGGCGCTTACGGGCGGGTAGGCGTACCGGCGCGGCAGACGGAGCCGGAATGCCGGCCAGAGGGCCGGCGCACCCAGTGACCGGAGGTCGGTGCACCCGGTGACGGAGGCCGGTGCGCCCAGTGACCGGAGGCCGGTGCGCCCAGTGACCGGAGGCCGGTGCGCCCAGTGACCGGAGGCCGGTGCGCCCGATGGATTACTTCGCTTCGTACCAGTCGGGACCGGTGCCGACGTCGACGACCAGGGGCACGGCCAGGTCGGCGACACCCTCCATCTCTTCCCTGACCAGAACCGCGAGGTCGTCGATCGCGCCGGCCGGGGCCTCGAGGACGAGTTCGTCGTGGACCGTCAGGAGGAGCCGCGCGGTGTCGAGTTCCGCCTGCAGCCGTCGGTCGACGGCGATCATCGCCAGCTTCAGGAGATCCGCGGCGGTGCCCTGGATGCGGGCGTTGACCGCCATCCGCCGCGTGTTCTCGCGCACCGCGCGGTTGCGGCTCTTGATGTCCGGCAGGTAGCGCACGCGGCCGTAGAGGGTCTCGACGCGGAGGTCTTCCTCCGCCTGCGCCAGCGTTTCCTCGGTGTAGGTGCGTACCCCGGGAAAACGCTCGAAGTACGCGTCGATGAAGTTCTGGGCCTCGCCGCGCGCGATGCCGAGGGAGCGGGCGAGCCCGAAGGCGCTCATGCCGTAGATGATCCCGAAGTTGATCGTCTTCGAGGCTCGCCGCTGCTCGTCGGTGACGAAGACCGGGTCGACGTCGAACACGGTGGCGGCCGTCGAGCGGTGAATGTCGCCGCCGTGCTGGAAGATGTCGATCAACGTTTCGTCGCCCGAGATGTGCGCGAGCACCCGCAGCTCGATCTGGCTGTAGTCGGCGACGAGGAGCAGATAGCCGTCGCGGGCGCGGAAGGCGCGCCGCACCTCGCGCCCGATCTCGGTACGGATCGGGATGTTCTGCAGGTTCGGGTCGTGCGAGGACAGCCGCCCGGTCGCCGCCACCGCCTGGTGGTAGCGGGTGTGCAGGCGGCCGTCGGCCGCGACGAGGTTCGGCAGTGCGTCGACGTAGGTCGACTTCAGCTTGGTCAGCTCTCGGTACTGCAGCACCTTGGCGGGCGCGTCGTGGCCCTGCCGGGCGAGTTGTTCCAGGACGTCGGCGCCGGTCTTGTACTTCTTCGTCTTGCGCGTGCGGCCGGGCGCCGGCAGGCCCATGTGCTCGAACAGGACGACGCCGAGCTGCTGCGGCGACAGGATGTTG
>Ga0209022_1001581_pt1 | contig 22578 bp, 19 predicted proteins | sample PinacodermPK_FD_187300 | JGI IMG/M metagenome (GOLD analysis project Ga0209022, IMG submission 187300) | Host-associated microbial community of the marine sponge Aplysina aerophoba from Gulf of Piran - sponge pinacoderm, lysed by proteinase... | ecosystem: Host-associated > Porifera > Sponge >...
AGGAGTTGATGCCCCGAGCCTCCAGTCCCGACACCTGGTCCGCCATCAGGGCTACAAGCGGGGATATAACGACCGTGAGGGCGCCTGTCTTGTCGTATCTCGAAAGGGCAGGGACCTGATAGCAAAGGGACTTACCCGTGCCTGTGGGCAGGATAGCAAGTGCGTGCTCACCGGCCATAGCTGTCTCAACGATAACCTGCTGCAGCGGTCGTCCCGCTTCATCAGCCGGTTCGGGGCGGAAGTCAGGGAATCGGAACCATCGCTGCAGCTCCTTTCTGGCGTCGTGCCGCTCACGGCACCATCCGCACTCTGGATCTGCGCAGGATCTGTCGCGCAGGCGGCGAACGATTCGGCCCGCCTCCGGGAACTGGTGACGCACCCATGGGGGCATAACCGAGTTTCCGCCGGAAACCGACAGCCAGGCCAGGGCATACGCAAGCGACCAGCCCGACTTTTCGGCGTCTTGCAGAATCTGAGAGGCGTGAGTGCTGCAGGACATCCCGGTAAGGCGCGCACGTATGGCGGCGTGGGCCTCCGCTCCGGACGGTCTCGTCTTCCGTCTCAAGAACGTGAAGAACCTGTCGAATCCGGCGCCGTCTTGGATGGTGGAGAGCCAGTGCCAGGCGGTCAGTAGATCGGAAGGCGCCTCGCGAAGCGCCTTCTGCTGGTCGGCGAATAGCTCGAGGGCGAGTCTGGCGTCCAGTTCCGGATCGTTCACGCGCCCGCGCTTCAGAGCCCCGTCCTGGTAGTGCTTGACGAGGTGATGGTAGGGATTGCGGGGAAATGCCAGGGGATTGAGCCTTAGAGTGTCCACGGCAGGCAGGCGTAGCAGGCGGAGGTCGGGGGCGACCGCTCTAAGATGCGGCAGGTCAAAATCGATCAGGTTGTGGCCCAGGAGAAACTCAGTTCCGGCGGCCAATGCATCCAGCCTATGCAAAACACGATTAAGAGACTGCCGTGCTGCAGGAAAGATCACCGAGGGTCCGGCGTCCGTGCGTACTCCGGCAAGGGCGTGTATCCGTTCGTCGGCTCTCCGCACTTCGAGGTCGATTGAGAGGCAGCGAGAGAGGGGATGAGTGGACCGTCCGCTGGAACGGCTTGGATTACGCCGGTTTTGCTTGCTGGTCCCAATTGTGGTGCGCCGGTCGGCGACTCTCATCTGCTGTCTCTCAAGTTTGAGTCGTTTGGTTCAGATGGCGACGATTCCTGGACTTAAGCGAAGGTCGTCTGATGCGCCTCAGCTGCAGACAACAGCCTACTCGCTCAGCAGAAGGCGTCGATTGAAACATTTTCGCAGCTCAAGTACATGCTCTGCGTTGGCGGATGCAGGCCAACATGCTGAAATTTCACGGTCTACTGGTCATTGCCGTGGGGCCCTTCTTCGTCCCCATCCACCATCCTGCGTAGTTCTTCTTTTGCGCGCCTGATCTCTCCTATCTTCTCGCCAATCCTGTCGAACAGCCCTTGTCGCGCCTTTATGCCCTCGGCAATCAGGAATGCCGCTGCCTCGGACCGACTGCCCATGATTCCCGCTTCGACGAGATCGTCGAGCCTGTCGAGGCTCTCACGGTCTATGCGGACCATCACGACATTCTCGCGACTGCCCTTCATTCCCTGGATGGTGTCCCGGATGTTCTCGCCAATATTTTCCGCTACGTCTACTCCCTTGACGATTGCGGTGCGCACAGTCTTATTGACCTCATCGACGATTTCGTCGACGTTTTCAGATAGCCTGCGTCGCTCCTCGCTGTCATTGTTCTGTTGACTCATTGGGTACCCCCTGTGATTCTTACTCGTAATATGTAATAACATTGCACGAAAGCATACAGCATTCACCAAGTGTCGTCATCTCGAACGAATGAACTGACTCTGCGCTATTGTTGGGGAGTCCTGAAACGGGATGAAAAGCCTTTTATATCCGCCGGCGACTCAATGAGAGGTAACGATGATCTTCACCTGCTTCCCGCCACAAGGTAAATGTGAGTGGGCCAATCTCATTGGATTCGTTCGCGAATACAACCGGATGTTCAATAAAGCGTACGTCAGGACAGCCTGCCTCGACGTAGAAGAGCACAGCTCGAAGGAGCCGGAAGTGCTATTGGAGGCACTAGGCGACATTCCAATAGTAATTGAGCGCAAGGCTGTCGTCTGGCCTAGGGATTACTTCTCCGACCATGCCAACATGCATGACTTTCTCAAGTTGTTCAATGCAGTCGTGGACGATAGATTTAAGGATTCACTGTACCAGTTGACGGTCACTCCAGACTCCCTGAAGGGAAAGACCAAAAGGCAGATTAAGGACGATGCCGAACAGCTTGCGGCTATCGTAATGGCGAATCAGACGAGCGCCAAATCTTCCGTAGGTATCGGTCAGGACAGACCTGCGTGGTGGCGATTCCGGCCTCTGTCGATGGATGAAAGGGATGACTTTCCTCCAAACGCTGCTGGGGTTGGAATTAACGTGATGGAGAGTGTGTGGAGTATATGGTCGTCCGATGACTCTCAGGAGGATTATGAAGTGGTAAAGCCCGGTTATTCCGGCGAATTTGAGCGCGCCGCGAGCGCCGCTGCAGAGAAATTTACGAATTATGGCGATCATCTGAAGTTACTGTTGGTTCAATTCCACGGAGAGGGTGGCAGTGTTCTGGATGACGAAGACGAAATGTCGATAATACAGTCCGCAGAATTGCCGGAAAGGATTGATCAGGTCTGGTTAGCACGGCACGAATGGGTTAACGCCTCTGACTTTGAAGTCGCCTGGGAGCGTGCGCGATAGGCGGATGCCCACAAGAGCTTGGAATGTTCCTCTGGTCTATTTGGAAGTCACGGTAAATGGTCGCTCCTGAGTAGAGTTCCAGGAAGTGGTGCAGTAGATAAGCTGGACTGGAATGAATAGAGCTACTGCGTCATCCTTAGAGAAAGCAAACTCGATCGTAGTAGGACGACAAGCGCTGCTGACGGAACAATATTGGGGTGCGTATTTCAGGGAAGTCGCAGATCCGAGTTCGCTAAGCATGCACGGCAGCAAGGCGCTCCTCAATACTTCACCAAATTCCAGGGTCTACGCGACATCATCAGTGGGATCCTCGCGACATCCTGTAACGCGACGTGACAAGGTGCGCAAGCCGACGATTGACAGATTTGGCACAGCCGCTAAGGCGCATTGGGCACCATATTCGTTCCGGATGATTCCAATATACTTTTGCTTAGTAATCTGTGCTTACCGCGCATGAAAGTATTCTCGTTGTCGCATAGCGAAGGAAGCTTTGAACAGGCCGTCGAAAACTCTCTAATTCTCGAGTCTCAACGAATGTCTTTGACTTCAAAAGCCCTCTACACTGACGTGATGGACATCCTCGCTTCTGTTCTCTAAACTTACACCGCCTCAGAGCCTTGGCTCGACTGTGGCGAGAGGCCGTGCGGGTTGTCGTGTCTCCCGCGTTTAATGCGGCATTATGGGGCTATTTTGCGCTCGACACTCAGACTCTTTTGTCCTCGCCAATGGCAGGGGCATTGTATAAGAGCTAGTGCATTCCAAACATCACAGGCGGTGGAACATTGAACATTCTTCGGCTCTTTCAGAAATGGATGAAGGGAGACGAACGTGGAACTGAACATCGTTCATCAACCTCAGGCACCGAAGGACGAATAGAACCGCCTGCGCGACTCAGTACAGATCTGCGAATCTTGGAAGAGGAGGTCGGGCCGTACGACGACGTTCTTCATAACTTCCGAACCGACAACCGAAGGCCTCAGAACTCGCAGATGCACTGGGTCCAACCAGGCGAAGTGGTGACTGTTGCAGGACGAAGTATTCCGGGCATGGTTTATTTGGGTTCAGACTCCACTTTGAGTGGACCGGCCTGGGAGGACAATTCGTTCATCGACCCGAAGTTGCGTGTGGCGAAAACCGGTGCCGACGTCCCTGGCGACAGCATGTCCTACTGGCCCAGTTACGGTGGAATCTCGCCGCAGGCTCGAGCGGCTTACCTGGACTGGTTAGCGGACGGGCGTCGTGACAAGCAATACGGTGTGGGCTACGTCTTCCTCTTCTTCTATGGACTTGAACGACGGTTCTTCGTGGACTCTCCGTCGGAAGAGGAAAAACGGGCTATAGCCGCGGAGGTGGAGGAGCTTCTCCTGGCCTACGGTGAGAATCGCCCGGTCCGAGGATACCTTGGAAAGTTTCTGGATACCGCCCGAATTGTTCTAGCTTGCGAGGGCGAGGAAGAACCTAGCATTGAATCAGAAGGGTATGAAATACCCCTCGAGTTGCGTGTTGCCATTGGGCGGATGACGAAGAAAGCCGTCCCGCTGACTGCCAACTGGGTCCTTGCCTGGTATTCCGCTCACCCGGACTACACTTTTCGGATGCCGGCAAGACGTGCTTCCAAAGAATTCAGAACGCTCTTCAGATTGCTCTTTGACGAACGATACCCGAAGGGTCTGAAGGCAAGGATGCCAAAGGGCCTCCTCAACGCTCGCTACAGAGCCTCCTCAAGAGCGTTTGATGTTGACCTCAAGCAGCACATCGGCAGTGTCCCAGATATATCGCGGTTGACCCAGCCGCTGAATGCGGCGGAGAAGATCGTGGACGAGGCAACGGATGCACTCGACAGATACAGTCGCTATCTTGGTCGCAATCCGGACGGGCGCGACAGCATAGATGCCCATGTCCTGCTTCCGAAGCGCCTTTGGCCGTCATTTCCCTGTCCCGAGCTGGAGGAACTGCGTACCTGGGCCGAGGAAGTTATCAGATCAGACAGCCTGCCATTCGTCGAAGAGATCATCGAACGTCTTGAGGATACGCCTCCGAAGAAAGTCAGCAAACGTCAGCTGACGAGGGCCAGTGATGCTCTGGCACGTCTTGCGATTGGCATGGCGCCTGATCCGCGTTTTGCATTGCGCACGCCCAGAATCGGAGACCCTGTGGTTCTTTTTGATCTCCCTGAAGACATCGAGGAAGCCGAGCAGGTGAGTGAGAAGTACAAGAACATCCTCATTACGGTTGCCCTGGGCAGTTTTGTGGCCGGCGCCGACGGTTCGGTCGCTACGATGGAACGGAATGCCCTTCGCTCCATAATCGACTCTGCTGATGTTTCATTTAGTGAACGAGAACGTCTTATCGCCAATCTAAATTGGATGACCTCGGTCCCTCCCGACCTTGCTGTTTTCCGGCGTCACTTGAAGGATATCCCAGAGGAATTGCCTGGTGAACTCGCTCGCGTAGCCTTATCTATGGCTGCGGTGGACAATTCAATCGCTCCCAGAGAGATCAAGGCAATCGAAAGACTTTACGAGGCAATGGGCTTAAATGTCGACGACATCTATGCCGCTCTGCACGAATTGACATCTGTGAGTGAGCCAGTTGTGGTTCGGGAGGCCGAAGATCGAGAAGCTGACTTCATCATCCCTGCCCGACAAGACCCCGACAGCAAGATCGTCTTGGACGCCGACCGTGTTGCAAGTATCAGGGCCAACACTGAGCGAGTGTCCAGTATTCTGGGCGTGATCTTCCAAGAGGACGATGCACCGGAAGAGCAAGAGGAGGTATCCTTGGGCAGCAATTCCAATTTCCAGGGCCTAGATGCTAAGCACGCTGACTTCGTTAACGAACTGCTGACGCGTCCGCACTGGGAAGAGGACGAATTCGAAGCTCTGACGAGCCGTTTCAATTTGATGCCGGGAGGGGCGCTCGAGACTGTGAACGAATGGTCATTCGCACGTTTCGACGACCTTCTGATTGAAGAGTACGAAGGTTATGAACTGAACCCGGAAGTCTCAGCTGAGCTTCGAGCTTAAGGAATCACAATTGCCGAATTCAAGAATTAGACCGCGTGAACGTGATGCAATCATTCAAGCCCTGAGAGCGGGTGTCGTCCCGAAGGTTGGTCTTCGTCATATCCAGGTAGGACGTACCGGGGAAATTGAAGAGCTTATCCGTGATATAGAACGAATAGAAGACGGCGGAGCGACTATTCGCTTCGTTGTTGGCGAATACGGCTCTGGTAAGACCTTCTTCCTGAATCTGGTCCGGCTGATAGCGCTGGAAAAGGGGATGGTATGTCTATCGGCGGATGTGACGCCGGATCGGCGACTACATGCTACGGGCGGACAGGCACGCTCGCTGTATGCGGAACTGACACGCAATGCGGCCACACGCACCAAGTCTGACGGTGGAGCGATGGCATCAATCGTCGAACGTTTTGCAATGCAAGCCGTTAACACGGCGGAGGCAAACAACCAGGAACCCGGCGAGGTCATCCGGGAGAACCTCGCGCATCTTCAGGAGCTAACCGGGGGCTATGATTTTGCCACTGTCATCGGCCGCTATTGGGAAGGTTTTGACACCGGAAACGACGACTTGAAGACGGCAGCCCTCAGGTGGTTGAGGGCTGAGTACTCAACCCGGACGGATGCCCGAATGGCATTAGGCGTGAGAACAATTGTGGACGATGCCTCGTTCTACGATCACCTGAAGCTCCTGGCGTTGTTCGTACGCCAAGCCGGCTATAGCGGTCTGGTCGTGTCTCTGGACGAACTCGTCAACCTCTACAAGCTCTCGTCGTCTCGAGCAAGGCAATCGAATTACGAGCAGATCTTACGCATCCTCAATGACGTGTTGCAGGGCACAGCTCGCAATCTGGGTTTTATGCTTGGTGGAACGCCGGAGTTTCTGATGGATACTCGGCGTGGCCTGTACAGCTACGAAGCTCTTCAGACCAGGTTGGCCGAGAATACATTTGCACGCGATGGACTCGTTGATCTCTCGGGGCCTGTGGTTCGCCTGGCTAATCTGACTCCCGAGGATATGTTTATCCTACTTTCCAACATCCGCAGGGTGATGCAAACAGATGATTCCGCCTTGCCGGACGAAGCGATTACTGCTTTCATGTCACATTGTTCTCAGCGTATTGGAGATGCCTATTTCCGAACGCCCAGAAACACCGTCACCGCCTTCGTCAATTTGCTTTCGATCCTGGCCCAGAACCCAGATGTGGACTGGCAGTCTTTAGTTGGGTCGGTGGATATTGTCCAAGACCAATCCGACGATCTGGAAATCAACCCAAGCGATGAAACTGATGACGAACTCGCTTCCTTCAGACTCTGAACGCTCAACAGCCTTTGACCGTCTGGCTGAGCCTGTCCGCCGCTGGATATGGGATAAGGGCTGGAACAGCCTGCGCGACGTTCAGGAACGTGCTATCCACACGCTTTTAGACGACGATAGAGACGCGATTATCGCTGCCCCCACTGCGGGAGGCAAAAGTGAGGCCGCCTTCCTTCCATTGATTTCGTCCATTTTGCAGGATCCTCAGGAGAGTGGCTTTGACCTTGTATACGTCAGTCCTCTCAGGGCACTTATCAACGACCAGTTCCGGCGGCTAGAGGACCTATGCGAGGCAACAGACTTGCCGGTTTACCCGTGGCATGGAGACGTCTCTCAGACTATCAAGGTCAAGGCTCGGAAGAACCCAAGTGGCGTTTTGTTGATCACTCCGGAGTCGCTGGAGGCACTATTTGTCCTCCGGGGTCTGGAGGTACCTGGACTCTTCGCAGGGACGCGCGCAATCGTGATTGATGAACTGCATTCTTTTCTGGACAATGAGCGTGGCGTGCACCTTCGGTCGCTGCTTTCACGAATTGAACTGGCCACGGATAGACGTATCAGGCGCGTTGGACTCTCAGCCACGCTGAGCGAGATGGACCTGGTCAAAGCATATCTCCGGCCTGAGAACCCTGAGTCCGTGGCTCTGCTCGAAAGCAATTCTGAGACGAGTCAATTGCTGGTTCAGCTTCGAGGTTACGTGAGCGGCGCGGAAAACAGTGAGAGTGAGAGTGCGTCCGCAAAGCGTGAAGTTGCCGAGCATCTCTTTTCGAAACTGCGTGGCACGCCCAATCTGGTATTTGCGGGATCACGCCAGAATGTCGAATGGTACTCGGATGCGTTGCGCGACCTGTCTGAGAACGCGCGTGTTCCGCTGGAATTCTTTCCTCATCATGCCAGCCTATCCAGAGAACACCGGCTCGATCTCGAAAAGCGATTGAGAACGCGGGGTACGACGACTGCCGTCTGCACGTCAACACTGGAACTCGGCATTGACATTGGCGACATCGTCTGCGTGGCGCAGATTGGCGCACCATTCTCAGTTTCATCTCTGCGACAACGACTTGGACGCTCAGGGCGCCGTCTCGGCCAACCTTCCGTACTCCGTATGTACGCCATAGAGGCCGAGCCGGAGTCTAGTTCTCATCCCTTAGATCGCCTGCACTTGGGCCTCATTCGATCAATCGCAATGACGGAGCTTCTCATAGATAGATGGTGTGAGCCCCCAGCTCCGCAGGCCCTGCACCTGTCTACACTCACACATCAAATTCTGTCCGTAATCGCCGAACACGGAGGAGTGAGAGCCAAACGACTCTACAACACGCTTTGTGTGCGAGGTCCGTTCCGACAGGTAGATCCTTCGCTATTTGCAAGTGTGCTCAGACACCTGGGCCGGCCGGATGTAGCCCTTATCGAACAAGCCCCTGACGGATTCCTCCTGCTCGGCTCACGCGGTGAGAAGATCGTCGAGCATTACAGCTTTTATGCGGTGTTCCAGACACCCGACGAGTATAGGATCGTCGCTGATGGCAGACAGTTAGGGACACTCCCGGTGTCCACGATCCTCGCCGAGGGCATGTCCATCATATTCTCGGGACGGAGATGGATGGTCACCAAGGTTCATGACAGGGACAAGATTATCGAAGTCACCGCTGATCGGGCAGGACGGACTCCCCCCTTCGGCGGCGGCGGCGGACTGATTCATGACCGTGTCGTTGAGAAAATGAGGGATGTGTTCTCTGGTGGGAGTATTCCTCTTTACCTGGACAATGGAGCTAGCAGTCTTCTCAAAAACGCGAGATCTGAATTCAGGCGACTTCGGCTGAATCAGCGATCGATCTGCAGAATTGCAGAACGGAGTTGCGTGCTCGCCACCTGGACAGGGTCCGTCAAGACCGCGACTCTCGCCCTGCGACTAAGGGCTATGGGATACTCGGTAGCGATTTATGATGGTTTCCTTGATGTCAACTACGGAGGAGGAATTCCTCCCTTGGAGGAAGCTCTGCTGGAAATTGCCAGTGCCGATGAGATGTCAGTGGAGAGCCTGCTCTCTGGTAGTGCAAACTTCGTTACCGAGAAATTCCATCCATACCTGAGTTCAGATCACCTGCTGATGGAGGCGACAAGTTCCAGGGTCGACCTAAGTTCTCTACCGGGATTGGCACGCACCATGATCGGAGATTAGAACAAGGCGAGGGATGCACGCCATTATCGTCTAAAGCGCTGAGTCGTCTAGTCTGTCAAATTTCTTTAATTGGGCGAATTTGTTTGTGCCTTCCAGAGAATGCCGCCAGAGTGTTCCAAGTGTGGCACGTGCCTAGTCCTATACTGCCGATAATCTGTTCAAAGTGTCAGGGCTCGCCCCCCTTTCCGTGCTAACTTCGGTTCATCCGCGGTGCAGACATTTTCGTCTGTCAATAAGCAAGTGCGCCCCACGGAATCGCTGTAATCCGTTGTCCAAAACCAATGGTAGATTCCTCAGAGATTGACGTCAGGGTATCTCGTGTCGATTTGGGGTCCCTTAAGTGACGTCCGAGTCCGTTACGCGTAGTAGATATTGGCTCTATTTTGGTGCCGCACTGTTGTTCTTTTATCCAGAAGAATGATAAAATAGTGGGCATGGTTAAATTTCTTCACACGGCCGACTGGCAACTGGGGATGGCTAGGCATTACCTAGATCAAGACTCTCAGGCCCGCTTCAGCGGTGCGCGCCTCGACGTAATCGAAAAGATGGCTAAGCTGGCAACTGATGAGCAATGCGAGTTCGTGGTAGTCTGTGGCGATGTCTTCGAGTCCAACCAGGTGCAGAGACAGGTAGTCGTTAGGGCTTTTGAGAAGATGGCAGCGTTTCCTCAGCTCGACTTCTTCCTGTTGCCCGGAAACCATGACCCGCTGGATGCATCGTCGATCTACAGCTCACCAACATTCATCGAGCGCTGCCCTGAGAATGTCAATGTTCTGACGGGACCCGAGCCGGTTCAGGCAGCGCAGGGAGTCGAACTTATTTCGGCTCCTTGGCCTAACAAGCATCCAACGACCGATCTGATGGAGGCCGCCTGTGGTGGCCTAGAGCTAGACGATTCATTGCGCATCGTGGTAGGGCATGGCGCAATTGACTCCTTTTCCCCAGATCCCAACGACCCGAAGCTCATCGCCTTGGAGCGACTGGAGGAGCATATCTCGGCCGGTCTGATCCATTACGTTGCTCTTGGAGACCGACACTCGACGACGAATGTGGGTGTCACCGGCCGGGTCTATTATTCCGGCGCACCCGAACCGACAGATTACGACGAGATCGATCCTGGCAACGTGCTCATCGTCAGCCTTGACGCCGATCACTTGGATGTCGATGTGAGACGGCTGTGCACATGGCGATTCCTGCGAGGGAGCTGGGAGCTTAGCTCCAACGAAGATATCGATGCGCTGGAGGAATGGCTGTCCGGCCTGGAGGACAAAGACCGCACAATCGTCAAGTTGTCGATGGTCGGGCAAGTCTCTGTGGCTCAGAAAGCCCGCCTTGACGACTTGCTGGAACATCACATCGACCTTCTCGCGGCCTTTGAGACTTGGGAGAGGCACAGCGATCTCGTGGTGATTCCCGATAACGCCGACCTGGACCACTTTGGCCTTTCAGGATTTGCGAACGACGCCCTAGCCGAGTTGCAGATGATGGCTGAGCAGGGCGAGCAGGCACCCCTCGCGCGTGATGCTCTGGCACTGCTCTATCGTCTGGTAGGGTCACGGCAATGAAGCTCCATCAAGTAAAGCTGCGAAACTATCGTGGCGTTGAAGAGAGCGAGGTGACCTTCTCGGAGAATGGCGTCACGATCATTGAAGGGCCGAATGAAGTCGGCAAGACCGCTATCGCCGAAGGATTGCAGCTGGCAATCGACGTGCCCGACACGTCAAGAAGCGGCAAGGTAAGAGCGGTGCAGCCGGTCGGTCGCGACGAAGGCCCGGAAGTTGAGATCTCGCTATCGACCGGAGGGTACGAGTTAGTTTACAGCAAGCGCTGGCTGCGCCAGGCAGCGACTACACTTGAGATTGAAGCGCCCCGGCGCGAGAGCTTCACTGGTCGCCAAGCGCATGATCGCCTGAAGGGCATTCTTGCCGAGACTTTGGACGATGAACTTTGGCAGGCGTTGCGGATTCAGCAGGGCACCGAGTTGATGCTGCCCAGTTTTGCGCTGCCATCAATGGGAAGGGCATTGGATGAGGCTGCAGGCGGAGAGCTAGTATCCGACCGTGAAGAGACCCTGTGGACCAGCATCGAGGAAGAGTACGACAAGTACTGGACTACGACTGGTCGGGAGAGGAGCGATCGCGGAACGTCGGAGCAGAGGGTGAACGAGGCTCAAGCCAAGGTTGCTGATCTAGAAGGGCAGCTTCAGGAGATTGAGAGCGACGTCGCCCAGATTAGTCGGCTGATTGGCGAATCGACACGGCTCTCACATGCCCTGAAGGAGTTCGCTGACAATGAACGGGAGTTCGAGCAGCGCTGGAACGTAGTGGATCGCCTGCGGCTCGAGGTTGAACGCCTCGAGGCCGTTCACGGTGAATCGAAGGCGCAACTCGACAGCTCTGACAGCAAGTGGCAGCGCCGGCAGGAGCTAATCGCCGTCCTTGAAACCTCCACAGAAGCTCTGAAAGCGCTGGAGGCCGAAGCCGAGGATGCGGTGCCGGGATTTACGGCGGCTACTCGTCGCAGCGAAGGTGCAATAACAGCTCTCAAGGAGGCCGAGGCCAGCCTGCTGGAAGCCCGGAAAGGGTTTACCAGAGCCATTGCTGACCGCGACCATCTTCGTCAACTGATCGAGGTGGACCAACTCAAGGAGCGGCACGAGCGGTACCTGGCAGCGGAGCGAATCTTGAAGGAGGCCGAGGAATACTTGGAGTCGGCAGTTGTCGATGACGACGTGGCCAAGCGAATTGAGGATGCCTACATCGCAGATGAACGTGCAAAATCAGCCGCTGGTAGTGCTGCGGGGTCGATTGAGGTGACCGCACTTCGTGAAATAAACGTGGAAATAGGAGACGAACTCGTCGAACTGGCAACTGACGGAGTCAAGAACACCCTCGTCGAGGACGAGTTGATGTTGACCATTCCGACCGTCGCCAGAATGCGTGTGAGTGCGGGCTCTGAGTCCAAGGAACTTGCCGCCCAGCGCCACAGGACTCAAGAGACCTATCAGCTCCTGTGCGAGGAAGCCAGGGTAGCTGACGTCTCTGACGCGAGAAGGGCTGCCCAGGACAGACAGGACGCCCAACGAAATAAAGATGATGCGCTCAAGGCCATCGAAAGAGAACTTCGTGACCTGACTCCCGATGTTTTGCTCGGTAAGGTCAGCAGCCTTACGGAGAAGGTCACTTCTTATCCTGAGGATCGCCCGGACGAACCGCCGCTTCCCAGTGATCTTGACGAAGCACAGCTGATTGAGGGGAGTGTGTCAGCATTGGTCACGGAATGCGAGTCTACACTTAGCGCATGCGAAGATGCCTCTCAAAGCGCGGAGGTGGAGCTCAAAGCATTGCAATTCGAGGAGGTCGATCGCACGGCGAAACTCGAAATTGCACGTAAAAACAAGCAGAACGCAGCCAGTCAGATTTCCTTGGCCAGAGAAGGACAAGCCGATGAAGATCTCTTAGCCGACCTTTCAGCGGCGAAATGTAGGGAAAAATGCGACAGACAGGCTTTTGAAGAAGCCAACGCTCAACTCAGCAATGCGGATCCTGATTCCGTTGAGATATTGCTCGAAAACGCGAGGCAGGCTACTGAACGCGCGCGCGCCGAATTGCAGTCGAATCGGGACCAACAAAACGGGTTGAGGAGCAGCTTGGACTTACGTGGCGAGCGGGGACTCCAAACCGCACTCGACGAGGCGGCCAACGAACTGAACCACTACGTGCGTGATCACGAACGCCAGGAGGCCCGCGCGGAAACTGTGCGGTTACTGCGGGAGACGTTCGCGAAGCATCGCCACCAAGCCCGGCAGCGTTATATTCAGCCCTTAAAGGAGCGCATAGACCAGTTCGGGCGTATCGTCTTTGGTACTACGTTTGAAGTGGAGCTCGACAAAGACTTGCAGGTTGTGCGGCGCACACTCGATGGGACCACGCTGGATGTCAGCCAGCTCAGCACAGGAGCTCGTGAGCAGCTTGGCGTGATATCTCGACTGGCATGTGCAACAATCGTCAGTCCCCTGGATGGTGGCGCGCCAGTGATGATCGACGATTCGCTGGGTTGGAGCGATCCTCGACGACTGCAGAGCATGGGCGCAGCTATTGCGGCGGCAGGGAAACAGTGCCAGGTTATCGTGCTGACCTGCACCCCGGGACGCTACTCACACGTCGGCACTGCGACGGTGGTTTCACTTTAAGAGTAGAGTCCCTAGAAGTGGTGTACGAAAAAGAGTCGAACCGGGGGAATAGGTTGATGTGGAACATTCGGCATAGGGCTGGGGCATTACTCTCTTTGCTAAGCCATAGGACATGGAGATATGGGCTGTGATTGGACCAGTTCAGGCGATAACCTCCGGGATCGTTCAAGACTTAATCCTCAAGTATAGGCAGAGTCCGCTCACTTGGATATTGCTACTTCTCATCTGGGTTGTGGAAATCTTCGGTCGATTCGTGGCCGACAGCAAAATGGACCTCAATTTATGTGTCCCATTTTCGCGACGGCCTATAGTGTATTCTCAATTGCTCCTCGAGTGAGTGTCGAGCATCTCGACCCGTACCTCCATTGCTCTGGGATATAGCGCCGGGCCAAACTGGTTGAATATCGCCACGTCGGCTGCATCGCGCCCATAAGCGACGGCAACTCGCCCTCCACGTGGAACGGCCTGCGTTGCATCGAAGGTGTACCAACGGCCACCTACGTATGCTTCGAACCAAGCGTGAAAATCCATCGGCTCGAGTTCGCGCTGATAGCCTACAACGATCCGCGCTGGGATACAGAGACTGCGGGATAACGCGATGCCCAAATGAGCGAGCTCGCGGCATACGCCCTCGCGCTGCTGATTGACCTCGACTGCCGACATCTGAAAATTGCTGGAATCTGGATTGAAGCGCACGGTCTTGCGGATCCATTCCACAATTCTAGCCACTTGATCGTAGCCGGGCTCGACGCCGTCTACGAGTTCCCTACCGAAGTCTATAAACCGGTCGGACTCGCAATAACGGCTGGGGAAGAGATAGGTTAGAACCTCATCCGGCAGATTGTGCACCTCGTGAAATGGCGCGCCAGGCGACACGTCAATGCCGTCTTCGATTGAAACGTCCGCAGATCTACGGATAGAAAACTCACCTGAGGGTGCTATCAATCGCTCGCACAAGTTACCGTAACTGTCCGCATACTCTGTGATCGGTACACTTGGCATCAACGCGCAGTCTTCATGCGCCACCCGCTGATGTGCTCCGCTTCGAGGGCGGAGCATCAAGATAAAAGGCGTAGGGACGCTCACATCAAAGGTAATAGCACAGCTTGTACGAAGCCACATATCGATTCCTTTACTTGTCATAACCACGTTATCAACTTGTTACGGTCCGGTTTTACAGGGCGCCTTGTCAATGTTGGTCAACGACATTTATTCGCAAAGAAGCAGTACTGTCCAGCCGGATAGAAGGAACGCAGACCACACTGGGTGAGCTGCTGGCCGCAGAAGCCGGTGCATCGGTCGAGCACGACTCTGCCGATCTGCATGAAGTCTGCAACTACGTCACCGCGCTTGAGTACGGCTTAGAACGTCTGGACACCTTTCCGCTCTCGCTTCGACTGGTGCGCGATCTACATGAGAAACTCATGCGCGGTGTCCGCGGAGACAGTGCCACGCCGGGGGAGTTTCGGCGCAGCCAGAACTGGATTGGTAGTCCGGGTAGCGCACTTGCCGACGTGACCTATGTACCGCCTCCGCCGTCTGAGTTTATGGACTGTCTTTCGGCCTGGGAGCGGTTTCTGCACGATGAGTCGTTGCCGCCGTTAACTCACGCTGCGCTGGTTCACGCACAGTTTGAGGCGATCCATCCGTTCCTCGACGGCAATGGGCGTGTGGGGCGCTTGCTGATTACGTTACTGCTTGCTCAAAGGGGTGTGCTGCCACAGTCGCTTTTGTACCTGAGTGCTTACTTCGAGCGCACGCGCCAGGACTATTACACCCGGCTGCAGGGTATCACCGAGCGTGGTGAGTGGGAAGAGTGGCTGGTCTATTTCTTGAATGGCGTCGCCGTCGAGTCCGAGGATGTCATCGAGAAAATGCTCCGCATTAACGAACTGCTGTCAGGATGGAATCTGGAGTTGGTGCGCGACCGGTCTCGGCTTCCGGAGAGGGCGTTGGAGCAGTTCGCCGCCAATCCGTTCTGGACCGTCAGGGCGCTTGCCAGAAGGCTGGATGTCGCATACACAACGGCGCAGAGGGCAATCGACCGGCTTGAGGCCGTGGGCGCGATTTCGCTGGCGGCGAGCGAGCGGCGCAATAGGGTGTACTGCGCCCGGGCGATTCTCGATGTACTCGAAGAGCTGCGATAGAGCATCTGTTACCTTGGAATCGTTGAGGCTGTGAGCGGAGAAGCAATCAAGGGCCACTTAGGCAGCCCGACACTCTAATGGCCCATTACTACGACACCAATGTTGGGAAAAAGGGAGAGGTAGGAGAGACTTTGAATCGGTCAGCCGGAATAAAAGACGCAGGTTACGAGAACCTGACAGTGGTTTGCCCTTCGTGCAATTGCGAGTGCATATTCAATCGTGCATCGGATATTGGCACATTCGAGCCTATCGCGGGAAGAGAAGTTCAGTGTACAAGCAACTTATGTCGCGAGCCATACTGGATATACAGTGACTCGGTTAACGAACGTCACGAGATGCTCGTTTACGAGTGTTATCAACTTCTTGAGCGAAAGCAGTACATGTACTGTATTCTCAACTCGGCGACGGCGTACGAGATGTTTTTCAGTCTATTTTTGCGAGTTAACCTCTTGTATAAGCCATACGCTGCCGACGCCTATTCTGGTCTGCCCGGAAGCCTCGACAAGGTGAACGAACTATCGGCGACACTCCATCATAAAATCGAACGCCTCACGTTTCCCTCAATGCGAAATCTGTTCTTGAGCGAGGTCACCAACACCACGCCTGTGACGGACCTTCTCAGCGCCGAGAAGAGAATTCTCTCGTTGCGTCCTGAAAAGAACACCCCTGACATTAAGATAGAGGAGCTGAGTGACGGAATATTGGTTCAGTTACTCAAGGCTTTGAAGAGCACGGACATACATAACGTGCGTAATGCGGTAGTCCACAAACAAGGCCACCGGCCAACTAAAGAAGAGGCTACAAAGTATTTTGAAGAATCGAGGTCAATTCTCTTTCCATTAACTCATCATCTTGACCTCCGTGATGACCTCAATTGGTACATTGGTCGTAGATGAGCCGTTGTGAAACCACGGGCCCATGTAGGTTAATGAGAATGAATTGCGCGCGCAAGAAGAAATTCCGAACTGGCAGAACCCAGAGGACTTTGGGGCTGGCGATAGAGTCGCCCGAGTGTGATTGCTGTGGCAGGGCCGGTAGTCCACGGTAGAAGTCTCGGCAAGTGGGCGTGATAACCTGTGACGTCTGGGCGGATGAGCGCGTTGACGAGCTGCGAATGAAGGGCGTGTGGGATTAGCAGTTTACGCTGTCTTCGCGTGGATCGGCGGGGAAATCGCTGCAGCTCACACCCGCCGCGGTTCTTGGCATGCTATCCTTGGTAGCATCAGCTCGGTCAGAAGAGGAAACATTATGCTTACCAAGCCTTCAAAGACAGCAGACGAAGACCTGCCTCAAGGGCGTATGCTCACCGAGGAAGAGGACCGCGAGATGAAAGAAAATCTCGCTCGTCGGAACTTCGGCATGAGCCTCGATGAATTCGCGGAGGCGTGGAAAGCTGGTAAGTTCGACGGCGACAAGGAAAAGCACGGTGATGTCGTATTCCTCGCCTCTATGTTGCCTGAGTATTGGGCAGATTGACCATCGGAAGGACCTCCGCTGAAGCTGTTGCCAATTACCGGCACAGTATTCAGAGAGCGGTTTCGTGCGTGACGACTTCCGTGGTCGATGTTGCAGGTGGCTATCATCCCTCCCCAGTCCCTCACCGCCTGGCAATGAACGGTGGGGTCCCTGTTGGTCTCGGCGGACCGGGCCATCTCATGTTAAGGCTGCAACAGCATTACCGTATAGAAGAAACTGAAAGTCCTGGTTCTCTCTGGAGAGTTGACGTCGTCGAATACTACTACTCGGTTCACGACGCCGAGGAGAGAGAAGTGCTACTGTATCACTGGCATCCGCGCGGTAGCAGCTCGGTGACGAGTCCCCACCTTCACTTAGGTCACGGAGCGCAGGTCGGGCGTAGTGATGTTCGGGAGGCCCACTTGCCGACCGGAGATGTTTCTCTCAGTGCTGTCATACGCGTGCTCATAGAGGAAATGGGTGTGCGGCCACTACGTTCTGATTGGGAGTCTATACTTTCGGAGTAAAGTTGAGACTTCGCAGTGACTCGCACGAAAAACGGCAAATTCAGCTCGAATCCGCGAAAGCCGTCGCCGCCAAATCGCCGTAGCATCCGTCGAAGCTAGTTTGAGATGCTCGAATGGAAGCCGTCAGTAGAGCCGCCGGACTCACCGACATCGACCGCAGGGTGTTCTGCCCGCTGACCTATGCTCAGGCGCTCCTCAACCATTGCTTCGGTCACAAGAACGATCAGCCGTGGTATGAATACGACCTCGGTTGGCTCCCGCACTGCGACGAGCTGGTGATATTTATGCTGCCCGCTTGGGCCGAGAGCGAAGGTGTGCGGATAGAGAGCGAGACCGCCAAGGAACTGTGCATCCTAATAAGCTGGGGGCAGAGCACGGAGTTGCGTCGCAAGCTATTAGTCTGAGTCGGAATTAATCCCCCTACCGTAAGCGGGGCGGCAATTGTTCTTCAAATTATTCCTGCTGAAAGGAGATATTAGCGTTGCGATCGCTGTAAATTTTCCCTTCTATAGTAAGCTCAAAGAGCGGCCGTTCCGGATTGTTGTCCCCTACGAGTCTGTAGGAAACTTCACGACCATCCAAGAATACCGGGGCAGCGCCTCCTTCCGGTCCAATTTCCCCAAATTGGATTTCTTGCGGTGTATCCGACTCAAAGTCCTCATATCCATAGACAGATGCAGCAGCGACAAGACGCTCGACCAAGTACCGAAGTCGTCTAAGTTGTTGCTTAGAAATTGAAGATTCAATATTTCCTGCGTGAAAAACGTCATTTCTTATCTTCGCAAAGTCACGAACTAATTCTGAATCGCCCTGTCTGAGTTCAATACCAAAGGACTTCGCGAACATGGCAAGTTGCGTCCTTAAAGGCCAATGATTGTTGAACACACGATTCCTGATTAAATCTTTCGATACTGTTAAAGGTTCGATTTCTGAATTTGGAAGATCCATCTCCCCGATGATCTTGCGAATGATGTTTCTCGTAGCACGGCGGTTGCCTGCGAAAACACCTGGGTAGTCGATGCAATTCAAAATGGCTTCTAGTGAAATCCATGTCGCGATAAACTGGTCGTTTTTATTTTCTTCGCTTGAAGCGATCCCAAGCCATCTGAGAGAACGCTGGATGCCGGCGGAAAGCTTCGTTTCTCGATCGCTGAGCGCTCGACGGCCACTCTGTTCCTGTATATCCCCTAGATGTGACGCGTCACGAAACTTTTCGGCGAAAAGGGATATGCGCTTATAGCCATTTTCAAGGTCGGTATCGACCTTATGCTCCACCAGAGGCGTCGGCCTAACCCATCCCTTTGGAGGGTGTTCTCCCATTGGTTCCAGAATGACTATCCAAGGGTGCAGGGAGACGACAGACCTGCCGACCTCGGCATCCCACTCAAGCAATTCGTTGTCATATCGCGTATCGAAGTGGCTGATGCCGGTGTTTAAGGCGAAGTTGATTAAGTCCGCAGTGAACCTAGCTCTTCTAAGAGCTAATCCTTCAGCAGCCAAGAAATCTCGAGCCAATACGACACCCCAAGCCTTTGGTACATTGGCCTGCAGAGCAGGCTCTGATGCCGCAAAATCAAAACTGGCGAGTATTGGAGCAAATAGATTGTCATCATCGCCGGACATCACGCCGAAATCTTCGATAAAGAAGGATTTCAAATCTTGCTCAGCTGACAGTCCATCTATTGGAACTGCGTAGGAGAAGGGCCGCAAGTCCTTGTTTAAGGTCAAGCTCGGCATCTCGACTCCTCTGACGAGACCGCTTATGAGAGGGAGCCAATAAGCTTTCTCTAAGTCTGGCATCCCAAACATACCTATTGGGCCAATCATTGCCCTCTCGAATTCCCACACAAGGTCTTCGAGTGAGAATTCCATGCCACCTTCGGGATTGGATTCTGATTTCACACAAACGCCTCTGTGAATAAGTTTTTGTGGGCCCTCGAATACAGTTTCAGCGTGATAATCCCATCGAGAGTTTTCAGGAGGGTGAACTCTAACTGAAGCTGACTTAACAACATGGTTCCCTTCTGATCGTTCATTGATATGCCAACTTTGTATTACGTCTCCAGGGAGGCACTCTTGGCCCAAAAAGAGCTTTATTTGCTTGATGTATTCTTCTCTTTGAGAGTCAGTATTCGATTGCCTGTCTGTCATTTGAAACCCTCTCCGATACTACTGAAAGAATTGACTATTGGCGAATCAAATGTGATGCCGCCAATCTTGAGTTTCAAAGCATGCTACCATCACGGTACCGCGGCAAGGCTGCCGGTCGGGTCCGGCACAAGTTCCAGATAGATTAGCGTCGTCTGGATCGAGCTGTGGCCAAGCCAGCGCGATAGGTAGTTGATGGGAATGCCGTTCATCAGCAAGTGCCGGGCGTAGCTGTGGCGCAGTGTGTGCGTTCCAACTCGCTTCCCCGGCGCAATCGCTCCCAGCTCCTCGGCACCTTTCACCGCCGCCTGCACCCAGCGCCAGGCAGTCGCGGGATGCGCCTCGACGATTCTGCCCTGGCTGATGTCCCCGTAAGCCAACGCACTAGCCAGCGCCCCGTGCAGCTCCGGATGCACCGGTACGAGACGCGTCTTGCCGCCCTTGCCCGACCGCACTCGCAGCGTCGGAGTGGCTGTATCGAGCGACAGGTCCCGCACCTCAAGGTCGAGTGCCTCGGATACACGAAGACCGCCTCGCCACTGCTCCAGCATAAGCAGATTCGCCTTCGGGTTGGGCGCTGCTCTGATGATGGCGTTCACCTCGTCGGGTTCGAGGTACTCTGGTATGCGCTTCTGGCGCTTGGGGGTTGCGCCGTCCTGTGTTTTAGGATAACGTCCACGCGGTCTGCGCCGGCGGGAGATTCCGGTCGAAGATTCGGTTGTCATACGGATCCCTTTTCGACTGTGCTGAAGTCACATGATAGGCATTGCCGACGATTCGGGATTATCATCATTCGTGGGCCCAACTCGGCCTGCCGCCTCGCCGACCGACGCCTTTCCTGAAGCAATTTAGAGACGTTTCCATCGCGGGTCGTGATAACCGGTCCTTCTCATCCACGTACTCTGCAGTCGTCGCAGAGAAAGATCAGCGCTATTTCGTCGCCTCTGTGAAGTTGTCGAATAAAGCTCTCACTGAACTCGTACTCTTCCTTCGGGATCGACTGAGATATCTTGGGACCTCCGTGTGGGCAGGTCACTTCGGCTGTCTTCGATAGAGTGCTCTCCAGGAACCACTCTCCGCAATTGTTGCAGGGCGCGATGTTAGCGTCGGCAGGCAGCCCTGAGTCCGGTGGAGGATGATTAGGCCCAGCGCCCGGTTTTCGCTTGTACGTGATTCTGACTTCCTCGGTCATTCCGCTTCTTCTCCAAAGGGTCCCATGCAGCTACGACGGTTCCTGGATTCTCGCCTGCGGCAGCGCTATGGCGTCGTGTGTGATTAGGTGCAGGTCCCGGAACTGCCCATCTACCAGCGCTCTGTAGAGGGTCCTGTCTCCTGCTCCGGCAATCATGTACGGCAGGAATATCTCTTCCATTTCGACCATTCCGGATTCGAGCAACGCGATCTGCGCTTCAATCCAGTCTTTCAGTATTCGCCAGGCCACGCGGCGGGCCTGCTCCTTCCGTCGCTCGGCGTCTCTCTTGAAAATCAGCCCCTCGTCGGTGAGCACATCATAGACCGCCTCATAATTCACGGGCATTGCGTAGCCGAGGTTCCCATACCGTCCGTCAAGGCTCCACTTCAGGGCGACGACATTTCCGCTCCCGTCAAAATCCTGCACGATCCGACTTGCGCCGTGCCGCACCAGTATCTCTGTGATCTGGGATACGGTTCTGTGGGTTTCAACCCTGGTGGAGTAGTTCATCAGTGGCATATCTTCACTCCATAAGTCCTGTGGTCATTTCACCAACCCGAGCGACCACAATGCGGACAGGGACCGCGAACTAACTTGCGCCACTCTGCTGTTGTGTGAGCCTCAATCCGACTGCGACAATGCAGACACGTTCCGAAGTACTTCGATTGGCTAATCTGCCGACTGGTCATTTCACTACACCTGAACCGGCCCTTCTTGCGCTGGTATGTATGCGATCTTCGACTGTGGATTCTCCGTGCAAGAGTAAATCCGATACATCCTTGCATATTGGCGGTAGGTTGTCCAATTTAAGGGGGTGGCTCAGCTACGGATCGAGGGCGTGAATGCAAGCTTTTGCTGTATTTCCTTGCAACGCAACGGTTAGGCCGCGACTCTCGGAATAGGGAGGTAATATCAGAGGTGTACTGCTAGGACGGCAGCTCAAGCTGGCTATTGATGACCGTCGCGCACTGTCTGTTAGAGCGTGTTCGCGACTCTGAACGCAGCATATTTCCAAGCTGGAACATCGATCGTCTGACCGGCATTCTCTCCGGCTATCGCTCGCATCTGGCACGCAGCCCTCTCCTTAACGGAGAATGTACCGAAGCCGGTCCACGTTACACGACCGTTCTCAGAAAGCGCCTGCTTGATGCCGTCGAGGACCGCAGCGGTGGCATCCGCAGCAGAGGCCGGGCTAACGCCCATTCGATCTGCAAAGATCTTGCTCAACTCTGCCCTGTGTATCACGCTCGCCATATGACTCATCGCCTCCTCATCTGGTATGTGGCCGGTGATTGTAAATTCCATCACCTTAAATATCCCAGGCCGCAACAGATGATACGGCAAGCATTTGTATGATGCACTGTAGGCGAACGTTTCGTTGCATTATCTGAAAGGAGTAATGGCCGTCAACCCAATTCCGTAGTGACTGTCCTGCTAAGTAACCAGCTTTGGGAAAAGCTCCTTATACTTTACACAAGGACTGTAGTGAGGCAGTCCCTCTAATTCTGATTGGTGCGCTCTGCCTCGCAGTTCGCTGTTCATCGAGCCTCCTCACGGGGCCGCGGCAAAGGGCGCACACCCAACCAATCGTATTAGTGTCGCACTCAGCGCGCGATAAAGCCGC
>Ga0209022_1001588_pt1 | contig 22453 bp, 20 predicted proteins | sample PinacodermPK_FD_187300 | JGI IMG/M metagenome (GOLD analysis project Ga0209022, IMG submission 187300) | Host-associated microbial community of the marine sponge Aplysina aerophoba from Gulf of Piran - sponge pinacoderm, lysed by proteinase... | ecosystem: Host-associated > Porifera > Sponge >...
GTCGAGGGGGAAGATGTTCTCCAGGAGGACCCGGCCGCCGTCGGGCAACCGGCAGCGCTCCGCCGTCTCGTACGCGGCCGACACCGTGGCGTTCCACCTGGCGACGGCGGCCGGGCTTCGCCGCATGGACTGGTCCTGCATCTTCGGGATGTGCACCCACAGGTGATGACCCTTGACGCGGTCGACGCCCAGCCGGGCCGCCAGCTCCACCACGGCCGGGATCTCCCCGTGGTTGATCTCCATGAAGGTGAGCTGGAAGGTGACCCGGCACCGGTTGCCGCCGGTCCGGGCGTGTTCGTCGCGCACCCCGATGAACGTCCGCACGTTCTCCACCACCCGCTCCCAGTTGGAGCCCAGCATCACCCGTTCCTGGGTCGCCCCGGTGGCGCCGTTCCAGGACACCTTGACGTCGGAGCCCACCGGCACGATGCGTTCCGCCCAGGCCCGGGCGCCCCGTTGCGGAAAGGTGCCGTTGGTGGTGAGGTTCAGCATCACGCCGTATTCGCCGCACAGGTTGATGATCTCGTCCATGTGGCGGTAGAGCAGCGGTTCGCCCATGGTGGACGGAATGATCTCGCGCAGGCCGCCTCCCGCCGCTTCGGCGATGACACGCCGGATCAGATCGATGTCCATGCGGCGCCTGGGGAGTCCGGCGGCGCGACGATCGCGCTGGGTGCTGCTGTGGGGCGAGTGGTCCTCGCACATGATGCAGTGCAGGTTGCAGTCGTCCGGATTGGTGTCGAACGTTATGCGCCAGGGTCCTTGAAACGCGCTGTGGGCATTCGGAACCGCAGATGTTGAAGGGAGCGATACAAGCGTCATATGGTCCCTCTCCTGGACAGGAGGTCGGTGTAGATCCGCTCGATCTCCAGAGCGTGCTCCGTCATGTCGGGCACGTTGCCGTCGTCCGACTGCAGGTAGCCACGACGTCCCAGTTGTCCCGCCCACTCCGGCGAAGCGACCAGGCGCTGCATCTGTCGGGCGAGAGAGGACGGGTCGCGGTGATTGAAGAGAAGTCCGTTCTGCTCGTGGCGCACGTACTCGGCCATGCCGCCGTAGTCAGCGGTGATCACCGGCACGCCGGCCTGGAGCGCCTCGTGGATGACCAGGGGTGAATTCTCCGCCCAGATGGACGGCACCACGATGGCGTCGCAGCGGTTGAACACGTCGCGAACGATGTCCTGGTTGCGGTACTCGGTCATCCACTCCACCCGGTCGCTCACGTCGCCATCAAGCGCCTCCGCCATCCTCTTCAGTCCGGCCGTCTCGACGCCCCGGTCCCGGCCCCAGATCCGGAGTCTGGGTCGGCCGGTCAGCTCACCGAAGGCTTGGATCAGGTGGTTGACCCCCTTGGCCGGGATGTGGGTGCCGATGTAGCCGAAGGTGAAGCTCTCGCCCGCGTTCCTCGCTCTGCCGGCCATGCGCTCCCGGTGAAAGCCGTAGTCCAGGTAGACCAGCTTGTCCTCGGGGATGCCGAAATCGTCGCGGAACCGGCCCAGCAGGTAGCGCGCCGGCGCGAGGAACACGTCCACGGCGTTGCGGACCCGCCTGACGTGGGCCATGCGCCGGCCCACCCAGCCGGTCCAGTAGGCGGCGTCCCGCTCGAACTCGTCGTCGTCGTTTCCGAAGTAACGGCGATAGCAGCGCACGGCGCACTTGCGGTCTTCCTGCCCGTCGCAGACCGGCCAGGGCTGTTGCCCTTCGTCCTCGTACATCTGGATGAACTGCCCCCGGGGACACATCAGCCAGTAGTCGTGGAGGGTGAACACCACGGGAATGCTCCGCTGCCTGGCCGGGAAAACCAGCGAGGTGGAAAGGTGGTTCAGGTGGCCGATGTGGACCACGTCGGGTTGGAGGTCGTCAAGCAGTCCGGCGAAGGCGCCGTCCACCTCCCGGTGGCTGTAGCCGTCTCTGGCGCGGGCCATGTTGATCACGTGCACCGCGACCCGCGGGTCTGCGGGATCGGTCTCCCGCTGCAGCTCATATTCGGGCAGGAAGGCGTTCTCCTGCCGGGTGAAGACGTGGACCTCGTGGCGGTCCGCCAACGCCTGGCACAGGCCCTGCGTGTACACCTCGGAGCCGGCATTGTACCGCATGGGGTAGCCGTGGATAACCTGAAACACTTTCATGACTGACCGAACCAATCCTGTTGACCGGCAGGAATAATGTCCACGAGGATACCCCAAACCGCCACCCGTGTGCCCTTCGGACCGGTGCATGCGAGGAAGCCTGCAGCGGCAACGGGGACATCACGTGGATCCATTGCCACGCCGCGGAACAACCGCTGCAGCGCATCATCGGTGGTTTGGCGCACGGGTGTATTCCCGTGTGCGCGTGCTGAGTTGGCGCCTGACCTGCAGTTGGGATCCATGTCCGGCCTCCGGTCGATTGCAGCGAAACGCAGCCGGCCCAGCCATTCGAGCGTCCGGATCATCGGACTCGCCCGCGGCGTCGATCATGCCGGAGGAGGGCGATTGCCCGTGAACCCCAACAGAAACAGCGCAAAGGAGTGAAGCACTAAACATGAGGATGTACCCGAGAGAATTTCCAGCCGGCCGCCGGAAGGACCCCAAGCGGCGGCCGGAGCAACGAGCTTACGCGGCCCCGGCCGGCAGCGACCGCCGGCGATTGTAGCAACGCCTCGTTACCTCTGGGGTCCAGGGAGTGGTGCCTGACCAACTCGTCGAGCGACTGTATCAAACAGGTCGGGTCAAGGTGGGACGAACACAGCGCGGATCCTCGGACGTCGCAAGAAGGTCTCGGCGCGGACCAGAGAGTGCCAGCGTATCACCGAGCGCAACCATGGTGACGAGCACTATGGTGACGAGCACTATCTGTCCGCTGCCGTGGCGCGTGACGACGACTTCATTGCCGTGGGCGCCGCCCTGCTGGCCGCCATCGTGCCCATGCTGGTGCTGCTCATCCGCCGGGTCGACCAGTTCACCGGTGAGGTTGCCCAGGCCAACCGGGTGGTGACGGCACAGGCCAACCACCGCCACGGCGAAGACGGCGCGCCGACGTTCATCATACCGGCGGCGCCCTTTTTTACCGACAACAACGAACAGCGACCGACGTCGTGCTCGAACACGACGCCGGTCCGGACGCAACCTGCAAGGAGGTTCCGACCATGGCCGATGCTATCACCATCGACAATGCCAAAGCCCGCCTGGAGGCCGTGATCGACGGCTGCCTGACCGCCGACATGGAGCCGGCCGAGATCCACGAGCTCATCCTCGACGTGCTGTACCAGGTTGATATGCCGCTGCCCGCGGTCGCCGATGGGCCGTGCGTCCACTGCGGCGCCTGGACTTTCGCCCACACCCCCGAGGGCTGGGCCAACCTGGTCCAGGAGCGCTGCCACCGGTGCGGCCGGCACCGCTGGTAGCCTCAGCGTTCCCCGGGGAACGCCCCGTAACGGCGCCGCCGAAACCGGCGAAAACCCGCGCAAATCAATGTACCTGCGCCCCCGCTCGATTGAGCACGTCTCCCACCTCATCCCCCCGACTGTCCCGATCCGGCCCGTCCGTAACGAGGTTTTGGCCACCTCCCGCACGGATGACGCAAACCAATGTGCCCGCCCGGCTACTCACCACCCCCCACTGTGTCGGGAGCAGCGTTACGTTCGCGGCACAATCCCGTAACGCTCAGAAGCGGGAGGGATGATCATGGCCAAGTCGAACGCCCAGCGGCAGCGGGAGTGGCGGGAGCGCCAGAAGAAGAAGCGGATCTGCGCCTACGGCGGCTGTGGTGAACCGGTCGTTCCGCCGGCCACTATGTGCGCCGAGCACCTGCGGCAGGCCAGGGAGAGCCGGGCCGGCCAGGTCCGCCAGCTTCGCGCCGAGGCGGAGGCGCTGCGCCTGGAGAACGCCGAGTTGCGCGGCCGCTATGCCGAGCTGGAGGACCGTATCGCCGAGCACGCCGAGCTGATCCGGTTGCGGGCGGAGCTCGCCCAGCTGCAGCAGGACTTCGAGCACGTCAGCGAAGCGCTGCGCTGGTACGTTTGGAAGGAACAGCAGGACGATCCCCAACCGGACGGCGGTTGGGGCGGGATCCCGTTCGGGTGCGGCTGAGATCGGCGACGATCCGTGCGCGAACACGGAGACATGATGGCCAGGGCGCCGGTATGGTTCTGCTGGGCCGGTATGCCCCGGTGAAGGGGCATCCGGCCCGCCTTGATTCCATAACAACCGATGTACCGCATTGGCATCCCCTATTCCGGGTAATCCTTTTCACTGCAGGCGACATCGGTACCGTCTGGGCTGAACGGCGGCTTCCGCCCGGCCATCTGGGGCAGTCGCGGGTATCGTCGCCGATGAACAGGGAGCTTCTGAGCCCGTCATTGACACCGGCCCAAGTTGCATTCGGCTTCCCTGCTGCGAGTATAGGCAGTTGTCCTGCCGGCTTGTTTCCCTTTCGATTTACTCTTGATTCCTGGCAGGATAGCCAGGTCTCACCGCCGACCGTAGAGGCGTCCCAATAGACCGGACGGTCAGTCGTTCTCCATGCTGTGTTTTCGCCTGACCCATTCTTTTCCGCCGGGTCGTTCTCATTTTCTCCTGACTGCCCTCTCCCTCCGCTCATCCCACCGCTTCCTCTCCAGCCACCGGGACTTGCTTCCTGCTCCACCTCCCTTGATCCTCACATTTCGAGATGACACCAGAACATAGTTGCCCGCGCCTTCCGCGGCCCGTCCCGGCGCTCCAGCGCCTCATCCGAAACCTGTTAGCGGTATTAGCCCCCCATACGTGAGCCCAGCGCATGGAATGGCGCGCTCGCACACAATGACAAGCGAGAAAACGACGAATGCCGAGCCGTAAGTTCCATGTCCCGGGCGCGCAGTCGCATAACGACACACGGGATTTTAAGGCGCGCCTCCCGCTAATGGGTATGGCAAAAAACGACATTTGTGTCCCCGGCGCCGGGTATAGGCGCGCTTTCACATACAACTCGGCGCGTTGCTAAATTCAGGGATATCAGCCGGCGGGTGAACGACCCGGGTGGTTCAGCAACCAGCCGAGTCCACGCCTTCGCATTGGGCGTGCCCGGCCGGCAGATTGGCCAGGCACGTTGTACGCGCCGCGGTCAGCGGCCTATCGAACGGCATCGGTCTCGCGTGGATTTTCGGTCTCGCGTGGATTTTCGGTCTCGCGTGGATTTTCGATGTGCCGTTCGCAAGGGTCGTCCATGACCGGGACGTTACCGATGACAGGGGCCCGTGTCTTTTGCCCGCGCAACACCGTGAACGGTGGGGCCTTCGCCCCCACGTCAACAGGTTCATCTCCATGGGCGAACACTGGGCCAACCGGCATTTTTCGCAGTCGGCAAGCCACCAGGAGTAGATGCGCCGATGTCCGCGCAGACTCTCTCTGCGCCGCTGGTCCCATTTGCAACCGGAGTTTCCTAACAGTCGGCGTCAACATCACGACTGGCGACGCATGTATAGGTGTTTCCCCCGGATGCAACCGGGAGGCCAAAGATTCACCGGGACCGCTTGGGCTCTCCGATGATGAGTTTGTGTAGCTTTTGGCGCATTGACCGTTTATGTTGCGGTTCGGGACCAACCTGTTGGCGGTCTCTGGCATCCGGCAGCGGTCCGGGTGAAGAATTGCTCGTCCGCCCGGGTTGGCGCTGCGCCGCGGGCGGGCTTGGCCGCTCCGCCGGTGGCTCTGGCTGCGCGCGGGTGGTCGCGGCAGATTGCCGGGCAGGCGGCTGCGACTGACCGGCCGTTCCCGATGATCGCGACGGGCGGGCGACAGGGACATTCCGCTTCCACACTGGGTCCCGGCCAGAGCCGCATTGGGTTGCCAATTCTGCGCAGAGTATAACGCTCATGGGCAGCGCCGAACCCGCCGCCAATACCGCCTCCTCGATTTCAGGATTGCCGGCCACGATATACACGGCGGGTGGATCCCCTTCCGTCCACGGTTTGCCAAGGTCGTAACTCGATTGGTGCACGAGTAGCCGCCTCCGGGCGCTTTCGACACTGTTCTCCGTGTCCATGTACTCCAAAGGCGCCCACTGTAGATCTCCCTGCTGAGGGACTCCGATGTACGCATCGGGAAAATGCTCATCCATATAAAGACGATTCCGTCCCAATTTGGACAGGTCCAACCGTCGTCCCAAAGCAGTTGGTGTCCCCGCCCGTTGCAGCAGCAAGCCGATCCGGGCGACTCTGGAGGCGCGTCCCAGTTTCCTCGCCGACATGCTGCCGTCCACATTGCGGAGAAACGTGGTCCGGTTACTGGCCTGTTCCAAAGGGATGCGATCCAGGATTGCCAGCGCCCCGGTCCCAACTTCGCCCAGGTGGTAAATGTCGTTGCTCTCTCCAATCCAGCCCCGTTCGATCAGCCCGTCGGCCACTTGCCGGATTCGGGTCCCGTTGGTCGACCCGAGGTTTTTGACAACGTCCTGATGCTCCACGGCAAGCCAGCGATACACCACCCGGAACACCTTCATATCAAGCTCACCCAACAGATGGCGTCCTTCCCGAATGTCATCCAGCGATTCGCTCAGGTCGCCACCGACGTCTGCATCACGACTATTCACGTATGGAGGGACGTATCGTCCTATCTGCGTGCGCACCCTCATAGGACTCACCCGCTTCCCGTTGGTGTCGAATGACACAGTTGCCAGATGGCTGCCACTCTGATCCACCAGAAACGCCGAAAACGCATCCGGCACCACAGCCACCATGGTCGCCGGGTACGCGATTTCAATAGGATCCTCCCAGGGATCAGTGGATTCAGAGATTTCCGCCTCGAACCTGAGCCCGGCGAATAGAGGCTTACCGTATGGTATCGGCCGGTGATGTGTCCCGTACTGCATCATCGGCACGATGATCTCGCCCTTTCGATCTTCGCTTCTGTATATCCCCAAGACCTGAATCGTTTCACCCCGGCACCACAGAAGGCATTTGAGATTCATGTCGCGCAGATCTTCGGCATTCATCCTCTCACCAGCAGCCGTTCTGATGTCCACCGGCTTTTCCGGGTTGAAATTCTCGTCGTCGATGTTGGCCCAGAACGTCGGCGCCACTGCGTAGAGCACCTCCAGAAACTCGATGTCGATAGTGTGGGTCCGTAGATCACGGTCGGAGTGTGGGTAGACTGGTGGGTCATCAAACTGCGCACGCACCGCCTCGATTCCAGACGGGAGGAGTACGTACCGCTGGACCCTGCCGAACGCGCGCCCGATCGGGGCCCCGAAAATGAGCGCCTCGTCCTGAAGGCGCCTCAGTTGTTTGCGAACGTATGCGGGCGAAAACGTGCCCACACTGGCGACATTGTTGGCGCTGGCCCACGGCATGCACCAGAGAACCGCCAGGATGAAAAGTCTCACATCGCCTTGGAAATCGTCGAAATCGATCATATCTGACTCCCTTCTGACTCCCTTCTGAATCCCTTTGAGCGCGCCGTCACCGGCGATTGCCGCCATCGTAGCGCCCTTGCCCCAGCCCCGTTTATCGCTAATGCAGGCTTCCGGATTGCCCAGCCAACGTCATGGCCGGCAGCGGATCCGCGTTGGTCCCGATGGAGTCCGCCAGACGCCGGGGCCGTCAATGGATCCCGACGTCGCCAGCTGCAACGTCGTCGCCGCTACCTGGTCGTGCTGACCGATCTCGACCACCCTCGTTGCGGCGCGCTCGGTTTCGCAGACAAACAGCACGGGGACGGGTGTACCGGTGGCTGCCACCCGGCGGTAGGTTCGCAGCTTTTTGGCGATCTCCCCGGGCGAAACCGCCGATCTCTCGAATTCGACCCGATACCAACCCGAACCATAGGGACCGGCAGCGAGTTTGATCACGGCATCGGGCTGTATCTGGGTAAGGCCGGGGACATTGGTCGTTGCTCTCCACCCACCCACCAACTCGCCGCCAGCGCTGAAGAATTCTGACGCTAATGCTGCCAACCCGCGGTTGTGTGCGCGGTATTCGTCCCGTTGCTCCCGGTTCAACCACCGTCGGCACGTGTCTCGTACCACATCAACATGGATGCGGCTTACGTTGGCTACGAACTGCATGCCGGCCTCGTCTAGGTAAAAGCCGCCGCCGTCCTCGAACACCAAACGTGCACCGCATAGTGATTCGCGAACGCGCCTGAACACGTCGCCCGACACCCTGAGGATCTTCTTGGCCTCGGCCCGATTTACCGACGGAAACGACGATATCAGCATCACCAAGCGGAACGCCGGCGCAGAATCGATGGCGGACAGGTCCCGCCTGGCGTTCAACCAACCGTGAATGGCAGTTCCCGCGTGGGGGTCGTTCCAACCGGCCTTTGCCGAAATGAAACGGTCGGTTACCATCGACCGGGACCAGCTTATTTGTATGGGCAAATTGTCCCCGTTGCCGGTCCAAAGAGTCGATGACACCACGTTGGGGCCCAGATGTTGCTGTGCCAGCTTGAACCCCCATTCGTCCGCGGGCACGATGACGTGCAGCGATGGTTGGGGCTCGAAACCCTCGTCACTGTCATCATAGTAGTCGGGCCTCCGTTCCCCTGGAAGCCATTCATAACGAGCCAGCCCGTCGAAGCGGCCATCGTGCTTGCCCCTAAGCACCACGCCCTTGGCGTGCGCTCCCACGTAGGTGAATCCGACCCACCAATGATCGGAGTACCGTGCAACGATATGGTAAAGGCGCCCCGAGCGCAGCCAACGTATCTCCGTGAGCCCCAGGCCCGGACCCGTGACCCATTCCGGCTGTTCAAAAGGCAGGATGAGGTGGTCCGACAGCAACAAGTTCGGCGCGATGCGGTAGACCTGCTCCGCCAGTGCTTGCCTGTAGAAAATCACGCGGATTCCCGCCACTGTAGCCGACCAGGGGGCGTGCTGATGGTCTGCCTGATCTCCAAACGGGCCGTGGGTATGCTCCCACGAAAACTGGCGTTCCAAATGTTTCACTTCAGCTTCATGCTTTCCCGTCTGCCGTAACCGTGCGAGCCGCCGCCGATCGTCGAGTGACGGATGTGTGTGGTTGGTGTCGTATAGGAAATCTGCACCGGTGGGAGTAATCCAGTAAACGTCCTGCTGGCGCCGGGTGTAGCTTCTGCGGGCGTGTTCCACGAATTGCGCATCTTCAAAACGCTTCAGCGTTCGTCTCGCCGCAGCTTCGTCCACTCTCCATCGAAGGGCGAAATCTGCGTTACTACCCAATGGCATCTCCCCCAGATGCCCGAGTCGTGAGAACAGGTCGTCCATAAGGCGCGCCGACCACCTCGTCGTACTCATCGTCGATCCTCCTTTTTCCAGCGTCGCCGGCCGCCATGATGTGGTGCCAAGCGGTCCGGCATCAGCCGTGCGCCTTCCACATAAAGTTGCATGACGCCAGCACCTCCGGCTCCGTATAAGGCCCGTTGGTCGGTACTCCGAGGATAATCCCGGGAGTCATATCCCTTTTATCGTTAAGCCCAACCGCACCGGGATCGTCCGAGGACGGGTTCTTTATCGCCAGCTAAGGCTCTCCACGATCGGCATCTCCATTGCCGGAAACTCGCTGCGGAGCCTGACCGGCGAACCCTGACCGTAATCGCCGGCGGGCCGCCCTGCGGTGGAACCGGATTAGAACCCGCATCGACCGATAATCCCAGGCTGAGGTTCTCCACTACCACTCGGCCAAAAAAGCCCAGCGCTGCCGGGAATCGTGTTGGTCGCCGTCGAAGCCGCGGAAGTTTGCGCGACCGCGCCCCGATGGCGGCGGTAGGTCGCCCTGCGGCATGGCGTGGTCGACGTGGCAGTCGACTGATGTCTTCCTCTTGCCGAGGCACCGACCAGGAGTTTCGGCCACGGCCGCCGGTGGATTGCAAAGGAGTATGTAAAACCATGAGGATGTACCCGAGAGAGTTTCCGGCAAACCGCCGTGGGAGACCGAAAAGGCGTGCGGAACGACGAGTTTATGAAGCCCTGGCTGGGAATGACCGCCAGGGCTTTTGCTATTACGAGTGGCGCAAGGGATATGAACACATTGAGCTCGACTTCGCCGTCTGGGTGGAGGGTCTCGGCCGCTTCGCGCTGCAGGTGAAGGGCGGCAGGTACGTGCTCATCGACGGCGAGTGGCGCCTGAAGACCCGGACCGGCGTCAAGTCGGTCCGGTCCTGCCCGCTGGACGAGGCCAAGCTGTCCGCCCTGGACCTGCACGACGACATCGAGGAGCGTGCGTGCACAACCTACAACCCGTACGTGATTCCGGTGTTGATATTTCCCGACATGGAGCCTGATCCGGCCATCGAGAGCCTGGCCAAGCGCACGGGAGTGTACGTGATCTGGGGGGTCCGCAACCTGTGGGCCGACCTGGAGGAGATCGTCCGGAGCCGCCGGGTGTCGGAGGCGCTGGGGATGGACCGCATCGCCCGCGAGGTGCATGCGGTGACCGACGGGCTGATCCGCCTGGAGAATTTCGAGCAGGGCTGCGCTGCCGATGCGACGGATCAGCCGGTTCCCGTCCCAGAGCGACGGCAATGCACCGGGGCGCTTCGGCTGACGCTGGTCGGCGTCGACGTCACGATGACCCGCGCCCGCGGCGTGCGGCCGGCGGGATAACCGCCCGCATCGCCGGGCAGTCCACGCCCTGGTCAACACATGGGCCCAGCTCGCCGTAGCAGTCCGGCGCTGTGGCCACATCCGTGCAGCAACGACGGCGCCGGTCGGCCGATGGCCGCCGGCGCTGGTTCATGCGCATCACGGACTCATCCGGTCCGTCCCGACCGGCAGCGTGCACGTCGTCCACGCCATTGATGCCGCCGCCGTTGCATGTCGCTGACATCCTCCGACCTCAATCCCAAACCCAATTCTGGAGTGAAGCAATTATGAAGACCCTCGCGGGCGTGGCGCCCGTCATATTGTCCCTATACCCGCAGCTGGACGCTGGACAGCTGGAGCTGATCGGCAGCTTGGACGGCCCCACGCTGGGCGTGGCCGGACCCGGCGCCGGCAAGACCCTGACGCTGGCGCTGCGCGCCGCCAACATCCTGTTGCTGCGCAGCGCCGGACCCAGTGAGCTGCTGCTGTGCACGTACAACGCCGACGCGGCGGGTGAGCTGCGCCAGCGGTTTGACGCCGTGGCCGCCGCAGCGGACTACGGCGTAAGCGCCGGCCGCGCTCGGGTCTGCACCATCCACAGCCTGTGCGGACGGCTCCTGGCCGAACACCCCGAGCGGGTGGGTCTGCGGCGCGGTTTCCACCTGCTGGACAACGATCAGCAGTTGAACCTGTTGCTGCAGCGGTTTGACGACGTTTTCGGCCCCGACCTGCGGGAGCTGGAGGGACGGGGCTGGCGACGGCCGCCGGCGGTGGTGAAGAACGCGCTGAAATACTTTGAGCGTATTTGCGACGAGGCGATCAATCCCCGGGACCTGACCCGTTCCCGCAGTGCCTTCATCGCCGCGGTGGGATGCTGCTACCGGCGCTACGAGCGGCTGCTGCTGGACGAGAACGCCGCCGACTTCGCCCACCTGCAGGCTTGGGCCGACCTGATGCTGGATGACGATGACGTTGCCGGTGAAATCTCCGGTGGCGTACGGTACTTGATGTGCGATGAGTACCAGGACACCAGCCACGTGCAGGAACGCATCCTGAGGCGGCTGTCCGAAGCGCACGGCAACCTGTGCGTGGTCGGCGACGAGGACCAGAGTTTGTACCGTTTCCGCGGCGCCACGGTGGGCAACATCCTGGGGTTTGCCCGGCGCTTCCACGACTGCCGGATGGTGGAGCTCACCGTCAACTACCGTAGCCATCCCGACATCGTGAAAGCCTATGACCGGTGGATGGGGTCGGCGGACTGGTCCAACCCCGATCCTGCCGGCGCGCCCTTCCGCCATGCCAAGACCATCGTCCCCCACGACCCGCGCGGGTACGACGATTATCCGGCGGTGATTGTCATCGACGGCCAGGGCCCCGACGACGAGGGCGAGCAATTGGGCGCGCTGCTGCGGCTGCTGAAAAGCCGCCGGGTGATCGCGGGTTATGACCGGGCGGCATTGCTATTACACAGCGTGCAGGACGAGGTGGCCGGACCCTATCTGGACGCCCTGGATGATGCGGGCATTCCCGCCCGCTGCGTGCCGGCCGGCGCCGGTCGTGGGGAACGGGGCCGGAGGCGCGCCCGTGAAGCGGTGACCGTGACGACCATTCACCAGTCCAAGGGGAGGCAGTGGCCGGTGGTGATCGTGGGGTCGCTGGATTTCCACCAGCCCAACGTGGATCCGGTGGGACGGTCGCTGGCGCCGTACTTTCTGCGGTCGGACGCGGAGCCCGCCCGGCGCATCGCGGCCTTCGACCACATGCGCCAGCACTACGTTGCTTTCTCCCGGGCCGAGCGGCTGCTGGTGCTGACGGCCGGCGGTCCGGTGCACCAGCGGTTTGCCGACATCTGGGATGGGGCACGCCGTTGGAGAGAGTTGTGTCCCGGGGACATTGAGGCGCTGGCCCGCCAGCGATTCGAGCCCAGGGCGAAGGGTCCCATGCGGGAGGCCGCGCCGACGGTGGGGCGGGTGACGCTGCGCCTGACGGGCGTGGATGTGCATTTGGGTCAAGCGCCGTCCGGAGGGCGCCCCGCCGGTGGCAGGGCCTGAACACAGGCGGTGAGCCGCGGGTTCTGAACCCCAGCACCTGGGCGCAGCGTCTCTCCGTGATGCTGCGGGCCTTGGCCGTCGTCCTCGGGATGGTGGCCATCGTTCCCCCTGGCGCTCCGGTGCCGGCTGATCTCGGGTCCGGGCCACGGACGGTTGGGTGACGTGAAAACCGGTCGTTGACGACCACGAAGCCAACTGTCGGGAAAAGGTCGCGCAGGTCCGGCCCATACCACACCACAAGGAGGTGAACATCATCATGCGCCAGGAAACCGCGGGCAACGCCACGGTCCGGGGGCCGCCCTCGGGTGGCTGAGCGAGCGTAACCCGCCGGGGGCAGACATATCCGACCCAATTCACCATACCAGCCTGGCCGTTGCTGCTGAGGGCCGATCCGGGACCTTCCTGGATCGGCCCGTTTTCGTTGCTGCGGACCGGGCGCAACCTTCCAATCACAACCGAAACAAAAGGAACCCAAGCATGAAAATCGTGAAAACCGACGACAACCGCCCCATGACCCTGAAGGAGATCGAGATCTGCCAGCAGTTTGAGCAGAGCGACCGGTCCGGCCAGGCGCTGTGGTGGCCCATCGTGGCCCCCGGCGACCCCGTCCCCGGTGACCCCGCCTCCGACTGCCTGGTCCTGCTGGAGGGCAACGGCCGCTACGCCATCACCTTCCTGCACGGCCAGTGGTCCGTGCGGGACGGCGAGTGGTACCGCCACGCCGAGGACGGCGCCGTCACGCCGATGGGCGACGTCCGGGAAGAAGCCTGGGAGGCGGCCATGTCCATCAAGGACCGGCTGTCGCAGGATCTGGACTTCGGCTGCTACGTGATCCCGGTGATGGTGTTCACCGACATGACCCCGGACCCGGACATCCTGGAGGAGATGCGGGGCAGCAGGGTACAACTGCTGTGGAGCCTGGACGACCTGGTCTCCCGGCTGGCCGACCTGCCCGACGGGGATCAGGTGCAGAAGCAGCTGGGCAAGCGGTTCATCTCCCGGGAGGTGGGGACGCTGAGCCGGCGGCCCGCGGCCGTCAGACCGGCCCAGGCGCCGAAGGCGGCGACCCTGACGGTGCGCGGCGGAGCGGTGACGGTCCGGGACGGAGACGAGGTCCACATCGATATCCACCTCCACTTCACCATCACTGCACCCGGCGATGGCGACGACCCGTCGCTGAACGTGCGGGTTCAGTAGCGTCCCCGCACGACTGGCCGGCGCTCACCGCGCCGGCCGGTCGTTTCGCGCGTCGACAGCTGGTACGCGTGGAACCGGCGTCGGGTCAGTCCAACGCGCCCGAGCATTCGCTGCGCGCCGTCCTCATCACCGTTCACGACGGTGATGAGGACGAGGTGCCCCCGCCGATCATGGTGCAGGGCCAGTAGCCGCAAAAGGATGCCCGGGCCACCGCTTTCCACTTTGCCTGGGCGCGTGTGGCGAATCATGCGTTCCTAAGTGTTAGAATGTAACTACAGATATGCACATACAATAAGGCGGGTTTTGGTGCAGTGGATTTGGGACCCGGAAAAGAACGATGAGAACTGGCGCAAACACCGCATTTCATTCGACACGGCCAGGCTGGTGTTCGACGACCGGCTGCATATATCGATTGAGGACCCCTACGAGGATGAGCCCAGGACCCGCACCTTCGGCATGATTGGTCAGGTCCTCGTTCTGATGGTTCACACGTGGCCGGAAATCGGTTTGCGCGGAGAAGAACTGCCTGGCCGCATTATCAGCGCTCGAAAGGCCACCCAGCGCGAGAGGGAGGAGTATGAAGAACGAAGACGCTAGTCTGACCGACGAGCAGCGGGCTGAGCTGGCAGCTTTGGCCGAGCTTCCGGAAGACGAGATTGACACCACTGATATTCCCGAGGTTTTGGACTGGTCCCACGCCCGCCGCGCCGACCTCTACCGGCCGGTCAAGCAACAGATCACCCTGCGGCTGGACGCTGACATCGTGGCCTGGTTCAAGGAACGTGCTCCGAGCGGTCGTGGCTATCAGACCGATATCAACCGTGCTCTGAGGGAACACATGGACCGGGTCTCTTGGTGGGAGGCGATTCCCGCTTCGTGGAAGGCCGTGGACGCCGTCGAGTGCGTCCATGAGCAGGGCGACGCGAAGTGGGTGTTCCGTGGTACGTCGGTACCGGTGTCCACCCTATCCTTGGAACTGAAAGGGGGCGCAACGCTGGAGCGCTATCTGGCGGAGCACCCTGGTGTCGACCGGCAGAAGGCCGAGGCGATGCTGGATTACCCGGCAGACCTCATGGGGATGCTGTTCGCGTCAGGACGGCCGGAAACCTGGCCAGCGGCGGCATGGAATAACTCCTGATGATTGGCGTGTGCTCATAGTTTCCGTCGCCCAGTTTCGGTTGACCATGTCCGAACTCCGGATTCAGCGGCTTCTGGTCAGGCAAACGATGTGCTGGGTCGACCTTCCCGTTGGGGCGGAGAGGACATCTCCGTTCCGCGACCAACGCAGGTTTGCGCGCCGCGTCTGATGTTTCCAACGACAGCGATATCATCACGAGGGGGCCGCCTCGGGCTCGCCCCTGTCATCCTGGCAGGTGGTCATACCGGAAGCAGCGTCCGGGCGTTGCTTCCAGCACCAGCAGTCCGGACGTGACCATTAACGGCCCACGGCAGGACCTGGACTATTCGGCTGAACCGGCTGCGACGTAAGACCTGGCGGCAGTTTGTTCCGTCGGGATTAATTGCTTGGCTGCTTCCGTCACCACCTGCATCATCACCGGCAGTCCCCATTGTTTGACAGCTTCCACGGCCTTGGCTTTGACCGAGGGATTGTTGAGGTTGTCGATGAACTCCTTACCAGCGTAGGTCAGCCTCGCGGGTCGGAGCTCGGATGAAACATTCGGGTCCTGTCCGTGGGATGGCGGTCTTCGTGCCTTGTTCAGCATTCGTGCTATTTGTTCATGCGCGACCTCGCTGAAGCGTCGGGTCGTAACTGCGTCTTGCGGATCCGGGCTCCAGCATTCGACGAAACCGCGGTCGATGGCAAACCCGACGTGGTATCTCCAGGCATCGACGTTGACCTCAGGCATACCGGGCAGATCCCAGGGTTCGACGTCGATCATTTTGCTGTCATCCTCGCCAGAGGTCTTGAGCCACGGCAGGATGTGATAGCCGTCCATGGCTTCGAGGATCTGCTGGAACGTATCCAGGTCGAACTCGGTGCGGTCCACGTTGAATCCGCTTGGCATGAAAGACCTCCGCTGGCTTTACTCGTCCAGGATGGATACATCGAACTGCCCGTTGGCGAGCAGGATTTCCAGCGCGCGCTCGGCGTTTTCGTGCACTTCCGGTTCGGCGCTGGTCAGACCCGCGTTCAGGATGCGTTTCGCGGGTTCGGGAGATACGTACGCGTCGCTCTGGGATTTCTCCACCAGCTGGGCAAAGCATGCGACGGCTTTGCCGGTGTGCTCCGGGATCAATTGCGATAACGCTGCCCAGGGTTGCCGGAAGGAACCGCGGTCGATCTGGCATACGTCCAGGGCGCGTGAGTAGGCCTCCAGCCGCCATTCGGCGCTGAGGCAGTCGGCCCCCAGCCAGGCATCGAACCGCGCCAACTCGGTGGGGTCGCCCACTTCAAGGCGCCACTCGAAGAAAGCCTCATACCGGCTCTTTACGGCTTCGTCCAGTTCTCCTTCGTGGTGGCACAGGATCCGTCCCACGTTTTCGAACAGGCCCGCCCATTGCTGCCGTCGTCCAACGGTGGCCAGGTAGTAACTTTCCAGCGGACTGCCGTCTCCCAGCAGCGGAAACATTCCGCTGGCGTGATATACGAGCAGTCGCTGGCCAAGGGTGTCCAGCACCCGGGAAAGCGAGGGATCCTGTTCGGTGTGAGCCGGTATATTCTGTGCCGCGAAGGCGAAGTCGTCCTCGAAGATCCCAAAGAGTCGGCGGTGGGGGTGATGATAGTGGAGGAAAATGCCGAATGGGGCGACCCAGTTGTGCCAGACGCTCCGCGGGAAGAAGTCGGACTTACGGGCCAGGGCCCAGGATTCATCCATGGCTAGGGCATCCAGATATCCGATGCCCAGAATAGCCCTTTCCGGAGTGGTCAGCGGATACTGAGCAGTTGGAGAGAATCGGCCCTCCAGGGTCGCCGTGATTGCCGCAACATCGGCCTGCGGATCATGATTCCGCAGCCACCGACCAAACTTCAACAGGTCGGCCAGCGCACGGCTTCTGGTATTGCCGATGGCTCTCCTGAACGCGTCTTCGTGTCCCGAGAACGCCCTCCGGTCCTCGTCCAAGGGCCAGTCGTGTTCGGTGCACAGCGTGCCGAGAAGAATGGACAACCTGTCTCGGGCGACCAGCGGCATGGCGAGTCCGTTTTCCAAACCCACCGAGATCACCTTGCCCAGCAGGTCGCCAACCGCCCGGCGGCAGTCGCCCCAATAGGGATTGTTCCTTGTCCGGTCGCTGGGTTCGAGGCTGGGCTGGCGCTCCCGATCTGGGTGTGAGAGCACCCATTCGCAGAATTCCAGCCATCGGTCGAGATCACTTAGATCCTGCGCTTCAACTCGAGAGTTCATTGCGCCGAGCATCTTGCGGACGTAGATGGGGCGTTCGATCCGGTGCCGGTTTCCGAGCCAGAAATGCAGGCGGTCGGGAGTTGGGATTACCGCCTGTTGGAACAGTTGCCCGAATGCGTCCGACAGCGCGTCAATGGTGACCTCCGCCAATTGGTCTTCCGCATCGTTGTGCTCCTCATCCCAGTTGTTGATGTAGGACAGCAGGTCTTCGTCTTCCAGGCCGGCCAGTTCTTCAACGGAAATGGGGCTGTGTTCGCTGATCATGCCTGCTCGCATGGGCCCAACCGGCATGTAATCCTCATCTGAAACGGATATGCCTGCCTCTTTCTCCAGGTCCTGGAGGTAGTCCCGATACTTTCCGAAGAGTACGTTCCGGAACGGCTGCAACTGCAGCCGGTGGAAGTTGCGTCGACGTCGTTCGAACAACTCCTCGGTGTAGTGCTCGCCCATAGACCTGCGGGTTGCCTCGCGGTCCGGTCCGTCCAGGATGGCTTCAAAGATGGGAGTCAGTTCCTCCTCAGTGAGCAGGTCATGGCCCAAGGTCTCGCAGGCGGAGCGCAGCATCTGCTGGAACTCGTAGTGGTATTGACGGTGACCATGATCCTGGTGTTGGAGGATCTCCTGCCGTATCCAGGGTTTCGTCCGCTCATCGGGGTGCAGCGCGTAGAGGTGCTGGCGCAGCCGTCGGAAGATCCTCCACCGCCGGTTGCGCAGTTCCTCATCCAGTGCTGCGGCCGAGTCTGGATCTCTCTCCCACACCTGTTCACAGGCGTACGTCGTTGCGAACACGAGGGTCTCGCTTGGTTGCAGCACCGTATCCGAAGGACCGTCCAGGCGCTGATACCAAATTTGCGAATAGTCGTCATCTCCGCCCTGGTCAAGTTCATCCTGGTGAAGTGTCTGCCGGATCAATCGGTTCACGGCGGAGATGAGGAGGCGTGCGCTCTGATAGGGTTCTGCGGCGGCGAGTTGTCGAATGCCTTGTTCCATCAGCTGCATATAGTCCCATCGATCCAGGCGAGGGAAAGGTTGCAGTGCGGTCGTCCAGTCGTGCGGATTTTGCTTCCGCAAGGTCTCTTTTGCATCCTGCTCAGGGTCCGGGGCGAAATACACGATCTTCTTGGTGAGCTCCAGCGCGGCCGCGGTTTGCCCTTCGTCGGTCCAGTGAGCCAGAAGTTCGACCAGCCGGTAGGACAGGATTGGCGTGACAGCGCGCGTACAGCGGATCACTTCAGGCAGCAGTTGCGCCGATTGTTCCCCGGGGAATTGCCGCGCGATGTCCAGTATTTCGTCGGAGATACTCGGGTTGTTGAACCTCGGCAACTGCTGCACAATCGCTATGACTTCGTCAGGGTCCAAGGCCGCCATCCTGGCCAGGTATCGCATTGGCCACCAGGAAGGTACATGGACCTGTCCATCATCCAGTTCCTGGATGCTGGGAGGATGTGCGAAATATCCTCGTTCTTTGAGAATCTCCACCCAGGACGGATCGGATGCACGGTTGAAGAAGAACGCGTAGTTTGCCCCCCGGCGGTCGATCAGCTCGAAGATGCGGTTCACGTCGGCGGTGGTTCTGCCGGCGTTGTCCAGGATTGACTGGATTTCCTGCTGGTCCTGGGCGGTGATGGGTGCCAGCAGGTCCAACACGGTTCTCTCCAGAGTCCCCAGACAAGCGTCAAAGGCCCCTTCATCGTCAGACTGGTGGTGTGCGAACGATTCCAGTTGTCGCCACAGGCGTACTATTGCGTCCCGTCTCCGGTCGCGCGTAGCGCTGTCCATCTGGCCAGCCAGAGGATCGACATTTGCCACTGCACCCTGGATTTGTTCACTACGGGTCGGCTGCTGGCTCAACCTGAAATACGCCGCGACCTCCCGCAGAGTCCTGGCCAGGCGGCGGTCTATCTCTTGGCCTTCCCATCCGTCAGGGTAGCGCTCCAGGTCCTTGGCGATGAGAGCGTTCAGCTCCCTGCGTTTGCCCTGGAAATCGGTTCGGCTGCCGGCGGGCAGATTGCTTTCCCCTAGAGCCCTCGGCAATTTTTCCAAGAGCTCGCGCAGCGACTGTGCAGCTTGCGAGAACCGGTCAGGGTTGTAGGGGTTGTTGACCGCGTAGAGGGCTCCAAGGTACCACTGGCTCAACCGGTACCGGTCTGTATCGTGCCTCTGGAGTGCACCAACGACCGTCCGTTGTGACGCGGAAAGCTCAAGAGGCGTCACCGCTCTGAATTCCCGGGAATCTTCCATGATTTTTGTATCCGTACTCTTCGGTCGTATAGGAAAAGGTTGCCTGAAAATCGGCCGGACCGCAACTTTGATTATCGCGGGTCATACGGTCTCGTAATTCAGCCCGCGCGGACCATCAATGAGTTCCCGCTCTCAGCCACAACCAGGCCGTCCCAATCCCCTTCTGGACCGAGCTGCCGCTTGGTGTTGCGATCTCCGCACCTTTGCGGTGGCCATCACGAGTTGGCGCAACAACGCCGGCAGCTGATGGCGAGCGTCGAGGGTATCCGACCAGTTGATGATCACTGACGCGTCGAAAGGATCCATGCACTCAGTTTATCAGCGACGTTGTACGCAAGCAGAATGTTGCAACGGGTACGTCCAACCATCTGGGCAGGGGCACTCACTAACGAAAACGGTTCGCCAGGGAAGATCCTGGCAAGGTGAGATTCAGTATCATGGCCCGCACATTCAGACGTACCGTGCCGCCACGTACAACCTCTCCACCGTAGAGGGTTGGGCTCATCACCAGGGCCCAAGGCCGTATCAATCCCCATTCGGTGACATGGCCGCGGCCGTCATGGCGAGCTGGTGTGACGTAGATGCCAATCAGTCGTTGACGGATTGCGTAGTGTATGCGGGCGGGATCCACTTCCAACTCTTCCGCCAACTGGGGCACCGACCGAGGGCCATGGCGCAGGCAGCGCCCGATCTGAAGGCAGAGGTGATCATACCCCATCAGGCTTTTCTCTTCCGCTGTCCCTTGCGGGAATACAGTTGGGCGACGACGCTGCGTCCGGCGAACTGTGCGCCGACGTAACGGGCCACCGTTTGGGATGACTTCCAGCGGCCCACGGCCTGGAGCTGGGGCATGGTGGCACCGGCTTCGGCCAGGTCGACGGCCATGCCCACGCGGCAGCTGTGGCCGCTGTAGCCCTCCCCCAGGCCGGCGGCCAGGGCGGCGGCGGCGATGCGTTCGCTGATGGTGGCCGGCTTCAGGTCGAACACCTTCTTCTCGCCATCGTCCCCATCATCCCCGGTCAGCGGCTGTTGCTTGGGCCGGACCAAGTCCAGCGCCTTCATGGTGGGCGGTCCCAGGTAGAGCACCACGCCCTCGCCCTCCTGGTCGGTCTTGGAGGAGGGTATGGTCAACCGGCCGGAGCCGTCCGGCTCGGTGGCGATGTGTTTCCATAGGACTGCGGCGGCTTCGGAACGTCGCAGCAGGGCGTCCCGCATCACCGAGATGAGGGCGATGTCCACTCGGCCGCGGTGTTGGGCGTTGGAGAAACGTTCCCAACCGCGGTCGGTCTTGCGCTGGATGCGGGCGGTGGCTCGGATCTTCTCCAGATCCTCGGCGGTGAGAGGGCGAGCCTGTTTCTCCTGTTGGCCCGCCTTCTTGGCGCGGTTGACGAAGCCCTTGATGATCATGGCCACCCGATCGTTGCAGGGGTTTTCAAGCTTCATGAAACGGTGCTTGGCGGCGATGCTGGAAGCGTAGCCTCTCAGAGTGTTGGGCTTCTTGCCGACAAAACCCTGTGTGAAGATGAACGTGGCCACCGTATCTGGGTCAGCGGGTAGGGACTTGGAACCCCTTGCTTGGCACCATTTCTCAAAGAAAGCCCAGTGATAGTCCTGCTGATCACGGGTGCTCTCGGCGCGGCTCTCTTTGACGACCTCGTCAATCAGGCCCTCCATCAGCTCATGTACATTCGCTATGTTGGTGGGTGTGGTGAGGACCTCGGGCTCGGCTACCGGTACGGGTATGGTCATTTTATTTTCCTTCGGGATCAGCAGTTAAAACTAGCATCATGGCCCTGCCACATGAGCCGACGCGACCCAACCCTCGCCATCAACGCCAGCCTCTGCCCCGACGAATGGCTTGCCCAGCGCGAACCCCAGCAGCCTGATGTCGTCATCCACGAGCTGGCCCACGCCATGGCCCGCAACCAACTCGCCTATCGGGCAGGCAGGCGCCAAGGCCCCCGGCGCCACGGAGTCTCGTCACCGCGACGCCAGCCATCGGAGAGCACGCCACCATGACCCAGACCACCCACCCTTTCTCATTCGTCATCTTCCGGTGCGGCTGCGCCCACCGGACCATCGTAGATGCCGCCATCGCGTGTCCTGTCCACGGGAAAATTCTGGTCGAGAACCGGACGATACGGTTCCGGAATACCGAGACCCCGGACCTGCCGGGACTCGTCATGAACCAATACTTGACCAACGTCCCCCACGTGCTCCGCAACTCGGGCTCCAACTCCCGGCGCTCGCTGGTCTCCGTCCGTGGTGTCCGAGGCCACGAATGGGAGAAGGTCGCCTCGAGCTGGCCGACCCCTGGTTCGGTGGAACACGGCGGCAAGGTGCTGGCCTTCGGGCTGTCCGGCGCCGGCAAGACCCACGCGGTCTGAGCCCTGGGCCACCGGCTGGTGGAAGGTGCCCACTCCGTACTCTTCGCACCGGCCTACCGGCTGGTGCAGGAACTGCTGGCCGCCAAGCGCGACCTGGACCTGCCCCGCCGGCTGCGCCAGCCGGACAACTTCGACTTCCTGCTCCTGGACGACCTGGGCCACCTGCCCAGGGTAACGAGGAGTCCGAGGTACTCTTCATCCTCATCACGGAGTGCTACGAACACGCAACGCTACCAACGCAGGTCGCTGGGAATCACGTCCAGCCTGGTCTTCTCAGAGTGTGAATGCATCTTCGCCAACCCCATGGCAGCCGCCGCGGCCAATAGACCGGGTAGTCCATCACTCCGTCATTCTGGCGTTTGACGTCCCCAGCAACCGGACTGATGCCACCGGCGACGTGGTCAATGCTCTCTTCCGACCCGAGGAGGCCACTCGGGGCCAGCTTCTGCTGATGGCGGTATCATCTGTCCCGAGTCAACCATTCGGTATTCCTGGCCATCTGCGGTGGCTGCCAAGGTGTCCCCAGGCGCATTGACCAGCCTCGGCTTGTTCCCCCAACGGGTGACCTCAACCCGCCGCACGGCACGGCCCCATCGTCTGGCTCGGAGGCTGGCATGCCGCGCGACCGGTCGCACGGGAAATGCACGCCAGCCCATGAATTCAGGCACGATAACCCATCTAATGTATCTTAGCCTCG
>Ga0209022_1001589_pt1 | contig 22446 bp, 20 predicted proteins | sample PinacodermPK_FD_187300 | JGI IMG/M metagenome (GOLD analysis project Ga0209022, IMG submission 187300) | Host-associated microbial community of the marine sponge Aplysina aerophoba from Gulf of Piran - sponge pinacoderm, lysed by proteinase... | ecosystem: Host-associated > Porifera > Sponge >...
CGAAACACCCCCATCCCCTCCGCTGCGCTCCGGGACTTCCCCCGCTGAAGCGGGGGAAGGATAACTTTTGCGGTTCGAAACCGTTTCGCAGAGGAATCCTCCGGGAGAGGGGGCGTTGGCGCGGCCCGAATCGCTGCGAAAGGGCCGTTCCGGCGCATTTTCTGCACAACAGGGTGCACGCGCCGTCGAGGCCAGGGAAACCGGCCAACCCGCTGTTTTTCCGGCCCAATCGCCGGAAACGGGCCGCGGAAAGCCGGGCAGAAGCACAAGGATTATTATCCTTTCGTGCGGGATTTTGCGTCACAACCGGCATGACGCTCCGGACCGCCGCTGTCCCGAGACGCCAGGCGGCGCAAGGCTTTGCCCGCACCGCCGCAGCGCTTCGGCCGGCCGTTCCGGCAATTTTTTGCAAAAGATGGAACGGTCTGTCCAGGTGAGGGCAGCGGGCCAAGCGCCTGATTTTCCGGCCCGTTTGCCGGAATCGGATGTTGAACGGCCCCTAAAGAATACAGGACAAAAACGAAGGATGGCGATCCGGCCGTGTCCCGGTTCGGCCGGCGGCGCCGGACCCGCGCCGGTTACACCGCCATCTTGCCGAAGTTCGGCTTGCGCTTCTCCTTGAGCGCGGCGAGGCCCTCCTTCGCCTCCGGGCCGTCCCAGGCCAGGAATTCGTAGCCCAGCGAGGCGTCGAAGCTCGGGCCGTTCATGCGGTACCAGTTGTTGAGCGCCATTTTGGTGTGGCTGATCGCGGTGCGGGCGCCGCCGGCGAGCCGGGTGGCGACCCGGAGCGATTCGGCCTCCAGGGCGTCGTCCTCGACCGTCAGCGAGATCAGCCCGATCCGCTCGGCCTCCTCGCCGGTGAGCGTGTAGCAGGTCATCAGGTAGTATTTCGCCTTGGCCATGCCGCACAGCAGGGGCCAGCTGATGACCGAATGATCGCCCGCCGCGACGCCGAGAGCGGTGTGGCCGTCGATGATGCGGCAGCTTTTCGTGGCGATGGTGATGTCGCAGACCATGCCGGCCGCGAGGCCCGCGCCGACGGCGACGCCGTGCATTGCGGCGATCGTCGGCCGGGAACAGCCGATGACGTTGTAGACGATCTCGCGCGCCTCTTTCAGCCCGCGCATGCGGTAGTCGTGGTCGCTCATCAGCGATTCGATCATGCCGAAGTCGCCGCCCGCCGAATAGGCCCGGTCGGCGCCGCGCAGGATGACCGCGCCGACATCCCGGTCGGCGTCGATATCGCGCCAGACCGCGACCAGCTCTTCGTGCATCTTCGCGTCGACGGAATTGAGCGGATTATCCGGATTTTGCATCGTGACCCGCAGCACGCCATCGGCCGGCCAGTCGAACTTCAGGCGTTCGTATGCGTCGTAGCGGTTTCCGGACATGATTTTCTCCTGTTGAGAGCGGCAGAGGCCCTGCCTCTAGCACCGCACAGCCGGCGCTGAAAGGCAGGCAAAGGGCCGGCGAGAAGCCTGCCTGGGGCCAGCGACAGCGCGCCGCACGAAATTGTCATTTCGGAACGGCCGAATTTGCGTGACGCGGCAGGCGGTTATGTGCATGTTCCCGCGCCGCTGCGCTCCACGGAATTATAACCGGCGGGGCCGGCCGCTGGTGTTGCGCCATAGCGCACCTTCAGGGATGGTACCGCCATGTCCGACGACGACGATCTCGTACTCAGCGAACTGAACGACGAAGAACTGGTCGAGCAGATGCACGACGACCTCTACGACGGTCTCAAGGAAGAGATCGAAGAGGGCGTCAATATCCTGCTCGAACGCAAGTGGCAGCCCTACGACATCCTCACCAAAGCGCTTGTCGAAGGCATGCGCATCGTCGGGATCGATTTCCGGGACGGCATCCTGTTCGTGCCGGAGGTGCTGCAGTCGGCCAACGCGATGAAGGCCGGCATGTTCATTCTGCGGCCTCTGCTGGCCGAAACCGGCGCGCCGCGGGTCGGCAAGATGGTCATCGGCACCGTCAAGGGCGACATCCACGACATCGGCAAGAATCTGGTGTCCATGATGATGGAGGGCGCCGGCTTCGAGGTGGTCGATATCGGGATCGACAATCCGGTTGAGAACTATCTGGACGCCATCGCGGAGCACGAGCCCGATATTCTCGGCATGTCGGCGCTGCTCACGACAACGATGCCGTATATGAAAGTCGTGATAGAAACCTTGAAGGAAAAGGGCATTCGCGACGACTATACCGTCCTCGTCGGCGGCGCGCCGCTGAACGAGGAGTTCGCCCAGGCGGTGGGCGCCGACGCCTACTGCCCCGACGCCGCGGTCGCCGTGGAAATCGCCCAGGATTTCATGAAGCGCAAGCACAACCAGCTTGGCGGCGCGGTGATCAACTGACCCATGGAGGCTGCGCTGGCGCGTCGCCCGACCGCAAGAACCGGCAGGAGCGGCCGATCCCGAAGCGTGACGGCTTCGCCTGCTGCCGCCAGCCCGCCCGACACGGAACTGGATGTGGCGCCCGACGGCGCGCCTGTCCTCGCCGGGCGCCATGAGGCCGACACCATGGTGATCGCCTGCGGCGCGCTCGCCCGGGAAATCGTCCATTTCAGAAAAATGAACGCGGTTCCGGCCTTCGATGTCGCCTGCATCCCGGCCTGGCTCCATAACGCGCCGCACCTGATCCCGGACCGGGTCCGGGAGAAAATCCGCGAACACCGGGCCGCCTACGCCCGGATTCTCGTCGCCTACGCCGATTGCGGCACCGGCGGTCTGCTCGACAGGGTGCTGGAGGAGGAAGGCGCCGAGCGGATCGACGGCCCGCACTGTTATGCCTTCTATACCGGCCAGGCGGCGTTCGATGCGCTTGCCGAAGCGGAAACCGGCACCTTCTACCTGACCGACTACATGGTCCGGCATTTCGACCGGCTGATCGTCGAGGGCCTCGGCCTCGACCGCCATCCCGAACTGCGGGACGATTATTTCCGCCACTACACGCGCTGCCTCTACATCGCCCAGACCCGCGACGCCGCGCTCCAGGTCAAGGCGCGGTCGGCGGCGGCAAGGCTGGGGCTGGGCTACGCCTACCGCTATGTCGGCTACGGCGAACTGGAAGGGTTTCTGCAGCGCGCCGCCGTTTCCGCTTCGGACGGCGGAACGTGATTCATGGCGAAGCTGCAGATCATTTACTGGCGCGATATCCCGGCCCAGATTATCGTGTCGGCCGGCCGGAAGAAGGCGCGTCGGCAACTGGACGTGCGGTTTGAAAAAGCGATTGACCGGGCGGCCATCCGGGCCAAGCTGCACGGCACAGACGACTATCTGGAACAGTGGCGCCGCAGCGCACCGGTCGATTGCGGCGACGATCTGGAAGCGGCCGCGGAACGGGCCGCCAACGGAATCGAACAGGATTACCCCGAGGACCGGGTCGAGCGGATCGTCCGGTCGAACGGCCTTGACGATCCGGCCTCCTGAACGCCCGACAAAGGAATCTCGCGCAATATGAGCCGAACCGTCCTCAGTTCCGCGACCCGGGAGGTCGTGATCGGTTTCGACCGGCCCTTCTGCATCATCGGCGAGCGCATCAACCCGACGGGGCGCAAGCTGCTGATGGCGCAGATGCGCGCCGGCGATTACAGCCGGGTCGAGGCCGACGCCATCGCGCAGGTCGAGGCCGGCGCCCATATGCTGGACGTCAACGCCGGCGTGCCGCTGGCCGACGAGCCGAAGATCCTGGCCGATTGCATCAAGCTGGTGCAGTCGCTGGTCGACGTGCCGCTCTCGATCGACTCGTCCATCGTTGCAGCGCTGGAGGCGGGCCTTTCGGTTTACCAGGGCAAGCCGCTGCTGAATTCGGTGACCGGCGAGGAGGAGAGGCTGGAGGCGGTCCTGCCGCTGGTCAAGAAATACGGCTGCGCCGTGGTCGCCATCTCCAACGACGAAGCCGGCATTTCGGAAGACCCGGACGTGCGCTTCCAGGTTGCGAAGAAGATCGTCCAGCGCGCCGCCGACTACGGCATCCCGAAGGAGGATATCGTCGTCGATCCGCTGGTCATGCCGATCGGTGCGATCAACCAGGCCGGCCGGCAGGTCTTCTATATCCTGAACCGGCTGCGCGACGAACTGGGGGTCAACAGCACCTGCGGCGCCTCGAACATCGGCTTCGGGCTGCCTAACCGGCCGGGGCTCAATGGCGCGTTCCTGAGCATGGCCGCCTGCTCGGGCATGACGTCGGCGATCATGAATCCCTTGCATGTACACGAAGTCGATGCCGTGATGGCCGCCGATGTGATGAACGGCAACGATCCCGACTGCCGGCGCTGGCTGAAGAAGTTCCGAGACCCTGCCGCCGAAGGCGAGAGCCGCCGCGGCCGGGAAGGGCGTCGGCGCCGCCGTGCCTGAAGGGCTGCCCGGCGCGAAAGACGAGGCCGCCGGGGAGATGGCGAAGGTCGTCTTCACGCCATCCGGCAAACGCGGCGCCTTTCCGGTCGGCACTAACCTGTTGCAGGCGGCGCGCGATCTCGGCGTCGATCTGGATTCGGTGTGCGGCGGCCGGGGCATCTGCGGGCGCTGTCAGATCACGATCAGCGCCGGCCGGTTCGCCAAGTTCGGTATCGAAAGCGCGGCCGATCACCTGAGCGCCTTCAGCGCCAACGAGCAGCGCTACAAGGACCGGCGCGGCCTGGCTGCGGCGCGCCGCCTGGGCTGCCACGCCACGGTGCAGGGCGACCTGGTGATCGACGTGCCGCCGGACAGCCAGGTCCACAAGCAGGTCGTCCGCAAGCGGGCCGAAGTCCGCGATATCACGGTCAATCCGGCGGTCCGGCTGCATTATGTCGAGGTCGAGAAGCCCGACATGCACCGCCCGACCGGCGATTTCGAGCGGCTGGCGGCGGCGCTGCGGGACCAGTGGGGTCTCGGCGAACTCGAGGGCGACATCCGGACCCTGCAGGGGTTGCAGAAAATACTTCGCGACGGCGACTGGACGGCGACCGTCGCGATTCACCGGAGAGAGCGGATCATCGCGATCTGGCCGGGATTTCGCGACAAGGCCTACGGGCTTGCCTACGATGTCGGTTCGACAACCGTGGCCGCCCACCTGGCCGACCTTTCGACCGGAGAGGTCGTTGCGTCGGTCGGAGTCATGAACCCGCAGATCCGCTTTGGCGAGGACCTGATGAGCCGGGTCTCCTACGCCATGATGAATCCGGGCGGCGACGCCGAGCTGACCGAGGCTGTCCGCGAGGCGGTTAATCGGCTGGTCGCCGATGCGACGGCCGAAGCGGGGATCGCGGCCGAGGACATTCTCAACGCGACCTTCGTCGGCAACCCGATCATGCATCATCTGCTGCTCGGCATCGATCCGGTCGAACTCGGCGGCGCACCCTTCGCGCTGGCGACCAACCGGGCGCAGACGCTCTGGGCGTCGGAAATCGGGCTGGCAGTCAACCCGGACGCCCGGGTCTATTTCCTGCCCTGCATTGCCGGCCATGTCGGCGCCGATGCGGCCGGCGTAATCCTTTCGGAGACGCCGTATCTATCCGACGATACGGTGCTGATCGTCGATGTCGGCACCAACGCCGAGATCGTTCTCGGCAACAGGGAGCGCATCCTCGCGGCCTCCTCGCCGACCGGGCCGGCGTTCGAAGGCGCCCAGATCATTTGCGGCCAGCGCGCGGCGCCCGGCGCCATCGAACGGGTGCGTATCGATCCCGAAACCCTGGAAGCGCGGATCAAGGTGATCGGCTGCGATCTGTGGTCCGACGAGCCCGGTTTCGAGGCGGCGACCGGCGAGACCGGCGTCACCGGCATCTGCGGCTCCGGTATTATCGAGGCGCTGGCCGAGATGTATCTCGCCGGCCTGATCCGGCCGGACGGGACAATCGACGGCAGCCTGAGCGGGCGGACGGAGCGGCTGCAGGCCGAGGACCGGACTTTCAGTTACCGGTTGTTCAAGGCCGGCGAGCGCGACATCCGCATCTATCAGGTCGACGTGCGGGCGATCCAGCTCGCCAAGGCGGCGCTTTACGCCGGCGCGCGGCTGCTCATGGACCGGCTTAGAATCGCCGCGCCGGACCGGATCGTGCTGGCCGGGGCCTTCGGCACCCATATCGAGCCGAAATACGCCATGGTCCTGGGCATGATCCCGGACTGCGCCCTCGACAAGGTGGTCTCGGCGGGCAACGCCGCCGGCACCGGAGCGCGCATCGCCCTGCTCAACCAGGCGGCGCGGGACGAGATCGAGCGGGTCGTGCGCGGCATCGAAAAGGTCGAGACCGCCGTCGAACCCGAGTTTCAGCGTCATTTCGTCGACGCCATGGCGCTGCCCCACGCGACCGCCGACTATCCGCACCTAGGCCGGCACGTCACCCTGCCGGCGCGCCTGGCGGACGACAACGCAGCAGCGGAAAGCACAGGCCGGAGAGGGCGCCGCCGGCGCAGGTAGGAACGCTGGCCCTTCGATACGCCGCCTTCGGCGGCTACTCAGGGTGAGGGTAGAGTTGAAGAAAACCCTCATCCCGAGTAGGCGCGTCAGCGCCGTATCGAGGGACCGCACTTCAGCCGATCCCGTCGGGCAGGCTCTCTTTCTTCTTCGCGATGAACGCGTTCAGCGCCTCGTCGACGGCAGGGTCGATCGGCGGTGCCTCGTAGCTGGCCAGCATGGCTTTCCAGCGTTCGTTGGCGCGCACGACGATGTCCTTGGACCCGTCGCTCTGCCATTGCTCGAAGCTGTTGTTGTCGGCGACGGCGGAGCGCCAGAAGGCGGATTCGAAATTATCCTGGGTGTGCTGGCAGCCGAGATAGTGGCTGCCGGGGCCGACCTCGCGCACCGCGCTCAGCGCCTGGCCGTTCTCGGTCAGGTCATAGCCGCCGGCGATCACCTGGTGCATCGCGAGCTGGTCGGCGTCCATGATCAGCTTCTCGTAGCTCGACGCCAGCCCGCCCTCCAGCCATCCGGCGGCGTGGAGCACGAAATTCACTCCGGCAAGCACGGTCGGCATCAAGGTGTTGGCGCTCTCGTAAGCCGCCTGGGCGTCCGGCAGTTTCGAGGCACAGAGCGAGCCGCCGTTGCGGAAGGGCAGGTTCATCCGGCGGGCCAGCGCCGCCAGGCCGAACAGGGCGAGCGCCGGCTCCGGGGTGCCGAAGGTCGGCGCGCCGGACTGCATGGAGATCGAGCTCGAAAAGCTGCCGAACACCACCGGCGTGCCGGGCCGGCACAGCTGGGTCACTGCGATGCCGGCCATCGCCTCGGCGAGCGTCTGGGCCATCACGCCGGCGACGGTCACGGGCGCCATCGCGCCGGACAGGATGAAAGGGCTGACTACGGTGGCCTGGCCGGCCCTGGCATAGGTCTTGAGCGCGCCGAGCATCGTGGCGTCGAACACCATCGGCGAATTGGCGTTGATCAGGCTGGTGCAGACGCAGTTGGTGTCGACGAACGCGTCGCCGAACAGGATCTTCGCCATCGCGACGGTGTCGGCGGCGCGCATCGGATGGGTGACCGAGCCCATGAAGGGTTTGTCCGACCAGCGCATATGGGCGTAGACCATATCGAGGTGCCGCTTGTTGATCGGTACGTCGACCGGCTCGCATACCGTCCCGCCCGAATGATGCAGGGCCGGCGACAGCCAGGTCAGCTTCACGAAATTGCGGAAGTCCTCGATCGTGCCGTAACGCCGGCCGCCGTCCAGGTCGCGCACGAAGGGCGGGCCGTAGACCGGCGCGAACACCGTATGATCGCCGCCGATCTCCACCGAGCGCTCCGGGTTTCGGGCAAATTGGGTGAACTGCGCCGGCGCTGTGGAGCAGAGCTGGCGGGCGAGGCCGCGCGGGAACCGGACCCGCGTGTCACGGACATCCGCGCCGGCATCCCGGAACATCGACAGGCATTCCGGATCGTCGTGGAACTCGATGCCGACCTCTTCCAGGATGGTATCGGCATTGTCTTCGATCAGCTCCAGCCCTTCGGCCGAGAGCAGTTCGACCTTCGGAATCTTGCGCTGAATGGCGCGCAGTTGCTCGACCGGCCCGGCCGTGCGCGCCGCCCGCCGGCTTTCCCGGCCGCCGCCCGCGCGTCCGCCGCTCCGGCCCGCGCGCCGGCCCTCGCCACGCTTTCTGCCGCGCTCTTCGCTCATCGCCGGGCCTCCGCAACCTGCAAGGGGATGTCAGGAAAAGTCATGATCTGTCATGCGCCCGTACAGGCTGCATCTTTCCCGAAAAGTCCCGTATCGCCCGTTGCCGCAATACATAAGGCATGAAACATTATTCAAGGAAGACACGCCTATGACCGTAGCGCCGCGTTCTTCGGGTCGTAGGGGCTTTCGGCGATGATCCGGGCCGGGCGGCGCTGGTCGAGCACGCGGACCTCGCAGTCGCCGCCAATTTCCGCTGCATCGCTGCGCACATAGCCGAGCAGCAGGCTCTTGCCGACATGGTGGCCGTAGCCGCCGGCGGTGCCGCGGCCGGCCACCTCGCCGTCGATATAGACCGGCTCGTTGCCGAACGGGTCGGCATCGTCGGCGTCGATCTCGATGGTGCAGTAGACGTTGGGCACGCCCTGTTCCTTCTGTTTCAGGAGGGCGGCCCGCCCGGTGAAATCGGCGTTTTTGTCGAAGCGTACAAAGCGGTCCAGCCCGGCCTCCAGGATGCTGTTCTCGGCGTTCAGGTCAGTGCCGAACAAGCGGTAGCTCTTCTCCAGGCGCATCGAATCCATCGCGCGCATGCCGACCGGGCCGATGTCGAACTCTGCGCCAGCCTCCATCAGCGCGTCGTACAGGTGGATCTGGTATTCGATCGGATGGTGCAGTTCCCAGCCGAGCGAGCCGACGAAGTTGACCCGGAGCGCGCGCACGTTCGGGCAATAGCCGACCGGAATGTCCCGGCCGGTCAGCCACGGGAAGCCATCGTTCGAGACGTCGGCGTCGGCCAGCTTCTCCAGCACCCTGCGCGCCTGCGGGCCGGCGAGGACGAAGACGCCGTATTGCGTCGTCAGGTCCTGCAGGACGACCGAGCCGTCGCGCGGCGCGCGACGGGTGAGGATGTCCCAGTCCATGTCGTGCGCCGCGCCGGGGCCGACTAGGTAGAAGCGCTCGCCGTACAGGCCGTCGGGCAGGCGCAGGATGGTGAACTCGCTGCGGACCGAGCCGGACGGATTGAGCGCGTGGGCGAGCGTCATGCGCGAGACCTTGCGCGGCACGTTGTTGGCCACCATGCCGTCGAGCCAGGCCCGGGCGCCGGGGCCTTCGACCAGGTATTTCGCGAAGCTCGAAAGCTCCATCAGGCCGACCCGTTCGCGCATGGTGCGGACCTCGTTGCCGACATGCGCGAACCAGTTGGAACGGCGATAGGAGTAATCGTCCTTCCGCTCGGCGCCCTCGGGCGCGAACCAGTTCGGCCGCTCCCAGCCGAAGCGCGCGCCCCAGACGGCGCCGGCGCAGTCCAGCCTTTCGTAGCATGGCGGCGCCTTGGCCGGCCGGCCGAGGCCGCGCTCTTCCATCGGGTAATGGTTGATGAAGACGTGCTCGTAGGCCTCCTCGTTCTTGATTTTCGCGAAATTCTTCGAGATGACGCCGAAGCGGCGCGGATCGACGCCGATCATGTCGACCGTCGGCTCGCCGTCGACGATCCACTCGGCAAGCTGCCAGCCGGCGCCGCCGGCCGCCGTGATGCCGAAGCTGTGGCCCTCGGAGAGCCAGAAATTCTCCAGCCCGAAGGCCGGGCCGACCATCGGGTTGCCGTCGGGCGTGTAGGCGATCGGGCCGTTGACGATATCCTTGATGCCGGCATTCTCGAAGCTCGGCACCCGGTTCATGGCGGCCTCGACATGGGGCAGCAGCCGGTCGAGATCGCCGGGGAACAGGTCCTTCTCGAAGCTCTCCGGGACGCCGTCGGCGAAGCAGGCCGGCGCGTGACGCTCGTAGGGGCCGAGGATCCAGCCCATGCGCTCTTCGCGCAGATAATAGGAGGCGTCGGATTCCCGGAGCACGGCGAGTTCCGTATTGCCGGCCTCGCGGTAGTCCTTCAGCACCGGATCGGCGTCGGTGACGATATACTGGTGCTGGACCGGGATCGCCGGGATTTCCAGGCCGACCATCCGGGCGGTGGTGCGGGCGTAGTTGCCGGTCGCGCTCACGACATGTTCGCAGCGGACGTCGCCCTTGTCGGTCCGGACGATCCACTCGCTGTGGTCGCGCTCGATGCCGGTGACCGTGGTGTGCTGGTAAATCTCCGCGCCGCGGTTGCGCGCGCCTTTCGCCAGCGCCATCGTGACGTCGACCGGCGCGATGTGGCCGTCCGCCGGATGCCACAGGGCGCCGACCAGCCCCTCGGCGTTAATCAGTGGCCAGAGCTGCCGGATGCGTTCGACGTCGACGATCTCGCATTCGACGCCGATGGTTTCCGCCGTGCACTGGTAGAGGCGGTATTCGTCCATGCGGTCGCGGTTGGTCGCGAGGCGCAGGTTGCCGTTGACGTGGAAGCTGACGTCCTGGCCGGTCTCGGCTTCCAGCGTCTTGTACAGGTTGACCGAATACTGGTGCAGCTGGCCGACCGAGTAACTCATGTTGAACAGCGGCAGCAGGCCGGCGGCATGCCAGGTCGAGCCGGCAGTCAGTTCCGTCCGCTCGACCAGCACGACATCGGTCCAGCCTTTTTTGGCCAGATGATACAGGGTGGAAACGCCGACCACCCCGCCGCCGATCACGACCACGCGCGCCTGGTTCTTCATCCGCTGGGCCTCCCTATCGTCGCTGCCCGCCGAAACCGCCGCCCGGCCCGGTCGTTGCGCGCCGGCCGGTAGAGGCGCGGGATAGTATGCAGAACAGGCGGGAATGCACGTGAAAATTGCCGCGAGACCGGTCGCAGATTCGGATTGCGACCTGTGCGCTCTCCCGATCAGTCCTCGCGCGGCTCCTGCAACCTGGCGGGGATATCCCACGCGCCGTGCAGGACGCGCCAGATTTCGATTTCCGTTTCTTTCTCGAAATAGAAGATCAGGTGGGGATACCGTTCCGTCGACCGGACGCGCAGGCCAGGAACATCCAGTTCATGCGCATAGCGGTGCGAACCGATTGCAGGCATTTGGCCGATACTCCGGCGGGCGTCTTCCAGTGCGTCGACAAAAGCCAGCGCAACGGTCGGTCCTGCCTCGGCCAGGTAGTGTCTTACAGCCTCGTCGATGTCGCGCCGCGCGCGCTCGCGTAGAACAACCGGATTTCCGCTCACCGCCGGTCGTCTTCGCGAATCCGGTTTCGGAGCCGTTTGAAATAGTCCGCGTCAGCCATGCCGGCCTTCGGCGAGGCAGCCCCGTCGAGTACCAGAGCGCGCAAGCGCTGACGGTCACGATCCTTGCGGATCAGCTCGCGGACATACTCACTGGAAGTACTGTATCCGTTTGAGGCGATTTGATCCTCGACGAAGGATTTGAGGGATTCGGATAGCGATATGTTCATCGTGCTCTTGGAACGAGACTAGCGACTTTGGCAAAATTTGGCAGGAATTCAGTCGATACACGTAATTTCTTACGGCAGAGGCCGCACTCGCGGCATTGCTGAAACTGATCAGGTTGATGATTTTTCCGGAATTGTTCAGAAAGAGGCAGAAATTTCCGGAGTGGAAAGACGGTGAAATCAATCTCTGCCGCTGAATTCGAGGCCAGGTGCCTCCAAGTGATTGAGCAGACGCGCGAAGATTGCGAACCGGTGACCATCACCGAGAATGGCCGGCCTCTGGCGGTCCTGTCGCCATATTCACCTTCAGATCGAACTGGCTCGATCATCGGTGCTATGCGGGGATCGGTGCTGCGCTATGACGACCCGTTCGAGCCCGTGACCGATCCTGCGGATTGGGCAGCGGTCCGGCCCGACCGCACCGGGCTCACTCGCCGAACACGCGCTTGAAGATCGTCTCGACCTGGCTTGTGAAGAAATTTGGGTCGAAAAGCGCGTCGATTTCCTCCGCCGGCAGACGGGCCGCGATTTCGCCATCCACCTTGAGCGCCCCGGCGAAGTCGCCGCCGTCCTGCCAGACGGTCATGGCGTTGCGCTGGACGGCGCGGTAGGCGTCTTCCCGGCTCATGCCGGCCTGGGTCAGCGCGAGCAGGACGCGCTGGGAGTTGTGCAGGCCGCCCAGGGCGTCAACGTTGGCCTGCATGCGCTCCGGGTAAACGACGAGTCTCTCGACTACGCCGGTCAGCCGGGCGAGCGAGAAGTCGAGCGCGACTGTCGCGTCCGGGCCGATCTGCCGTTCGACCGAACTGTGGGAGATGTCGCGCTCGTGCCACAGGGCGGCGTTTTCCATGGCCGGCAGGACCATGCCGCGGATCAGCCTGGCCTGGCCGGTCAGGTTCTCGGTCAGCACCGGGTTGCGCTTGTGGGGCATGGCCGAAGAGCCCTTCTGGCCCGCGGAGAAGAATTCCTCGGCCTCGCGCACTTCGGTGCGCTGCAGATGGCGTATCTCGACCGCCAGCCGCTCGATGGCGCCGGCGATTACCCCGAGGGTGGCGAAAAACATGGCGTGGCGGTCGCGCGGGATAATCTGGGTCGAAACCGGCTCCGGCGTCAGGCCGAGCTTGTCGGCGACATGGGCCTCGACCTGCGGATCGACGGTGGCGAAGGTGCCGACGGCGCCGGAAATCGCGCAGGTCGCGATCTCGGCCCGCGCCGCCTCCAGCCGCGCCCGGCAGCGGGCGAACTCGGCATGATGGCCGGCGAGCTTGACGCCGAAGGTGGTCGGCTCGGCGTGTATGCCGTGGCTGCGCCCCATCGTCAGGCTGAATTTGTGCTCTTCGGCGCGGCGCCTGAGTGCGGCGAGCAGCCCGTCCAGATCGGCCAGCAGCAGGTCGCTCGCCCGGCTGAGCTGGACGGCGAAACAGGTGTCCAGCACGTCGGACGAGGTCAGCCCCTGGTGCACGAATCGGGCTTCCGGGCCGACCTGCTCGGCCAGCTCTGTCAGGAAAGCGATGACATCGTGCCGGACCTCGGCCTCGATGGCATCGATGCGGGCGATCCGCTCCGGCGTGTAGGGCTTGTCGCCGTTGCGCCATACCGCCGCCGCCGTGCCCTGCGGAATAATGTCGAGCCTCTCCAGCGCCTCGCAGGCATGGGCCTCGATCTCGAACCAGATGCGGAAGCGGCTGGCCGGTTCCCAGATGGCGGCCATGTCGGGACGGGTGTAACGCGGGATCATGCGCGGGCTCCGGTCGGAGGCTGGACCCCGTTGCTACACCGGCCCGGCGGCCGCCGCCATCAGACGGGTCGCCGCGCGGCTGCTGGTATCGCGCCGGAGGCGATGCTATATCGCCGCTACCGGCCGAGCCCGATCCCGCCCATACCGGAGAACCCTATGCACCGCTGGGGCCGCCTGCTGCTCTTGCATCTCGCCGCCGCCCTCGTCATCGGCGGTGCAGCCATCGCCGAGGCGCAGACAAAAACCCAAACGGAATCCGGGAAGAAAGCGGCGGCGCTGAGCCGCGGCGACAAGATCGCCAGGGCGCTGCCGGCGCCACTGGACGGCCAGACGGCGCGGGAGCGGGTGGAAGACAATGCCAAGACCGGGCAGGTGCGCGTGCAGCGGGTCTATCAGGACGCCGACGGCAAGCCCGTCATCGCGATCGTGGTGCGCAGCGAAACGCCGGAGACGCTCGGCAAGCGCCGCGCCACGTTCATGGATCCCGATCTGGTCAAGGCCAAGAAGGGCGAATTCAGGGAGATTTCCGGCCAGCGCTTCTCGATCCTGAAGGTCGAGGGCGAGTACACGGCCATGACCGTTGTCGCCGACCGCTATTCGGTCCTGTTTTTCGGGACGGCGGACCGGGCGACCCTGTTCGCCCATATCGTTTCGACGGATTTCAGCCGGATCGGCGCCGTCGAATAGGGCGCGGCGGCCGCGCCGCCGGCGGCTCCGGCCCGAAACCGGCAACGAGGTGCCCAAAATGCGCTTCGATCCAGCCTCCCGGGACGTTGGCAACATCGTCTTCTTCGAGCATGTCAACCTGACCATCCCGGACCAGGAAACGGCGACCGATTTCTATGTCGACGGCCTAGGCCTGACCCGCGACCCTTACATGATGGTCGGCACGAACAACATGTGGATCAACGCCGGCCGGCAACAGTTCCATCTTCCCAGGGGAAAACCGCAGCGCTTCCGCGGCGTCATCGGCCTCACGCTGCCGGACCCGGACGCGCTCGAGGCCCGGCTGCGCAGGGTCGCGCCACGGCTCGACGGCACGCAATTCTCCTGGCGGCGGGAGGGCGCCCAGGTCGCGCTGACCTGCCCCTGGGGCAACCGGTTCCGGGTCCACCCGGCCGGCGGCGCTTACGGCGGCCCGCTCGGCATTCCCTATCTCAAAATGCCGGTTGCGAAGGGTGCGGCAGCGGGCATCGCGCGGTTCTACCGCTCGGTGATGGGCGCCCCGGCGAAAGCCGGGAGCGACGGCGTGCGGGTGACGGTCGGCCCGGGGCAGTGTTTCGTGTTTCGGGAAAGCGACGGGCCGGAGGCGGAATACGACGGCCACCACGTCGCGATCTACGTCGCCGACTTTTCCGGGCCCTATCGCGCGCTGGCCGAACGCAGCCTGGTCACCGCGGAAGACAACCCCGACCAGTACCGCTTCATCGATATCGTCGCGCCGCGGGCGAAGAAGCCGCTGTTCGCGATCGAGCACGAGGTGCGGAGCCTGCACCATCCGCTGTACGGACGTGCGCTCGTCAATCGTATCGGCGGGTGAGGGGCGGACTGCCGCTCGGACGGCCACTCGGAACGCCGCTGGGGTCGCCGCTGGGGCCGGTGGCCGATCCGGAGGTCTCGTCCGCCGCTCGCTCCGGCCGCATTTTCATCGTCCTGCAAATTTCTTGGGGATAACTTTATCCACAGCCTGACACCGCGGGAATCCGCGACAGACGTATCGATTTGTGGAAAAAATTTTCGCTATTCGTGGCGTAAGTGTTTGGTTATCCACTGAAAATCGGAGGTTTCGATTAAATTTCTTGTTGCTTCGCCGATAGGTGCGAAGCACTATTCAGTCACGCGATGGGCGACCGCAAGGAAGCCGGTCGCGGAAGCGGCGGAAGCCTTCGGGCGATCGGCGCTTGAGCCGGAGAGACGGACCCTCGGGACCGAATCGAAGGCGGAACGGCCAGGCGGCTTCGGTCGTCGAGGTCGGGAGCCGGGGAGCCTTCGGGCGAGCCGGCGGCCGGGAAGCGGACCTTCGGGAACGCGGATCGGCTGGGCGGCCCGCAAGGGCGAGCCCGCGGTCAAGGCCTTCGGGTCGGGACCGTTGTGGGAAGCCCTTCGGGGCAAGCCCGCAGAGAAGGTGTCAGGGGGCTCTTCGGAGCCATGCAGGGACGTCCGCGTCGAAGCACCTGGCGCCTTCTTTGCGTTCGGGCTTAAGAAAACCCGGGCCGGAGCCTGTCCGGCTCCGTCCCTTCATTCCTGAATTTTCTTATCTTCGTCGTCCTTCTTGGCGGCAGACCGCTTCTTCGCCGCTTCTCGGTCTTTGGCAATATTCGCAAGGAGTGTCTTGCAGTCTCTCTTGATTGCCGATTGTTCGATTGCTTCGACTTCGCCCTTCAGCCTAGCCAGTTCTTCTTTGCGGTCGTCGCCGATAAGGAAAAACAGAGCAGGCCAGAATAGAACCAATCCTACACCCATTGCGACAGCGTCTTTGTCCGCCTCGGCGTCTTGAACTCCAGCTACTTCGCGCGCTTTTCTTCCGACCCGCTGCATCTCCTCAGTTAGCTGCTCGCATGTAAAGGACTGGTATTGAAGTGGCGACACATAGCTGGCTGAAATATTCTCGGACGAGCTTGCACAACCTACAGTGAAGAGAGAGGCAGTCAGGACGACGACATTTAATCGTTTCATTTTTCCCTCTGGAAATATCGCTGCAAATACAACGTCATCCGAGGGAGTTACCAGCCGTATCGTGTAAAGCGGCCGTAGGGATTCGTGCGAGGTTAGCCCGGATAACGTCGCGCGAAAGGACTTGTGTGCGATGTCTCGATCGACGTCAAGAATTCGTAAGCGGACAAGACACCGCAGTCCGATTACACGATCACCGCCCGGATGGTCGAAGGGCCGGCGGAGATGACGGCTGCAGGCGCAGCCGGAGTCTCTCTGAGCGAGGCGAGCAGGGATCCCCGGCCCGCACGCCTAGAAGCGGAATCGAACACCGGCCTCGAAATTGTGCGTACCGTAGGTCGCTTCGGTGCCCTTGAAATCAGCCTTCGTCGTGGCGAAGTAGCGGTAGCCCGCCCGAATTTCCGCCTGATCCGAAACGGGATAGGCGACGCCGGCCATCGCCTAATAGGCGAACACGACCTTGTTTGCCGAAGCTCCAGGGTATTCGACCGACTCGTCGCCGATTTCGATCGTCTGCTTGTCGAATTTTCCGGAATGCCGCGCCCTGCCGAGGCCGGCCCCTAAATAGGGCTTCACCTCCCAAATCCTGGCGGAAAAGACACCATTGCCCATCAGGCTCAAAGTGCTGATGCTGCCCTTGACGGGGAACTTGCCAATGATCGAACCGCTGACCCTCGGGCCGCTGATGTCGAGCCCCTTGAACTTGCTGAATCTGAAATTGCGATAGCCCAATTCCGCTTCGACGCTCAGGTTTTCGGACACATCGTACCCGAATGCGCCATTAAGGCGAAGCCGCTTTTCGCTTCGAGTTTGGAAGAAAGGCTGTGCCCGAGGAATTTCTCGGACACCGTGGAATCGGTGGGAATTGCGTATGCCCCGCTCATGGACGCGTAAAAGCCGTTGTTCGAATTTTACGCCACTGGGACGCCCGGAACGAGTGCCGCTTTCAAAAGGACCAGTGACGCCCAGCGTCGAATCGCGAAGATCATAAGTTCCTCTCTTGCTAGCTGCTCCGAACCCCGCTGGCGCCCGGCCGTTGCACGCGCAGGCGAAGTCGCAATCAACCCGGCCCGGCCGCCTCTCATGGAGCGCGAACCGATGTCGGATACAGGTCGATCCCTTCAGCAGATGATCCGAAAATCAGGCGCCCGTTGCCCATGCGAGGCCGATGCGGCCGACGCGGAGCAGCGCGCGCCGATAGAGCAAAATGCAAGACGCATCACAGAGTTGATATTGCCAATGTGACCCAGGCGATCCAAAGGAAATGGATCTGATCCCGACCGTGGACAGCCGCATGGATGCGGAAGCGTAGCCGCGAACCGCCCGGCTGCCGGAGGCCCATGACGGCCTGCGCGCCGGAGTCGGGACACCGGCCGAAGCCGCCCGGAGCGGCGGACCGGACAATCAAGGCGTGTGTTGCGACACGAACGGGGTCGGGCGATACGCGCCGAAACAAAACCCGGCCGCACCGGAGTGCGGCCGGGTTTGCTGTGCCAGGGAATGTCCGCGTCAATCGCACCTGTGCGACGCCTCCATAGTGGCGACAGGAATATTTGTCAACAACATTTTGTGGCTCGGCGAATTATTCTTCAAGATTTTGTAATGTTGGGCCGAGTGCCTGCAAAGCCTGCGGCCCGGCCCACGTGCAATTTTGAGCGAAAAAGTATAGGAACATTGCCGCCGCGGACGTGATCCAGGGGCCAGAGCCGCCCGCACGGTCTCCGCCCGTGGCCCCTGGCCCCCGGATCGTCGCTTCGCTCCGTCCGGGACGACATCGGGGTTTTCCGGGGCAGGAGGAGGGGTGTCGCGGGCGAGGTTGCGATGCCCGGGCGCATTTCGCCTTGTCCGGCTTTCGCAGAGGAACGGTCCCGGATGAAATTCCGCAGCGCTTCGGCCGGTTCTCGCGCGTGACGGGATCTTTCCGGCACTACGGCCGGATATAGGTCCAGCCCTGCTCCTGCAGTTCCATCAGGCGCACGACGCCCGACGGCACCTTCTTGGCTTCGGCGACCAGCGTGACCTGTTTGCCGGCCTTCTTGCTCATCTTGCGGTGGGTGTTGCCACAGGCCGAGAAGCGCAGGTCCGGATCGGCCAGGCTCATGGCCGCAACCCGGCCCTTCACCGGCGAGGTGTCGGCGCGCAGCATGTGCAGACCGGGGCCGTAGGCGACGATCTCGATCATCACCTTCTCGCCCTTCGCCTTGTAATATTTGCGGATATTCTGCGCGTTGTTCAGCGCCATGTTCATGCGCTTGGTATCCCGGTCGTCGACATGGATGGCGACCTTGTGCACTTTGGCTTGAGCCTGGGCAGGCGCCTGGGACAGGGGCGTCAATGCCAGCATCAGGCAAAGTGCTACGGCAGAAGCGAGCAGTTTCATCGTTCAATCTCCAGAGTGGATCAATGTTGAAGAAGCCGCATCGGCCGCGGCGTGGCTAGAATTCAAGAATGTCCTTTTGCTTATCGTTGAAAATTTATCCCTGTATAACAATGGGTTACGGTTTTTCCTCTTCATCTGTCTTCATGAAGGGATCAGATGTTTTCTATCTCACGCTCCCGTTTGTCCACTTGGGAAGCCGGAACGGCGGCGACAGGGGGGCGCTGCCAGCGAATTTTCCAGCCTAATTCGGCACCCTTGCTCCGCATGCATACCAAAATTCTACGTCCGTAAGCGACCCATGTCCTAACGGAACGCTTTCGGCCGGTAGCCGCTACGACTCCGGCCCCGCCCTGACCTCGGCCCTCACTGCCGGGCGCCGGTTTTCCTCCGCCGGCTTCTTCCAACCTCCCGTCACTCCTCGGCCAGGACGCGCGGCACAAGATCGCGCCAGCCGCCGTCGGCCAGCGCCTGCGCCTTCGGGATCCAGCGCCGCACCTGAGCGCGCATCCAACTGTCGGAGGCCCACACCTTGGCCACGTCCTCCTTGCCCCAGACATCCTCCGCGATCCCGCGCGGCTTCTTGCCCGCCCCGAGGCTTTCCAGCACCGTCACCAGCCTGTCGATCTCTCTAACCCCGCCCCCCGACCCTTCCCGTTCCGAGGGGCCGGACGACCCGCCACGCTCCAAAAGTCGAGAAGGCGCTGCACCGACAACGGCACCCTGAGCCCGAACGTGTGCTTGATGGCGATCCCGCCATCCTCCGGAAACCGCCCGACGCCGCTCAGCAGAATCTGCACGGCCGCGCCGCCGTATTCGATCTTGAGCACCAGACCGCCGCCGAGCAGGCGGAGACCTTCCACCGAGCCGCGGTCTCCGACCAGCGCGACCAGCGGCCGCGCGCCCGGCTCCAGCAGGCCCACCGGCATCCCGTGCTGACGCCAGAAGGGCGAGGCGGGGCCGTCCCGCGCCAAGGGGTTCTCCCAGGCGAGCATCTCGAAGCGGTCCGCATCCAGGTCGGCCTCCGTCTGGACGCGGATGCGGAAGGGACCGGGTTCCGCGACGGCCGATGCGCCGGCGCCCACGGCGTGCCTGCGCCAGGCTTCCCCGTAGTCCCCGACCTGCCTCAGCACCATCCAGGCAAGGACGCCGTCCCCGGTCTCCATCCCGGACTGTTCCTCTGGCCGGCGGCTCGACGCCGCGCGTCCGGTATCGTTTCCGGCGCTCATACCGAGCCCCGTTCGGTGCCGTCCGGCCCCGCGCCGGATCTCGCCTCGGCCCAGCACCACAACCGCCGCAGCTTCGAGCGCATCGCGCTGTCGGCGTGCCAGTCGGCGTTCACCTGCTCGCGGCGATAGAGATCGACGGCGATTTCGCGGAGCGGTTTGCCGGCCCGCCGACCGGCCGCCACAACCGCTGCCGGTTCGCCTTCGCCGTCCTCCGCCGTCATGCCTCGCTCCGGGCCTGCAACCCCCTGCGCCCGGCGCGCGGCCGCGTCCCACGCCCTACCACTTGATCGCACCGCGCAGCATCAACCCGTGCTCGGGCGGCTCGTTGCTGTTGGCCGCCTCTTTCCGGGTGGCGTCGAGATTGACCTCGAATCCCGGGTCGCCCTCGATCGCCGAGGTCAGCCGCCAGCCGATGCGGTAGTCGCGCGCATTGTCCGAAAGCCCGAACCCGACATTCGGCGTGCCCGTGAAGCGGTCGCCGAACACGGACATCCCGTAGCCGAGCTCGCCCTGGAGGCCCCGCGCCGCCGCGAACTCGCCGCCGGGCGCGAGGCCGCCCGCGTCGCGCGCGCCCCACAGCCGCTCCGCCGCGCTCGACGTCGCGCCCAGCGTGGGGGCAAGAGAGAAGGAGAGCCCGCGCTGGCGCTCGCCGGGGGCGAGGCGCACCGCGCCCGACACGCCCCATTCCTCGTAGTTCGAGGCCGCGTGCGCGACCAGCATGCGCGCCTTCGCCTCGACCGAGAGGCCCGTCACCGGGTCGGTGTAGGCGACGCCGCCGCCGAGCTCGACGCCCGTCCCGGTTTCGGCGTCGCCGCCATCATGGCGCAGCCCGAGCTCCAGCGAGGGCCGGAGCGTCGCGCCATCGCCCATGGCGAAGGCGCGCCCGCCTTCGAGCACCAGCCGCATCCGGCTCGCATTCGCCGTGGTATTGCCCTCGTTGGAGACCGCTTCCGATTCGGTCTCGACGAAGAACGCGTCCGCCTTGAGGGCGAGGTCCATGCCGCCGTCGGCGTCCTGGGTCAGCAGCGCGCCCCGTCCGCCTATCGCACCAAGGCGCATCTCGAGGTCGGTCCGGGTGACCCGCTCGGGCTGGTTCTCGTTCGCCGCCTGCACGATGGTCATGTCGCCGGTGCCCCAGCCGGCCAGGCCCCAGACCGAGACCCGGTCGGTCACCATGAACCGCGCATAGGGGCTCACCGTGGTCATCGTGCTCTCGATCTTCCCGGAGTCCACGCCCGGCTGGGCGAACGTGCCTTCGCCCTCGCTGACCGAGATCGCGACGCCGCCGAGCAGGCGGTTCCATTGCGCGTCGGCGCCGAGGATGCCGGTAGTGACATTGCCGTCGATGCGCATCGTGCCGCTGTCCGTCGTCTCCTCGCCGTCGAAGCCGCCGGTCGTCACCCGGCCCCAGGCCGCAAGCCCCGGGCCGCCGTTCTCGCTGTTCCTGACAAGGTGGAACGCGCTCCCGAGCAGCAGCTCGCTGCCGGTTATGTCACGCGGTGGCGCGCTGCTGGCGGCGGGGGACTGACCGATGCCGAGACCCGAGCCCGATCCGGAGCCTGCGCCGAACGCGGATCCGGGGCCTGCCCCGAACCCCGATCCGGGGTCGTTCGCGGGAGCCGGCCCCGACGGCGCGCCCATCGCGCGGGCGATCGAGGTCAGCGTCTGCCCGAGCCATGCCTCGTCGTCGACTTCCGCCAGGTTCACGGTCTGGCCGCCCACCGTCACCTGCGCGCCCGCAAGCGGGTTCGCCAGCCGGTCGGAGACCGCCGCCGTCACATGGTCCGCCACCGTGCGCCCGAAGCGCGACAGCCACATCTTCTGAAGCGGGTCGTCGTTCGCGATCGTCCCCGTCGCCTCGCCGTCCCCGATCGCCGCGCCCCGCGCGTTCATCAGCTTCAGCGTGAAGGTCTCCTCGCCCTCGTCGAGCGCGTCGTCGAGCACCGGCACCGAGACCGTCTTCTCCAGCTCGCCCGCGGCGAAGGTGAGCGTCCCGGAGGTGGCCGTGTAGTCCTCGCCCGCCGTGGCCGTGCCGTCGCGGGTCGCGTAGTCCACCGTGACCGTGCCGGACGCTGCGCGGCTCAGCGTCACCGCGAACTCGACCGCCGCGTCCGCGCCCTCATCGGCGCCGGCGTCCGCCACCGAGAGCACCACAGGACCCAGTACCGTCGCGCTCACCGTCTCCGAGAGCTTCCGGCCGTCCTCCGTGCAGATCGCACCCGGCGCCGAACAGTCCGCCGTCGCGGGCAGGCTGATCTCCACGTCCTCGTACGAGTCGGGCTTCACCGTCACCGTCCAGCGCCGGTTCTCGCCCTTCACCACCCGCTTCGCCTTCGTCACCCGGCCGTTCTCCACCGCCAGCGCCTGCTCCTTCAGCGTGCGGAAGCTCAGCTTGACCTCCTCGCTGAAGGTGAGCCCGAAGCTGAACGCCCGCTCCCCGTCATGCTCCTCCGGCACGCCGTGGAACGACGCCGTCAACGGCCGGGCCGCCACCGCGGCGGTGGCCGCGCTCACCAGCGTCTCCGCGTTGCCTTCGTCGTCGGTGAACGACACCCGCACCTTCACCGTGCGGCCCTGCTCCGCCTCGGTGAGCGTGTAGCTCTCGCCGGTCGCCCCGGCGATGTCAGAATCCGCAGTGCCGTCGCTCGACACCCACTGCCAGGCAAACGTCGCCCCCGTCAGCCCGTTCGCATCGGCGATATCCGCTGCCGAGGCCGTCAGCGTCGCGCCCACCTGCGCCGTGCCGGCGATCGTCGGCACCCCGGTGGCCGGGACGTTCGCCGCCGGGTCGGGACCCGGCACCGCCGCCGAAACCGCGGCCGAGAGCTTGCGGCCGTCGCTCGCGCAGATCGCGTCCTCCGCCGTGCAGTCCGACGGCGCCGCCAGCGCCAGCGTCAGGGCCCCGGACTGCGACGGGCGCACCCGCACCGTCACGCTCCGGTTCTGCCCCCGCACCGTGCGCTTCGCGTCGATCAGCCGCCCGCCGGTCACCTGGACCGCGCCGGCCTTGAACGCC
>Ga0209022_1001607_pt1 | contig 22290 bp, 19 predicted proteins | sample PinacodermPK_FD_187300 | JGI IMG/M metagenome (GOLD analysis project Ga0209022, IMG submission 187300) | Host-associated microbial community of the marine sponge Aplysina aerophoba from Gulf of Piran - sponge pinacoderm, lysed by proteinase... | ecosystem: Host-associated > Porifera > Sponge >...
ACAAGGATGCGACCGAATCCAGGAAGAATTTTGTGCCCAGGACCCCGCCCAAGTCCGTGGCTGAAGCCGCCGCAGAGTATGTTGAACATAAGAAGTTCGAAGAAGCCAGGAACAGGCGCAGCAGACGGAGCTCAGCACCCAGCGTTAGCCGTGCGCCGAAATTAACACCGCGAAGGCGCGGCAGAGGAAGGATGAGACTGTGAGCGAAGACATTAAGATAGATCACTATATCCGGGTCCGCACATTCCCCTCAACGGCTATCATCATTCACGGACCCACTGATAACTGGCAACACCGACCCCGGGCAAATCCTCCGAAGAACGGGTACTGGGTCGGACCAATCAAGAGCAAATCCCGGGCGGAACAGGTTGCTTATGACCTGGCCGACAAGCACGGATACGAAATCGAACTTTGCAAGATTTGTTACCATGACCGGCAAATGCCGCCGCCATCGCGCGGAGAAGGGGTTGGGGGTTCTGTTGTAAGGCGAAGAAGGCAACGGCACTACGTTCCTGCAAATACCGCGACCACGACCAAAGGGCGGTCAAAGAGGGGTTTAACCTGATGAAGTTGATTCGCGCATGGTCCAGACGAGAACCTGATTACAGCAATGAACCCCGGCCAGATGGCCGGGGTTCATTGCCTTGGCAAGCTATTCCTAGCTTAGTCATCTTCGGATTGTTTCCCCTGGATCTCCATCCAACGCCAGGTCAGAAAAGAAGAAACCATGAACATTACTATGATGATAGCGGCGACTGTGATCTCATGTAGTTTGCCGCCCAGCAAGAGCAGGGCCATACCAATTATTATGGTTGCGATGTAGGCCCCCAAGAGTGGGACGACACGACCAACGGCCCTGAGGTCTAGGCCATGCCAACTGGCGGTGAATTCGTCCCTGCTGTCGGGCTGGGAAACTGCTTCTGGTTTATTGGTCAATTCACGCCCCCTGCAAGCCAAAATGAAAAGGGCCGGAAGCAAACTTCCGGCCCGGATGGTTTAACAATCAGGAAGATTATCAAGGTTGTTGCTGGGGGTCTTGTCGGGGTCGGTTCGGAGATACTTCCCCCGGTTCGCATCTGCCGGCATCACAACCACATCCACCTTGTCTGTTCCAGGGACCTGTACCCAATAGTTGTGGGTGCCGCCCTCGATGTCCTGGATTGCCTGCTGCTTGGAAGCCCGGCCCCAATCACCACAAAGAGCAGTGATGTCGTCATCATTCTTCCCTGTTTGTTTTACTTGTCTCGAAGCCATAAGCTTTTCTCCTAATCGTTCTGGTTTTGGTTGAGTTCGTCAGAAACGGTCTGACGGTCCGAAACACAATAGCCCTGGTCCTCCTTTTTAAGATTTACCAGGGTAACGTTAGGAAAAACCCTTGACACCGTGGTTGATGCGGAAGCATAATCACCGACGTAGAGTCAACCAACGGAACGCCACCCTGGTATGGTTGGCCAAGGTGCCTTGCAGGAATACCACTCCTGGGGGCACCTTTTACTTGGCTAGTATATTTGAGGCAGCGTTACCTGTGTGTTACGTGGACCGCAGCAAAGGGTTTTACTCTTCCTAGTACTCGAAGTAATAGACCGCCCAATTGCCTTGTTCTGGGCCTGCTCCACCCGGGGACGCCTGGCATCTCCTGCGCCGCGCTTCCAAGGTCTCGGCAGCTTGGGCGGCGGTCTTGGTCCTATGCCTACTCAGAATTGTCCAATTGCGGAGGTTTCGGTGCTGGCCCTCCCAATACCTCTTCCGTTCTCCTGGGTTCGTAGTTATCCCTATCCTGCACGCCATTAGTCATACCTCTTTATTCTGTGTGGTGCCGCTACTCTACCTGGTCCAGCTTGGTCACTTCAAACCTTCCGTAATCGCCGCTCTTCTCCGGCCTCCAGTCCCCAAGGCCAATGCGCCGGCCCGCTATCTCAAGCCAGGATTCGAGTTGGCGCTGGTCCACGAGTTCATCGTCACAATCGGCCTGGAACGTGCAGGACCAGGGCAAATCGAAACGGGCGCGTGTCCTCAGAAATCTTTGGCGTTGGACTACGACTCCGGTGCGGAACTGGGTATTCTGCACAATTTCGTCCAGGGTGGTGCCATACCTTTCTTCATCGTACTCAAAGGCTGTGTCCGGAAGCACGCTCAGGCCCTCGCGCACTTGTGGGCCCTGGCGAAGTCTCCGTGCAGCCACCTCTAAACATGCCCTTATCGCCATCGAGGGGATAGTAGGGCGTTCATCTTCCGTAAGCCAGAGCGATACCCGGCACTCAAGCTCGTGGAGCCTTTCGGTCTCGGAGTCCGTGCGGGTGGTGGTGCGCTTACGGAGAATTTCGTCCTTCTCGATGTTCGCCGGGTGATCCGGGTCGATGCCCGCGCCCGAGTGCATGAGTAAAGGTCTGATGCCTGTGATTGTAACTTCGTAGATCATGTTCTAAAAACCCTGCCCTGCCAAACCTTGTCTGTCCCAGCCGAGCGTAGCCCCGCCCCGCCAAGTGAAAGTACCCGGCTGAAAATTGATTTAAGACCTTGCCTTGCCTAGCCCCGACCACCATACCAAGCCTAACCGTGCCTCGCCATGAAGAATGGAAGTGCCTGGATGAGAGCTTTTTGAAACCTTGCCTTGCCTGACCCTGATGCCCATGCCAAGCCACGCATCGCCCCGCCTTGAGGTTGAGATTATAGCGGAATCAAAGAGGGATGTCACCCTCTCCTTCTGTAGCGTGGATTTATCGACCGCTTGATAGCCCTCGACTGGTTGATTGCCATCTCGCGCTTAATCCTTGCCAATTCCTGCTCTTCCTCCATATACGATCGGTGTTGTCCCACGGCCAATTTTAAATTTGCAAGAGGGCTTTCGTCCTGTTTTCCCTGGTCATCGGGACGTTCCATGCTCTTCCTTCTTCGTTGGGGCTTTGGAGTGTCTTTTGTTGGTTGAGGGCCGTTTTTGACTTGCTGGTCGCGGCCTTCAATTCTTATTATCGCTCGTTTCTCTCCTATTCCAAATGAAAACCCCTCCACCCGAAGGCGGAGGGGCTAGTGTTCACGGGTCTATTTCTTCCTTGTTTCCTAGTTCCTTGACGGCATCACGAAGGGCATGGCTATGGCTATAACCACAGCTATGATCGCAACCACCAGGGCAACTATGCCGATGGTACTGCTGGCATCAGAACCAGCCGCGCCTGCGGGACCCGCAGGACCCTGAGGACCCACGGGACCGGCTGCACCAGGGGCACCGTCATTGCCGGCAACCCCGGCGATTCCGGGATCACCCTGAGGACCCACGGGCCCACGGGCACCATCAGGACCAGGAGGCCCCGCAATCCCATCAGCGCCGGCAGGACCGGCGACTCCGGCCTCACCCTGAGGACCGCGAGGACCGGCAGGGCCAGAAGGACCAGCCTCACCCGCAGGGCCCTGAGGACCCGCAGGCCCGGCTGCGCCTACCTGACCGACAGTACCACGATCAGTCGCAGTTAGGGTAAAACCCCGCGCACGAGCACCGGATTCCCAGTTGGACAGACGTTCGCTGGCGTTAACACCCGCAACCATGAAGGTTACTGGGCCACCGCTCGGGGGTCGCATTACCTGGAGTGAGAAGCTTCCGCCACTTGAGACCATCGCGGAGCCAACCTTGTTCGCGCCATCCATTGCCACAATTTCAGTGCCGGTGGCAGGTATTGCGCCGTTCACCATAGCCGTGCCGATTACCACATGGGGAGGCTCTTGCTGCGCAAAGGCCGACAGGGGCAGCGCAGCCAGCATCGCCACTACCGCAAGCAGGGCCAGGATTCTACTGACTTTTGCCATTAATTTCCTCCTGTAGATTGAGGGGTTAGGGCTGGGGGTCAGGGGCAGACCATGAGTCCACCCCTGACAGCGCCAATTCCTGGCCTTGATTACCAGACGATCTGATTCCAGCAGTTGCCGCCTACGCAGGTCAGGGACCTGGTGTCACGGTTGAGGATTACCTCGACCGAGGACTTGACCAGAATCAGGTAAGTCTCACCTGTGATCATATGGGTCAGGGTGGTACCTTCTCCACCGTCGTAGAAGGTCCAGGTCTTGCTGTCGTTGTTGAAGTGCCAGACGACGTCCAAGTTCTCGCCCAGGGGCTCGGCAGCAGCAGCGACCGGCGATATAGCACCGGCGGCGATGCCAGACTCAGTGACCGTGAACCCGACGCTAGCCGTGGTCTGGCCGACCTGAACCTCGATGGTCTGGATCCCTACTTCAAGGCCGGGTATGAGAATGTCGAATTCCAGCATGCCGTTGACATCCGTGCTAGGCCTAGGCGTGGGGGTTACTTCGATATTGCCAATCTTGACCGAGCCAACAGGAACGAAAGACTTGAAGCCTTCGCCACGCAAAGTGATGGTAGAGCCGGGACCGCCACTGGTCTCTGAGAGAATTAGGGCACCCTCAGGAACCATGTGTTGTTTGACGTCTGTTACTTTGCTACCTCCGGCCTGGTGGCTGAAGGACACTTCTACCTGGTTGGAAGAGGGAATCGCGGCGGAGGTTGGGATACGCAGCTGCACTTCGAAGCGACCACTGGCATCGGGCAAAACCGAGACCCGCGTGGTCGAGCGATTTGAGACTTTGTACAGAACATCTATGGTAAAGCTATACCCGTCATCGTTCTTGCTGGGATAGCCCGTGCCACGGACGACCGCCAAGGTGCCAACCCGTCCCGAAGATGGCGTGATATCGAAGCTCCGCTCAGCCAGGGTAACGATAGCGGTGCCCCTCCGTCCCATAGAATCGGTTATGCGGATAACGCGCTCACCACCGCCAGTGGTGGCCTCAACGACTGGCAAATCCACGGAGGCGGACCAGTTGCCACCATCATCCACGTTTACATCCCGTCCGTCATTAACATCCTGCCACGGAATCGGGTGGCTGCCTATAGAAATCTTGGATATGGAACCCGCAACATCGTCGCCGATCCGGGAGTTAGGACTGAATCCGGTGCCGACGAGGCTGATGCGCTGGTTTGCTCTTACTTCACTAGGAGTGGATACGACCCTGGGTCCCTGCAGGTCAAGGTTGAGGGAAGCGTCCTTGCCCCCAGCTGTCACCCGTAGTTCCTGATTGCCGCCCTTCGCGTTGTTGGGAATCGTGATAGCGAAAGTGCCTGCGCCGTTGGCATCCGTGCCTCCGGAATAGTCCGTGGTCGGCAGCGGCACGCGCCCTATCTCGACCTTGCTAACAGCAACGTTCTTCGGGAAGTCCAGCATTTGGATGAGGATCCGTTCGCCGGGTTTACCGCTCGCAGGAGAAGCGGTGATGGACGCGCCTAGCTCAAACATGGGCAGATCAAAGACCTTCCCATCCATCTTGGTAACGTAGCCGTTTCTCCCGTCCACCGCGTTGATGTAGTTCATCTGGTTGCTTCCGCCCTCGAATGCGGGGTGGGTAACCTCAAATTCGCAGGTCCCTATGTCGTCGCTACTAATCGCAGAATCGACACAGAGCACATCCTCATTGGAGTCGATATTGCCGTTGCGGTTGAGGTCCAAAAATACGGTGAGAGTGGTGCCATTCTTGAAACCCTTACCGGTGACCGTAACCATCTCACCCAGGCCGCCGTCCTCAGGGTCGATTTCCACAATCCGGGGCACGTCGATCGAACTGAGGAATACCTTGGCTGCGCCTGAATCGCCAAACTCCACGAAGATCTCCCTATCTTCGTCGGGCTTTGCGCCCCCGTAAGTGTTCTTTTCAGTGGGGTTGGTAACCCCCGCCGACTGATATATCAGCACCTTGAAAGTGCTGTCCTTATCGAAATCCCGCTTGTTGGGTTCCAATTCGGTCCTGGCAACGTCCGGGATGGTCAAGATAATTTCTTTACCATCAACCGTAACGGTCGCCGGATTGAAGGTGTAGTTCTCCTCTCCTTCTGTAACTTGCACCGCAATAGCACTGGAACTGATGCTACCAGGTACGCCGAATTCTTCCAACTTAATGGTTATGGGGTAGAGACCACCATTGAAATACGCGCTATTTTTGAAATCAAGGGTATAAAGCGTACCGTCGCCCGGGTCGGTGCTGCCCGCATTGAACATGGGCATGAAGGGGGCCGGAGCTGCGGGCGTCGCCTTTACGGTAGTGGGCATGCTATTTCCGCTTGCTGCCACAGCCTTGACCTCGAATGTGTACTCGATGCCGTTTTCGAGGTTCTCCACCTCATACGTCATTACCATTCCGAGGTTCATGACGGAGCCATATTCTGCATCGGAAGTCTTCTTGTAACGGAGCTCGTAGCCCGTTACTCCTCCGTCGGCGGGATCGGCGGCTTTCCAAACTAGAGTGACCATCTTGTCGTCACTCTCGTACCTCAGGTCCCGTGGCATATCGGGCGTCAGCGCGTCATTGCCCTCAGACATTGTCATCTCGGTGGAAGTTGTACCGACTTCGCCGCGTACGTCACCGGCAACGCCGCGAACCCAGAAATGATAGATTTCCCCGCTCTTCAAGTCCTCAATAGTGTGGCTGAGAATAGCCCCACCAGTGGGGGTGACCGTCTTCCATGTAACAGCAGGGTAGGCATTTATCATAGTCTGTGTTACAGGTAGAGTTGTATCAACTGGCAATCTGGGACGCCCCTGATACGCGGGAGAGATTTCGTCGGAGTCGCCAGAAACAACGGAAATCGCGGGCCTTGTTTCTATATCATCCGTTTCGGTTGCAGAGGAATCACCACCAGCTTTCTCGGTTGCTTCATCGGCAGTGTAATAGGCCACCTGCCAACCGCTTGCGTCAGAGTCCGCATCCCAATTGAGGGTAACGTCTCTACCTTCCACGCTAATGGCCAGGTCATCTACCAAGCCGGGAGGATCCATGGGAGTGGCGCTCTTCCATACAGAGGGGGTGGCACTCGTTCCGCCGCCCCTCACTTGGAAGTGGTAGAGAGTATCATCGGCCAATCCCGACACAGTCGCTGTTACAGTCGTTACTACATCAGGTTCAGCATCAACATCTGTCACTTCCAACTGGGTCCCATCGGGGTTGACAGAACCCTCGGTTGACCTCCAGGCCGCCGCAGTAGGGGCGTCATCGCCCTGCCGCCAGCGAACTTCCCAAGTGTCTACGTCGATGTTGGTGGGGTTGTCTGTGTCATCGTCCGTACCATCGTGTGACTGGTCGGCCCACGATAGCATTATCGTCCCACCTCCTGTACCTCTTACAGCTTTGGCTGAAAAGCTAGTGGGTGCAGCTTGCGGGTTGAACGTCCGCTCGGACAGTTCAGCCCCAGACGACTGGTTTACAGACGCCTGCGCCGTTCCGGCCAGGCTCATTGCGCCAAAGACCGCGGCCAGGGCCAGGGCCATGACTACGGCAAGGCTTAAAATCGGGTTTACTGTTTTGGTCATAGGTGTCTTTCTCCTCGTTTCTTGATTTAGTGCTCCCGGCGAAGCGGGCCGGGTCCGCTGGGGCCATCCTGCACCTCCTTGGATTCGTGGTTCGTACATATTATGGGCACTTGTATTACCTAAGTCTTACGTGATTTGGTGCGGGTTTTGGAGATTATGTAACAGGGGCGGGATTCCCCGCGCATGGTCACCACACACTAATACACTACCCTTGGTCGTGTCACCGAAGTCTTACGACACCCGGTTGCCGGTTTTCGCATTGCGTCCTTTCTCTTGCCCGTTTATCGTATTTCGCGGAATTGGCGACGGTATGCCGAATCCCGTTTTAGGTTGACACGGTTGGCAATAAGTGTTACACATTTACATATACTTACACAGGAGCGATTGGTATGGCTTTAACTGCCGAAGACAAAGAATGGATCCGAGAAGCAATCCGAGAGGCAATCCGAGAACCACTATCAGGGCTCGAGCGCCGTATCGGTGAGAACTTATTGGATTCTGAGCGTCGTATCAACGCCAACACCGCCGACCACTATAACAGTCTCAAGAAGCAGGTAGAGAAGCTGCAACAGGACGTTGCTAAAATTAAGTCGGATCGTGTTCCTGCCTAGAACGACCGCATCTGTCCCACAAACTTCAGCCCGAAGCGGCAAAACCCCGGAGCACCGAATAGCCCGGGGTTTTTCTTTGTCTAGTTTTGCCGGGTGCCACCCACTTCCCTCGCCTCATCCAGCGGCGTAAGTTTCAAATATTGTCTGTCTGTCAGCCCCCTGCTAGACTATGGGTGCGACACTTCTCTGGCCTCCTGACGGAAAGGAACGCCAACCCTCGGCGTGGGGTCAGTCCCCATGCCTCCTGCTTGGCGTTCCTACCGGGGAAGTGTCGCAACTGACCCATTCGCCGCAGGAGGCACCAATGTCTAACAGACTCTTTGTCCTCGTCCGCAGAAACCCCGTCAAGACCGCTCTTTACCTCGCCCTCGCTCTTTACCTCGCCCTTGTGTTACTGCATCTGGGCAAGGGCTTCGGCTTTGGCGATGCACTTGGGGGCCCGTTCCTTGATTTCCGAGCCTTCCTGATGTGCTTCGGCAAGTGGGGCCATGCGTGGGAATTTCTTACCCGCGAGCCCGTTCGGGGCCAGGACATTGGCGGCATGGTCCTTGACCTGGGCTCTTGTACCTAAAGGAGAGTTAAATATGAAGGTTGAAACCTGGATCAGTATTGGTGGTGCTTTGCTGACCGTGGCCGTAGCCACGGTCATTTTCGGTCCTCAAGGGATCGTTTACAACGTGCTCATCGGCCTGGTCGGAGGCACGATCGCGGCGGCGGTTTACCGGGGCAGCAAGAAAATCAAGAGCTAAGGAGGTTAGCTTTGCAGAATCGTTATGTAGGCGATGTGGGAGATTTCGGAAAATTTGGATTGCTCAGGTTCCTATCGGGTATGACTGATTCATCCCCTGAGCCCAAGCTCAGGATCGGTTTGGTCTGGTGCCTGCACCATGATGAAAAGCACACAACCGCGAACAAGCTGAAAATTTCTGCCGATGGCCGTCACATATCCTATCTGAGAAGAACCAGCAACAACGACCGGAGCGAATATCGCAATTGCGATGTTGACCTGTGGGAGGGGCTCAGGGACCTGGTGTATAGAGATGGTAGATGTGTCCACTGTGCCGAGAGTGCGAATTTTTTACCGGGCGACACCATCTACTACTCGGACCAGCTCCACCTATTTAAGGCCATGCCCCGGGACCTGATGAAGCAGGTGCGGGAGTCCTGGGTGAAAGGTGCGCTCAAGGCCATGTCCGGTGTCGATATATCAATGTTCGACCCCGACAACGGCATCGCCCCGGAAGAGAAAAAATACACCAAGGACGGAGCCAAGTACGTGTACCTGAGTGACCTCAAGCTGTTCTGGAGTGAGCGGCAATCGCTGGTCGTTTACCATCACATGGCGCAAGGCAAGACCGCCCGGGCACAGACGCTTGAGGTTGCGGACAAGCTAAGGGCGGAATTCGAGACTGAGCCCGTAGCGCTTTTGTTCTCCCGTGGGACAAGCCGGGTGTTCTTCGTGATACCACAGCCCGACGAAAAGGGAGCGGTCATTGAGGACCGGATAGAGCGAATGCTGGCGACTGGGTGGAATCGTCACTTTGAGAAGGTCGAATGAGGACAGCCAGCATCGCGCGGGGGTTGGTGGTTTCCTTGCCATTCCCCGTGCGCTGGCGTATGCTTCCTCAGCCGTCCCCGGGGTTGTTCAATCCAGCACCGCCGGAATTTCTCTGGCGGTGTGGGGAACGGCGTAAAATGGAAGCGATCATATTCGAAATCGCCCGTTGGTTGAGCATCATAATCTCTATTGCCGTGGCTGTGGGGCTTATCCACCGGGCCAGACAGTACAAGAATCAAAGCTCGTCTTGGTGGTTATGGCTTGCCGTTACTGTTTGCGTCCTTTTAGTGTTGATTTTGCTCGTTCCAGGGTTCGTCTTGCCGGACCTATAAAGGTGAAAACGAAGCAAATGGTTATTATTAACAGGATGGCCAACATTTGGGGTAAGGTAAGTTCAATCATGTGTATCCTCCTTGCCCGCAAGGGCAAAAAAAGTCCGCGCGCCAGCGCGGGCAACCCTGTTGAAATTTGTGGTCACTCACCCATCCGAATGGGTGCTAGACGTTGCCTGGTCCTTTTCCTCCCAATATAAATTAATCCCGCCCAAATTCGGGCGGGGTTCGTGCTTGACCATTTGAGGGCGAACTTTCGCCCATACCATACTATTGATTGCATGTCAAAATTACCTGCCCCCAGAACGAAACGCGGCCAAACCCGCTTGTTATTTGACGCTTCGATTGAATAAGACTAAACTGTAGCCAAGCTTACTCGGCGCAAGCCCCCGCCGACATGGACTGTGGTTATCCGAGGTTTCCGAGTGGGGCCGCATACCTCTAACTAGCGTGTCAGGAGGTAAACCCTATGGACTTTGGAATCTTTCTGGACTTCCCAACCGGCGGCGGCGCCCACGAGGACGCCTTCCGCGATTCCTTTGAATTGGTGGACCTGGCCGACGAGCTTGGTCTGGATACGGTCTGGCTCGGTGAAACCCACTTTACGCCGGAACGCGCCGTCCATTCGGCCCAGATGGTCATCGCCAGCGCGATAGCCTCCAGGACTAAGCGGCTGCGGGTTGGTTCCGCCGTTCACGTCCTGCCCCTCGTGCACCCCCTGCGTATCGCCGAAGAGGCCGCCACGGTTGACCAGATTAGCCAGGGCCGCTTCGAGTTTGGTGTCGGCCGCAGCGGCAACATGCGCGCCTACGACACCATGGGCATTGACTACATGGAGAGCAAGGACCGGTTCCAGGAAGCGCTGGAGATTATCCTCCAGGCCTTTACCGGCGAGACTTTTTCCTATGAGGGCAAGTACAACAACATCACCAACGCCCGCCTGACACCCAGGCCCTTCACCAAGCCGCACCCCAAGGTTCGCATCGCCTCCAGCGGCGAAGAAAGCTTTGAGCGGGTTGGACGCCTGGGATTCCCCATTTTCTTGTCCATGCGCGGCATGGATGTCAACGAGTTGGAAGTTAACCTGAAGCATTACCACGAGGCGTGGAAGAAAGCCGGTCACGAGGGCGAAAGCGGGGACATCTCTGTCCGCTTCCCCATGTATGTCGCGCCCACCGAGGAGGATGCCTTGGAAGAGCCCCGGGAGTCCATCGAAAGTTACTTCCGGCGCATGCGTGAGCGTTTCCAGCAGGGCCGCTTCGAGGAAGCCTTGGCGGATGTCACTGGCGGTCAGGACTTGATAGAAGTCCGCCGCGCGCGGCTGGAACGGCTGGAGTCCATTTCCTACCAGGAGATTCTGGATACCAAGGTCATAGTCGGCAGCCCCGACCAGGTTATCGACAAGCTCCACCAGTACCGCGAAAGGCTGGGCATAACCGGGTTCACTGCTGAACTCAACCCCGGCAATCTTCTGCCCAAGGAAGCCGTTCAGCGCAGCCTGAAGCTGATAACCCAGGAAGTAATGCCCGCCTTCAAGTAAGGCTTCCCGCCTCAGCGCGCCTCAATAGAACGGGGACGGGAGAAAATCCCGTCCCCTCTCTTGTCCGTTAGCAGGGTCCCTGTTTACACGTTCCGCAGCTTGGGGTCCAGCTTGTCGCGCAGCCAGTCTCCCAGCAGGTTCATTGACAGCACCGTCATCAGAATGGCCATCCCCGGGAAGAACGCCACCCACCAGGCGCGGACTATCAGGTCCCGCCCGTCGGCCACCATCAGCCCCCACGCCGGAGTGGGCCGGGGTATGCCCACTCCCAGGAAGCTCAACCCCGCTTCCAGCAGGATAACCTGCCCCACCTCCAGCGTAGCCAGTACTATGATGGTGTTGACCACGTTGGGGAATATATGGCGGACGATGATCCTTCCGCTGGACGCTCCAGCCACCCTGGCCTTGGCGACAAAGTCCTGGTTCTTCAAGGACAGGGTCTCCCCCCGCACCAGCCTGGCATACCTCACCCATAACACCAGGGCAATGACGATGATAACCGTATGGAACCCCGGGCCCAGTACCCCCACCAGCACCAGGGCCAGCAGCACCGCCTGAATGGAGAGCTTGATGTCCACCAGCCTCATGATGATGTGATCGACCCACCCGCCGTAATAGCCGGCGATCAGGCCCAGGGTGGTTCCCACAAACCCGCCGGTAAGTATTGACACGCCAGCCACTATCAGCGATACCCTGGCTCCGTGAATCACCCGGCTGGCAATGTCGTAGCCAACCTTGTCGGTCCCTAACGGATGGTCCCACGAACCGCCTTCCTGCCACACCGGGGGCATCAGACGCTCGGTTACACGCCCTTCCAGCGGGTCCTGCAGCCAGGTGTCGGTGATCACGGGCGCAAAGATCCCGGGCAGCGCCAGCACAAGAACCAGCACTGCCATCGGAAAGATGGGGTATCGTCGGGCGGTCGCCCAGATTCTGGACAGTCTTCCGCTCCGACGTACCGGAATGGCAATTTCATCAATTGCTGCCATTAGGCAATCTCCTTGGAACGTAAACCAACGGTCTTAAGGTCCATCGCCCGTTAAGTGAGCCTGATTCGGGGGTCAAGGTAGGCATAAAGAACGTCCACCAGCAGGGCCACGACCACGTAAATGAATGCGAAGACAACGACGACGCTCTGTACCACCTGGAAGTCACGGGACCGAATGGCTTCGATGGCCAGCAACCCCACTCCAGGGTAGGCAAACACCGTCTCCGTAATGACAGAGCCGGTGATAAGCCCCGCGAACTGTATGCCGAAATAGGTCAACGGGATCAGCGCCGCGTTGCGCAGGCAATGCTTCCAGATGATGATCCACTCCGGCAGTCCCTTTACCCGGGCCATCTTCACGTATTCCGAATCCAGAACGTCCAGCATGGCGGAACGGCTCAACCTCAGTCCTGCCGCCAGGTTGAAGGCCCCCAGCGCAAAGGCCGGCAATATCAGGTGGTGGATGCCGTCCCAACCACCATCTCCCTTCCCCGAGGTGGGGAATAAGTCCCAGTGAACGGCCAGAATCCAGACCATCATGATGCCCAGCCAGAAGTTGGGCACCGCCTGGCCCAGCAGGGCAAAGATCTTCCCCCCCACATCCCACATCGTGTCCTTCTTGACGGCCGTCAGAATCCCCAGGGGCAGCGCCAGCGAAACGCTGACGATCATTGCTACGACTGTCAGCTTGATGGTCGCCGGCATGCGCTGCAGAATCAGTTCTCCCGCTGTCTTGCCCGGCCACTTCACCGACTCTCCCAAGTTCCCTGTGAATACATTACCAATGTAGATCAGGTACTGGACATGAAGGGGGTCGTCCAGGCGCCAGTAGTCCCGCAGCCTCTCCACTTCATCAATGGTGGCTTCAGGCGGGAGCATCACATCGGTTGGGTCGCCGGTAGCCCTGGTGAGGGCAAAAATGATTATGCTGATGGCAAATAGCGTAATGAGTGCGTGAAATCCACGGACGATGATGTATCTCTGCATGCTGATCTTCCTTCCGGAAGCCCGTCATCGACCTGAGCTGGGTGTCCCGGCTAAAGTGTTAATTTAATCCCCCTCCTCATCCACAAGGGAGTGAGAAGGGGGAATCTGCCCGCAGAACAATGTTGCCAGTGATGCCTGTTGAGCTAATTGGTAGCTGGCACCTGGTTATGCCAGTAGTAGCCCCGGTTCAGGTAAACCCAGTCTTCGAGCACTTCGGGATTAACAGTAAAGTTGAACTTGAACCAGAACATGGGAATGGTCCAGTGCTGCTCAAACCAGAAGTTTGAAACTTCGCGCCCGATCGCGTCGATCTCTGGCTGGGTCGTCTTGTCCAGGGTTTCCTGGTACTTCTCCTCGATGAAGGGGTGAGCGAAGTGGAATCCACTGGTATTGGAGGGAGCCTCCGTCCTTATGCGGTCGTGAATCTTGCGGAAGCTGAACACGTTGGCATAGACGTTGTGCTGCATCTGCTTTTCGCGTCGCTTCTTGGAGTAGGCCCCGGAGTCCATATCCAGGATGGTGGCTTCTATGCCCACCGGTCCCCAGTACTGGGGCATCGCCTCTACAGCAATGGGGGATTCCGGTTCGCCGGAGGTTCGGTAGTTAACGATCTCGACCTTGATCGGATTATCAGGTCCGAAGCCAGCTTCGGCCAGCAATGCCTTTGCGGCTTCAGGATCGTAACCGTACTCTTCATCCCAGCTGGTATCCCACTCAGGGTTGTAAATGTTGCCGTCCAACACCGGGTGGCAGCAGGCGGTAACGTGCATCCGCTCGCCTTCTCCCTTGAATATGAACTCATTCAACTCGTCCCGGTTGATGGCCTTGTTCATGGCCTTGCGTACCCGCACGTCAGACCACGGAGTGGTGGGGTCGAAGTCCGTGTCGCCAGGCATCAGGTACATGCCGCCGAAAAACAGGCTAAGCTGGCTGAACGCCTGCTGGGCGGGTATGACCTTCATGCCGTTCTCAATGGCAGTCTCCTGCAGGTCGCGGGAGAGGGCGATGGCGTGAATCTCACCTGCCAGTAGTCCGGCCAGCCTGGTGGATTCCTCACCGATCCACCGGATTTCCATCTCTTCGAATGGTGATTGAATGCGCCAGTGGTCGAAGGGCACCCGCTCGTACACCACGCCCTCACCGAGGTTGCGCTCAAGGAACTGATAGTAGCTGGTGCTGGCGGGCTTCACCCCATCCAGGTTGTCGTACCCTACCTCGTCCACCTGCTGCTTGCTGAGGGAGAATAACTCCAGGCCGGTGGGCAAGTTGGAAACAACGCTGATCATGGGCAGGGAAGCGTTGTTCATGGTGTACTGTACGGTGTAGTCGTCCACCGCCTCGGCCTGGGCCATTTCCTTCCAGAAACTGGTGGTGCTGGACTGGCAGTCGGTGTTGGATTTGGCAACGGCCATGTCGACGAAGTCTTGCGCCGTCATTTCGCCATAGCCGTGGTGGAATTCGACGCCTTGCCTCAACTTGAAGGTCCAGGTCTTTGCATCGGCAGTGGTTTCCCACGACTCGGCCAGCCACGGGTTGAACTCGGCCGTAACCGGGTCAGCCTCTACGAGGAATTCGACGTAGGGCAAGAACTGGGAGATGATAGGCCTGTTACCACCACAGTGTTGATTGGTCTCTACTTGTATTTCACCCTGGGATTCCACGTACCGAACCACTGTAGGCTCTGCCATTTCCTGTTCCATACTGGTGTCGGCGGCAGCGGGTACAGCAGTGGGGGCAGGTTCTGCCTCTGCTACAGGTTGTTCCTGTGCGGGAGCGGGTTCCGCCGATTCCTCAGGAGCGGCAGCCCCGCAGGCCACAAGCAGGACAAGGACAAATAACATTGTTACGAAAAGCAGAGGTCTATAGCTGTATATCCATCGGTTCCACATAGAGTATCCTCCTTTTATATAGAGGTAGTGGGTACCATATGACTCCTATTAATCGGAATATACAACCGCTTTTAAATAGTGTCAACGTATTTTCTAATATTCTTTGCGAATAGTATCAAATCATTGTTTGCATGACGGTTTCAGAGCAAAAACAGTTTAAAGTTATTTGCAAACGGGAAAGAATCTGTCTTTGGAGTTCTTGGTGCCTCGCTAAGCTATGCTTGCTTCAGTCGTGAGGTTGAAATTGTTGCCCGGCCCGGGGTGACGGGTTAACATTGGGCCATTGAGGTTATATACCCTCGCGTCGGCTGTAGTCCTATGCCGGGGTTCCAAAGAGTAACAAGGAGAGGTTATGCCAGAAATTCTCGACTCCAAAGCTTCGGGCGCCCGACGTTTTGAAGGACAGGTGGCAGTAATTACCGGCGCCGGTCAAGGTATAGGCGCGGCTACCGCCCGCAGGCTGGCCCAGGAAGGGGCTGCCGTCGTCATTGGTGACATGGTCGGTGAGTCTTCGCAACGGGTGTGCGACGAACTGAAGGACTTTGGCGCTGAGGCCGCAGTTTGCCTGGGGGAACTGTCCAAGTGGGAAAATGCCGAACGCCTGATGGCTTTTGCCCAGGAGCAGTTCGGCCAGATAGACGTGCTGGCCAATGTGGCCGGAGGAACCATCTGGTTCCAGTCCTACCAATACTACACGCCCGACCAGATACAGGCTGAAATAGACAAGAGCTTCTGGACAGCCATGTGGTGTTGCCGAGCTGTCCTGCCCTACATGATTGAGCAGAAGTCAGGTTCCATAGTCAATGTGGCTACCCACGCGGTGACCGGCGCGTTCCGGGTGCCCTACGCCGCGGCCAAGGCGGGTCAGATTGGCTTGACCACGTCTTTGTCTCGAGAGGTGGCCGGCTTGGGTATCAGGGTAAACTGCATGGCCCCCAGCGGTACCTTGGCCGAGGACCGGGTCACCCCTCGCAACTACGGAATATCCGCCGTTCCCCCGGAATTGCCGCAGGAGGAACTTGACCTGCAGGAGACTTACCGGCAACAGACCCGCCTTTCCGAAATACCAATGGGCCGGCGTGGTGAAGCGGACGAACAAGCGGCGGCAATTGCTTTCCTTGCTTCCAATGATGCGTCCTATATAACTGGGCAAGTTCTTGCAGTAGGTGGAGGACAACCGTATCCCTTCTGACATCAACGCTGTCATTGGTGGCCGAATATCCGGCGGCCCCATGCTATAATCGGATTCAATATCGGGTTTGACGGTAACATATCGCAATGGTTCCCCTGAGCAAAGTCCGTTAGTTTCGGAGGAATTAGAATGGGCCTGAAGCGACTGCTTTTGAAACCTCTCTCCGGCTACCCAGGCGGTTACAAAGATATGCGGCGTGGCACTCAGGGGTTTGATGAGACGCCGCCCTTCCGAAAACCCGCGGATCCGGACGACCGGCGCAGCCGCATGCCGACCACAGGATTCAGGGAATACTGGTATCCGGCCTTGCCTGACAAGGACGTCAAGAAGGGCAAGCCGGAAGTGCTGCGGATGCTGGGTACCGACGTCGTCTTTTTCCGGGACAACAACGATGAAGTGCAGGCGTTGCTGGACTGGTGTCCCCATCGCTCGGTTTACCTGTCAATGGGCCGCTGTTATTTCCCTGGCTACGTTACCTGCCCTTACCACGGGGCTACATTTGACGGCGAAGGCAACTGTGTGGCATTCCTGACCGAGGGGCCTGAATCCAAGATGGTGGGCGCCCCGGGAATGAAGGCTCGCAAATTCCCCACTGCAACCATCAAGGGCCTGGTCTTCGTGTGGATGGGTGATGGCGAACCTGTGGACCCTCAGGAGGACATTCCGCCGGAAATGTTCGAGGAGCACAACATCCACCGTCCGGTTTTTTCCATGTTCGATTGCAACTGGGTGCTGGTGCTGGAGAATACCATGGATGCTCATAACGCATTCATGGTGCACCGCAACGCCATTCGAATCCTGAAGAGCCGGCTGGGCGGCCGTCCCAGGACCCCGCTGGGGTACAGAGTGAACCTGGTCAACAACAAGACCGTCCACTACCAGCCGGGACGGGGCAAGTCCAGCGTGGAACGCTATTACTACGACGAAGATGGCAACATACCCTATCAGATGTATTACCCCGGGGTGGGTGGCGTCTGGCCCAAGACTAAATGGCGGTTGATGTGGACCTGGATTTTCGACCGGAAGGCGCGAAAGTCGGGACAGGCCCCGGGACGGGTACGACCGCCGCAGGCCGATTCTCCAGGTGTCAACGAATGGAACGGTACCCGTTTGCCGGGGATGTCTCGCACCGGCGGCAATAACGCCTTCTTCCGCAGCACCCGCTGGGCCGTCCCTGTCGAAGACAATTTGACCCGCATGGTTTACCTGAACGTGGAACGCTATAGCAAAAAGCCTAACGCAGTCAGGCGGCTGTGGAGTTCGGTCTCCTGGCCCTACCGCAACTGGGAGTTGAACTTCAACTTCCGCAACCAGGACTATGATGCGGAAAAGTACGTTCAGTACGAACTTCCCGAATACCTGTCTTCTACCGATTCAGTGGTAGTGGCCATGCGCCGCCTTTTCGTGGAATACAACCGCGATGTGATAAGGCGAAGAGAGCATGAGGAAGAGCTGCCCGAAAAGCTGGAAGAAACCGTCGCCGAGCAAATGGTTCGCGAGGGCGACGCACGGGTAGCCGAAACATCGGGAGCCTTTGACGTGGACAAACTGCAGGAGGAACTGTTGCGACGGGTTTAGCTATTTTGCAGGTAGTCTAACCACCCAAACGTCAGACTTCCCCTTCCCCTTCGGCTTTGCGGTTGAAGGGGAAGTATTTTGAAGGTATAAGCATGCAGGATTTGTTTGGCAACATTGGGGGTGAAGGTAACCAGGAGCAGGTTCAGGCGGGCTTTGCCCTTGACGATGGGACGGGACTAAGGGTAGTCAAGGCCAGGTTCGTCGACGAGGCAAAGTTTGATTGGCAGTTATTCCAGGGCTTTGATTCAATCCGTGTCCTGACCTATTCCGCCAGCATTCCCGCCATTGTAAAGATGTTGGATGAGTTCGGGTTTGACTCCTTTGAATGCGTATTTGGTTGTGAAGCCACCCTTAGGGGTATCAAGGATGTACTGGCATTTCAAAGGGTGGCAGTTGGCGATGCTCGGGCCGCTATCATGGGCCTGACCGACCAGCGACACGCCCATATCCTTTCCCAGGTGCAGGTAGGAAAGGCCTCGTTCCGAGTGCTGCGCAACCAGGTTGCTCATGCCAAGCTATATCTCCTCGAGAACCGAAGCAATGGATCTAGGCGTGTGGTGGTTGGCTCTGCCAATCTCTCAGAAAGAGCGTTTTCAGGAAGGCAGCCGGAAACCCTGGTGACGTTTGACGACGACCCAGAGGCCTGGGAGCACTATTCTCAGATGTATCGGACTATCAGGGACTCGGCTTCGGACGAGATTCCTCTGCCGGCGGAAAGGATAATAAACGCAGAGATTGAAATTGAAGAGGTGCCAGCAGTCTCGGATCATACTTCTACACTGGTCATTGATCGTCCGGCTGATGGGGATGGGATATCAAGCTTTCCCATTCAAGTTGAAAGGATCGAAAGAGTGGCTGCCGCCATTAGTCCCCACGTAGCGGCCGCTGCTCCTCCCTTTCGCAATGGAAAGCAACAGATAACGCCCCAGATCAAGCGCGAGATTAGCCGCATAAAGCTGGTTAAGTCCGCTGAGGAATCAGACAATCGGTACTTTTCACTCAAACGCGCGGAAGAAAAGGCAATATTGTCCGGCGAAGAGTTTCTGCTCGATTGGGATCAGGATAAAGTATCAACCGATGCCAAACTGATGCTGGAATACTTCAACAACTATGAAGGCGCCTTCGAAGGGGACGTGTCGCGTCTGCAGCGGGATTACTTTACCCTCTGGTCCTGGTTCTACTTTTCGCCGTTCATTTGCGACATGCGCTCCAGGGCTCTGCTGCTGGGGGAGGACGTAGTTCGGTATCCCTCCTTTGCCATAGTTTTTGGCAAGTCTAACTGTGGCAAGACGACCCTGGTCGATACGTTGATGACTTCGATGTTTGGCAAGTCCACTCCAGTGGATAAATCGAGCTTCACCAACAGGCAACTCAGGTCATTACAACAAGCGTACAGACGGTACCCGGTTGTCTTCGATGACATAGGCAGGAATGCATTTAGCAGGCATGGCAGAGACATAATCAAGGATGAGCTTCCCCCGCCCGTGGAGGAGTACCCCGGATTCGTCCTGTCCATGAATGCCGAGCCCACGGCCTTCCCCGATGAGATCGTCAAACGGAGTCTGATGATCTACACCACCACCGCATTACCTCCTCACCAGGAGGAACTCAGGCAGCGATTGCACAGCCGCATCCAAGGTGTGCGGGAGGGTCTCACCGGGCATCTTTACCGCAGGTACCTTGCCGAAACCATGGAATGCCTCAAAGAGGACAGCCTCCCCAAAGACTGGCTCTACTTGTCCTCTGGCGTATTGAGCGGAATTCTAAACGAATGCGGCGGGGAATCCAGCACGCCCCAGTGGTGCCAGGGCCAAACATGGCTCGGTTATGCGGAAAAGCGGTACGATCGGGTCAGGGCCCGCCTCGACGACCTGCTCCGGGCCTCAGCCTTGATGAAAAGGGAGGGTGAGACCCCCAACGGGTGGCTGATTGACGGGCAGCGGGTAATAGTATTGGAGCAGCGCGACGCATTTGGTCGCCGTGGCTTTGACTGGGAGGATGTGCCCTCCACCCTGATTGATGAGGATGCCAGTGGAGGGGCGAGAACTGTGTTGCATCGCGCAAGCCTCGAAGGGTTTCTGGGCAGAAGCCTGGCACCAAGGCGAAGGATGTTCTTCTGGAAGAAATAAAGTCCAGTTTGAATAACGCCCAGTAAGTGGTGCTGGTTGCTCAATATCAGCCTCCCGTTCTCTTACCGGTTATTGACAACCTCAATGTGCCAGGTAGAGACTATTAACAGTAGTTACTCTCCTTAAAAGCACCAAGAACTTTCCTTTCTTCCCTTTTCCTTGAGGATCAACCACTCCATGCCTGCCAATGCAATCTGGATTCTCTTTGTCTTCATCGCTTATTTCGCGGTCCTTATCGGTATTGCCGTAGTACGCTCCCGGCACATGGACGATATGTCCGACTACGTGCTGGGCGGCCGTAAAATGGGGTACGTTACATCCGCCCTCAGCGCCGCCTCTTCCGCCACCAGTGGCTGGACCATGCTGGTACTGCCGGCCCTGGCCTTTGCCGCGGGCATGATGCATCTGTGGACCGTTGTCAGTATCATCCTGGGCCACTGGTTTGCCTGGACCATACTGGGCAAGCGAATCCGCCGGTACACTTTGGCGGCAGAAAACTCGTTGACTCTCCCCGAGTTCCTGGAAAAGCGCTTTGGAGATACCAGTGGGTTGCTGCGATCGCTTTCGGGCTTGATTGGAATCTATTTCATTACCCTCTATGTTTGCTCCGGCCTTATTGCCGGGGCCAAGCTCCTGGAAGTGGTCTTCGGGCTGGACCACATGGCGCATGGCCACAACATTGGTGTAGTGATTTCGCTGATTGCGGTAGTGTCTTATACCTTCATTGGTGGCTTCCTGGCAGTCTCTCGCACCGACGTTTTTCAATCCGTGATTATGCTGGCGGGTTTCATCATTATTCCGGTTACTTTGATTCTTACCATTAACAATCCTTTCCACGGCCTGGAGTCCACCGCTCCCGGATTCTGGAATCCCTTCACCGATCAGAACAACTCCCAGCTGGGGATCTTGTTCTTTTTCTCGTCCGTTGGTTGGGGCCTGGGCGCTCTCGGGGCCCATCGTATTATTTCCCGCTTCATGGCCGTGCAGCGGGAAGGAGACATGAAACGCAGTCGGAATGTGGGCTCGGTTTGGGTCGTGCTGATATTTCTCTTCGCTTTGTTGATGGGTCTGGTGGCGGCTCCGGCCTTGCTGGACCGTGGCATAGCGTTGCCGGACGCTGAGAAACTCTACCTGGTGGTGGCCGAGACCTTCTTTCACCCCATAGTTGCCGGTCTGCTTCTTACCGCGGTCATAGCCGCCGTAATGAGTACTGCAGACTCTCAGTTGTTGCTGGCCTCAGCCATAGCCACCGACGATCTTCCGATTATCAAGAGGATCGCCTATGCCATGCGGACCCAGTCTCGGGTATGGATGGGCCGGAGTATGTTGTTGCTGGTGGGCGTCATAGCTGCCCTGATTTCCATAGTCTCCCCCGAGTCGGTCTACGCACTGGTATCCTTGGCTTGGGGAGGAATGGGAGCCGCCTTTGGCCCTGCCCTGATTATGGGGCTCTACTGGCGCCGCTTTAATCGCTGGGGGGCGTTGGCCGCTGTGGTTACCGGTTCCGTAGTCTCCACCTGGTGGTGGCTGGCTGGCCTCGGTTACGAGAAATACTCCACCCTGGCCGACCTGTTAGGCTTCGAAGCAACGGTGGACCAGATGGAGGCCCTGGGAGTATGGCAGATAAACCCCGGTGTACCCGGATTCGTGGCGGCCTTGATTCTTGGTGTTGCGGTCACGCTGCTGACCGCGCCGCCGCCTGATGAGATTACGGACCTATATGACCGGGTGAATGGCCCTGACTGGGATGAAGAGAACGAGACTGCCAGCCAGCCACAGCAGGCTTAGCCAGTCTTGTTTGACTTGGAGTACCGGTTTGCCGGGATAGTCAGCCCCAGGTTGCCGCGCAGGGTGTCGGCTTCGTACTCGGTGCGGAAAATGCCCCGTTCCTTGAGGATGGGCACTACCATTTCCAGGAAGTCGGTAAAGCCTACAGGCAGCACCGAATTATTCACCATAAACCCGTCGGCGCCTCCCTCTTCCAACCACTCCTGCATAGTATCGGCAACCTGGGATGCGGTTCCAATGAACTTGTGGCGGGATGTGGTTGCTCGCAGTGCCACCTGCCTCAGGGTCAGATTCTCGTCCCTGGCTGTCTTCTTGAGGCGGTCTGTAGTGCTTT
>Ga0209022_1001610_pt1 | contig 22267 bp, 21 predicted proteins | sample PinacodermPK_FD_187300 | JGI IMG/M metagenome (GOLD analysis project Ga0209022, IMG submission 187300) | Host-associated microbial community of the marine sponge Aplysina aerophoba from Gulf of Piran - sponge pinacoderm, lysed by proteinase... | ecosystem: Host-associated > Porifera > Sponge >...
CGAGCCGGGATGCGAGTTCCTCCATCCAGGCGAGATGCACGTGGAAGGCGTCCCAGTCGCCGTATTCGGATTTCCCGTTCGGGCCGAGCGTGTCGAGGATGTCCTGGACGGTCGTGTCGTAAGGGGTGTCGTCGATGGGCTCGCCCGGACAGTGGGCGTGACCGAGATGGGCATAGGCCAGGTAGACGTCGCCTTCGCGGGCGGCGTCGAGAGCGAGAAGGGCGTGCTTCCAAGGGTGAGGGAAGTCGTTCGGCCTGAGATTCAGGTAGCCCTTATACCGGTCGCAGGCCGGCACGAGGGTTGCGGCGATCACGGCGCCAGCGTCGCAGAAATGGCATTTGGCGTCGGAGAACGGGGTGTGCCAGCTATTGTATGACGGCGTATAGACGGAGCTGTCGAGGCTGCGGGCGCCGTCAATGGCGAGGCGGATGAGATCGGAAAGACGGTCGGGAATCTCGGGGAGTCCGGGTTCGGGGGTCATCGGCGGAGGCCTTTCTGTGCAAGGATCGAATTGAGGTTGTCAGCCCGTGTCCTGTCGTGCAGGGGGCATGCGTGAGGCTCTTCCGGGGCTTTGGGGACGGATGGCGGGTCCTGGTATGGACAGGGCGATCGGCCCAAGGGATTCGCAGAAGGAGGGCTTTCCTGAAGCTCGACCGATGGGGAAGGGGGGCTGGTGGGGTCAGGCAAGATGCATGTCGATGCGCTCGCCCCAGGGCTCGGTGCAGTACTCGTCCGGGGTTGGGCCGTAGTTGACCCATATGACCGGAAAGAGGGGCTCGGCGTCGGGATAGCTGTCGCACTCCATGTCGGTGAGATAGATGCAGCAGCCGGGATGGCGGCCTTGCTGTTCCAGCCATTCGAAGCCCGGGCGGAAGTCTGTGCCGCCGCGTCCCTTGAGCGTGATGCTGTCAGGCAGGTCGGAGGCGGCGTATTCGCAGGCGTCCTGGAGAACGGAGTCGACCTGGAGGAGAATGAGGGTCTCCGGGCGGACGTCGGTCGCGATCTCGCGGATCTCGGCCCAGAATTCGTCGAGGACGCGAGACGGCAGCGAGGCCGAGGTGTCGATGACGATGGCGATCTCGTTGATGCCCTCGGAGCGGATGGAGGGCAGATAGAGGCCGCTGTCGATATAGCGGCGGTTGGGGGCGCTCCAGGAATAGTCGGCGCTTGCGGCGTCGGTGAGGTAGCGGCGCAGGAGCGAGCGCCAGTCGAGAACGCTCCTGTGGGCGTTGTCGACGGTTTCCTGGATGGCGCCGGGAAGGTTGCCCTGGACGCGCGCAAGCTGGGCGGCCTGGTGCATGGCCTCGTCCCAGGTCTGCTCCTCGATCGCGAGATCGGCAGGCCGGGTCGCGCCGGCGCGCTCGTCGGCGTCGAGGACCTCGCCGGTGCCGGAGGGATCGAAGCTGGTCCCGGAAGAATGGGAGGTGCCGTCGCCGTCGCCGGCGTCGCTGGAAGTGTCTTCGGGGCCGGGGTCGGTCGGGTCGTCGTCGTCGGACCCGGAGTCCGGACCGGGTGGGGAGGGCGAGTTGCCGGTGGCGTCGGCCGGAGGCTGCGCGTTGTCGGGATCGGCAGTGGGATCGGGGTTGCCGGGATCGTTTTCGATCAGCCGGTTGTAGGCCTCCTCGACGCTGCAGTCCGGCCAGCACTCGGCGCCTTCGGGAAGGGTGAAGCCGGCATCCTGAAGGAGGGGATGGGTGACGAGTTGCGAGGCGAGCTGCCAGACCTGCGGATCCCGGTTTCGCCGGCGTGTGTGGTGTTTCAGCGCGCAGGCGGTGACGATGCGGGCCAGAGCGGTCTTCAGGAGGTCGGCTTCGGTATCGGTCACCCATTCGGGCGAGAAGCGGATCTCCTTGCCGTCGCTCGCGATGGTCTGGCGGCTGAGGTCCGGCCGGAGAGGCAGGCGAAGGGTCAGGTTGCCGAAGAAGGGCTGGTCCTGGAGCAGGGCCGTGACGCACCTGCTGAGGCGTGTCGCGGCGTCGTTGAGGGCGCGGGAGGTCATCAGGCGGCTTCCTTGAGGGCGGCGCCGGGCGGGGCGAAGTAGCCGGCGAACCTGGCGGCGAGGTCCTCGGCGTCGCGTTTGACGCGCTGGCGCGTGGCCGGGTTGAACGAGGACGATGGCCTGAGCTCGTCGGGATCGACGCTGGCGATGCGGTCCTTGACCTGCTGGCAGAGCTGGGCGAGGCGTTGGTCGCCGAAGATGTTGAGCCGCGGCACGATATCGACCAGGTCGCGGATGTTGCCGATCAGGCTGTTCCTGAAGATCAGCGGCTTGCCTTCGGCGTCGACGTCGAGGCGCTGGACGACGTGGTCCACGGCTTCGCCAAGGCGCTTGTAGAGGTCGGTGATCGCGTCTTCGAGGCGTTCCTGGACGAGGTTCTCGATGTCGCGCTTGACGCGGTCCGCATCGCCGGCGGCGAGGTCCGCGATGAAATGTTCGGCGTCCGGGACCGGCACGATGCGGTAGCGGATGGCGAAGCGGTGCCTGAGCGAGTCCTGGCTCGGATAGTCTTCGATACGGAAAAGGCCGCCCAGGCCGATGCGTGCCTGGTCGATATTGGGTCCGTATTCGGCGATGAAAACATTGCGTTCGCGGACGAGCTGTTCGGAGAGTTCGTCGATGGTGGCGGTGTAGTGGTCGTAATTCGCGACCGTGAGGAGGCGCGCGCCGGTGTCGTCCCAGGGCAGGGAGTTCTCGTAGTGGAGGGTGCGGGCCTTGCTCATCGTCTTCGTCATGTCGGCGAAGGCGGTTTTCGGCAGAAGGCGCTTGTTGAAGCGGCCGGCGCTCGGGTCGGCGTCGTTTCGCGCGGTGACGTCCTGGCTGGCTTCGCGGTCGTAGCGGCGCCCGGACCAGTTGTTGATGCGCAGGCTGACGAGCATGGCGTCCCGGGTGAGGTCCATGGGGGGTCTCCGATGATGTCGGGGATGGGGGATGCGAAAACGGGCCGCTGCTTGCGCAGGGCCCGCGATTGGCGTTTACAGCGATGTCGGCGGGGCGGCCGGCTGCGGCGCCGGCGGGAACCGGCTAGGCGGGGGCTCCCGGAGCGGTATTCCGGATGAGGGCATCGAGGGCCTTCATGTTCTGCTCGTGGCGCCGTTCGTCGGCTTCCATGGCCTGCTTGTGGCGACTTTCGGTAGCGGCGCGTTCGGCAGCGAGCGCATCCATGGCTTCCTTGTGCCGTTTTGCTTCGGCATCCATGGACTCCTGGAAGCGTTTGTCGCGTTTCTCGCCGGCTTCCACCATCTTGTCGATGCCGCGCCAGACGACGCCGACCTGCAGGAGGCCGACGAAGAGGCTGGCGGCGACCAGGGCAATGGTGACATCGACAAGGGAGGCTGTGGAAACCGCCATAGCAGCAGTGGAGTCGGCTAAAGCAGCAGTGGATTTGGCCAAAGCGGACGTGAATTCGGCCATCGAGATGGTAGCCATTGCGGTTGCCGCTTCGGGATCGGTCGCGGCGAATGCCTGGAGTTCTGCCGGGGTCATGTCGGGCATTGACCTATTCCCTCTTGCGCACGGGTTCAAGGACGCGCCGGATTCCGGGTTCAACAGGTTCGTCCGGATCGGGCTTTCCTTCCCTTCAGAAGCCGGGTCGATCGAGGTCGGGCGCGACGCCGACAAGCTCCTTGCCGACCTTGACGGCATCGAAGCCGCCAGGGCCGGGACAGGGGAGACGGAAGCGCCGGAGCGGTCAGACGCGCACCGGCATCTGCACGATGGCGTGCGCGGAGCGGACCGCCTGTCCGAACAGCCGCTTGTCGATCGCGAATTTCATCGCCCTTTTCCTTTCGGTTGCTGGTGGACAGGCTTGGGTCGGAGGCTTACTGAGTGCGGGTTGCGGCCCAGCGGATGAAGCCCGCGGTTTTCTGCAGGCTGGGATCGCGCTTCAGGGACATGGTGACGAGGAACTCGCCGATCTCGCGGCGGAGGCGCCGGGCATAGGCGACGATCGCGTCGAAGTTGGTGTCGTCGGCGATGTTGTAGAGCGCGCCGCAGAGGGAGACGAGGACGTCGGACTCCGTCGGGACTTCGGCATTGTCCGGATCGGCGATCACGGCGGCCGGGTGCGGGATCTCGCGCCAGATCTTCAGGAAGGCGGAGAACACGACGGCGGGACCTTCGCCCACGGCGCCGCGGAAAAGGGCGCGCTCGATGTTCGGGTCGAGGTCGGCGCGCTGGTTCACGATGTTGGAGACCTTGTGCCAGGTGCGGGGGCAGGCGAAGGCCTTCTCCTTCGACTGGGGGTCGAAGTCGTTGAGGAGTTCGGGGCGGCAGGAGATGAAGAAGATGACCTCGGGCGCGATGCCGGCGCCGGCGGCCCATGCGCACCAGTCCCGGTGGTCGGACTTGAGTTCCAGGTGGACGAAGCGCGATGCCAGCGGGGCGACCATGCGGTGGACGACGCCGCGGTCGTTCTCGCGGTTGCCGCAGGCGATGAGGGACGCGCCCGGGGGCAGTTCGTACTCGCCGATGCGGCGGTTGAGGACGAGCTGGTAGAGGGCGGCCTGGACCATGGGCACGGCCGAGGGAAGTTCCTCCAGGTTGATGAGGAAGCGGCCGTTGTCGTTCGACGGGGGGAGGAACTCGGGCGAGGCCCAGCGCGTGCGGTCGTTCTTGTCGCGCCAGGGGATGCCGCGCAGGTCGACGGGATCGAGGAGCAGGGCGCGGACGTCGATGTAGCGGCGGCCGGTGGCGGCGGCGACGGCGTCGGCGATGTCGGACTTGCCGATTCCGGGCTGGCCCCAGACCATGCAGGGCTCGCGGGCCTCGACCAGGAGGGAGAGGGTGTCGGTGAGCTCGCTGGGTTTGAGCGAGTAGTCGGCGGAGACGTTGATGGGTTCGGGCATGAAGGGCCTCGCGGTCGGTGTCGGAGAGGGATGGGTGCGGGATGCCGCCCGGGAGCCGGCAGATTGCTGAAATCCGGCTTTCCCAGGCTCGGTGCGGCGAGTGGGCCGGTGGCTAACGTGAGTAGGGAGAGCCGAGATGACGGCGAACCGAGCGCGGTCCGCATGCGGCCAGGTCGTCGTTGAAGTCGTTCCCGCGCGGGATAAGGAGGCGAGAGACGATGCCGGACTTCTCGCAGCGCTCTGCAAGTCGGTCGGCGGCCTGGATTCCGTCGGGATCGTTGTCGCGTGCAATGGCGACGCGCGTGGATGCCGGAGGTGAGAAGGAGCCGACGCCGGCGGCGGAGAGCGCAGCCGCGCCTCCGGCGCCCGGGTAGGCGGTGATGATGGAGAGGACGGTCTCGAGGCCTTCGCCCACGACGAGCGTGCATTTGTGGCTTCGAGGGGGGAAGCGCACGGCGGAACCGAAGAGCCGCCCGAGAGCCTTGCGCGGGTGCTCCACGGGCGCCTTGGCGGGGGCTTCGGGATCGAGCCAGGTGCGCAGCAGGCCGGTGAGCTGGCCGCGCGCGTCGGTGGCGGCGGCGACGAGGGCCGGAAAGGCGCCGGTGAAGTTCTCGTCGCGGTAGTGAAGCTTCGGGTGGTAGCGAAGGGAAGGGAAACGGCAGCAGCGGATGCCGCGCGCCTGGAGATATTCCTCGGCATGAGTGCCGGCGATCGGGCGGCAGGCGCGCCAGAGGCGTTCTATGGCGGCGGACGGGGTCTCGTTCGAGGATGCGGGATCGGACCGGCGGCTCGGAGCCGGCAGTGCCAGGAAGGAGCGAGCCTCGGCGAGGGTTTCGCGGAGGGTCTCCGAGCGGGTCCGGTGCTTGATGAGGTCGAGCAGGTCCCCATGATCCCCGGTGGCGCCATCCGTCCATTTCCCGCAACGCTGCCCATGGAGACGGACGAACAGCGATTCGCCGCGCGCGCCGTGGACGTCGCCGGCGATCCAGTAGCGGCCCTGGCGCTGGCCGGCCGGGAGATAATGCCGGCAGACGGCCTCGGCTTGTGCGGCGAGGGCGGCGGCGATCTCGGATGCTGGAGAGGATTGGGCATGCATGGCGGATCTCCCGGGTGAGAGCGAACGCGAAAAACGGGCCGCTGCCGATGCAGGGCCCGTTGATGTGGGGTGGTGCGGTTTGGGAGGCGCCGCGACGCCGGCCGACTATCTGATCGGGACTGGCCGGTTTCGGCGCCCGGCGTTCCTGATGAGGGCGTTGAGAGCCTTCATGGATTCCTTGTGCCTGTTAGCCTCGGCGTCCATGGATTTCTGGAAACGGTCGTCCCGTTTCTCGCCAGCCTCCACCATCTTCCGGATGCCGTGCCAGACGATGCCGACCTGTAAGAGGCCGATGAAAACGCCCGCAACGACAAGGGCCATTGTGGCCAAAGCCGTGGCCGCATCGGGGTGGGTCATCGTCCAGGATATGAGGCCGTGTGCGTCCATGACAGCCATTGAATTATTCCTCTTCGATCGGGGGTTCAAGGGCGTGCGGCCGGCGGGCCGAACCGCGCGCGGTCACCCGACAGACGCTTTCCTGTCTCCTTTCGGTCGGTTGTCGAGGAGCAAGACAACGGCGTGATTCCGAACGAGCTTCCCGTATTATCGGTGGAGGTTGTTCGGCAGTGTCGGAGGCTGCCATGTTGACCCCTGGCCCGGTGCAGTTGCGATGGAGACGATCAACGAGCCGTTGCAGGCCTGCGGCAGTGGGCGGACGCGGAGTGATGCGCCGGAGAGCTTATGCGGACAGTCCGACATTGACGCGTCGCCAGGGCCGATAACGGTCGCCGGTCGGCACGAGGTAATAGCAGGGAACACCCTGTTCGAGCGCGGCGGCGGCTTCGCGTTCGGCAGTCGGTTCATCAGTCACGTTGAACGTGCTGAATACATACCGTTCGTCGCGGGTGAGAAGATTGATTACGACCATTGGGGGTCTCCCAGAGGAGTGGACGCGAAAAACGGGCCGCTGCCGATGCAGGGCCCGTGTTCGGAGAATGATGCGGAGGTTGGAGGCGCCGCGACGCCGGCGGCTTATCTGGTCGGGACCGGTCGGTTTCGACGCCCCGAGTTCCGGATGAGGGCTTTGAGGGCGGTCATGGATTCCTTGTGGCGCTTGGTTTCGGCTGCCATGGCGTCCTCGTGGCGCTTGTCGCGTTTCTCGCTGGCCTCGGTCATCCTGTCGATGCCCCGGGACACGACGCGGATCTGCATGACGCCGATAACGCAGCCAGCGACGACGAGAGCGAAGGTGACGAAGACAAGTGCGAAAGTGACGGTGACCAGGTCGCCGGTGGCAATGGCGGCGGCTGCCTGAGGATCCGAAATGGCAAGTTCTGTGACGTCGGTGAAGAACATGTCGAGCATGTGTTTAGCTCTCCTGCAGCCGGGTTTCAACGAGGCGCGGTCGGCGGGCCGAACCGCGCGCGGTCACCCGACAGGCGCTTTCCTGTCTCCTTTTGGTCGACTGCCGAGGGGCATGTGCGAGGAGCTATTTGGGATGAGCTACAAGCGTTATCGGGACTACTGTTTGGCTGACTCCGGCGCCGTCATGTCGGTGTCCAGGACGACGCTGCGTTCTCTTGCATGGTTGGCAAGGCGGGACAGGTCCGCCTCTATCGTGTCCAGCAGTTCGACGTCCGTTGTCTTGTCCACCATTTCTTTCAGGTTTTGCCAGTGGGCTTCGAAGCGATCCCAGTCGGTTATGGCGGTCATCGAGCGTCTCCGGCGGTTGGCGATGTTGGCGGTGGCTCCTGGTGCGTGAGGCCGGAGCGTGTCAGACGATCTTTCCGTCCGTGCGAAGCCAGCCCCGGGCGCGTGATCGGGACTTGAGGCCGGTTGCGGCCTCGATCTTCCAGCGTCGCGCGCCTTTCGGCCCGCTCTGGTCCGCGTAGATGATGGGGGCGGGGAGGGATCGCGCGGCCTCTTCGGCTTCGGGACGGTTGTCGAAGGAACGGACGGGCACCGGTTTGGCCTGGCGACGCCTGGTGCGACGGCGGGTGGGTTTTGTGGGGGGCATGCCTCTGGTTCCCTGTGCAGGAGGTTGAGGCGCCGGGAGCGGGTGTCCTCTCCGGGCGGCTTTGTCGGACAGAAGCTTTCCTTTCGCTTTCGGACCGTCGCAGCCGGGGACCGTGGTGGAGTGCTTCAGAACCAGCCGCCGGCGTAACCCGAGCTGGTGCCGGGGTAGCGAAGGGCGGCCTTTACGCGGGCGTCGTCATATCCGTCCTCGTAGGATCGGGCGGTGGCCGGGTGACAGAGGCGCGCGACCAGGTTGCCGCGCCAGTTGCCGTTGCGGTACGCAGCGCGGCCCATGCGGCGGGCGCGTTGCAGGTGTTTCTTCGCGGGCGGCGCGCCGGGGGTGCAGGAGTTCATGCTGCTGTTCCTTTCAACGCGACCGGAACGCCGGAGAGGTGGAACGCAGCGCCGTCGCCCCAGTTGTCGAAATGCTCGAAGCAGCAGGGATGCGCGCCCGCGCCGAAGGGCGGTCCGCCTTCGAGATAGAGGAAGCGGCCGTCCTCGAGGCGCATGAAGTCGGCGGTGAAGGCCTTGCAGTCCGGGGAGTGGCGCCGGGGCGCCAGTGCCGGAAACTTGAGGGGTGTCGGCACGGCGCCGATCAGCTTTTCGGTTTCGAGAAGGCAGGCGGCGACGTCATCGCGCACCTCGGGACTGTCCTGGAGCGGCCGTTGCGGGTAGTAGCTGCTGACCCCGACGATCTCGCCGTCTTCGACGAAGACGCGGTATTCGACCGGATAGCCGTCCTCGATGCGCGCCTGCATCCATGGTCTCGACCATGCCGGGATGACAGTGTCGGGATATTCGAGGATCAGATCTGTGGCTCGGAAGTCGTCGATATAGAAGCAGTCGAGCAGATCCCGGTGCCATTCGTGCCTGCCGGTGCCGAGGCGGTATTTCACCTCCGAGCAAGTGCAGCAGTCCCAGCGGATCATGGTGCCGGGTTTCCTGGCGGCCTCGATCTTCGTCCAGAAGGCCCGGAGCGCCCGGGTAGCCTCGTTCTCTTCGGTGCTCTCGGGGTTGTCGATGGCAACGATCAGATGCTCGATCTCGATCTTGCCGATTTCGGTTGCGGGGACGGCGTCAACGCCGGCGGCCTTGCAGACATCGAGCCAGGCGCCGAGCGAGACGGTGTTGAAGTCTTCCCGGTCCTTCCATTCGTCGCGCGGGGGGTTGTCGGCGGCATCGGCCCGGATGGCTTCGGCGATATCGGGGCGGAGTTTCCTGTCAGCCATTCTCATTCCTTTCCGGCGCGGTGGTTTCGCGGGCAACCCGCTTTCCTCCCCCTTTCGGTTTGGGGGCGGGTGACGCCGGCGGGGAAGGGTCAGTCCTGCAGGGAAGGGACGATCCCGATGAGTTTCCGCTCCCATTTAGGACCGGACGCGGTCTCGATCTTTCGGGCCACGATGTGCGGATAGACAGGGATGAGCTTGCGGGCGCGGAGCTCACGCTCGAGGGGCGGGATGAGCCAGGTGTCGGCGAGCACGAGGACCTTGAGAATGCCGGTCCGGCGCGCGGCCATGACGGCGATATCGGCCCATGCGCGGGCGCAGGTTCGGACCTGCTGCTCGTTGGGCGGCTTTTCGAAGTGGATGGTCTTCGCCAGCTCCTTGCGGTCTGTCTCGTCGAGCGCGACGAGGCCGAATTCTGACGAATCGAAGGAGAGGGCGCCTCGCGACAGGGTGAGCACGGGTTCCGGCGCGGCCGGTTCGTCCGCAAGCGGTGCCGGGGATGCGGTGAGTTGTTCGGGAAGCTGCAGGGCAGGGGCGGAGAGCTGGGCCTGGATGTGTTCGCGCAGGCCTCCGGCGCCGAGTGCCATGAGGTCATCGTTGAAGTCGTTGCGCTGCGGAAAGATGAGGCGGGCCGGCCGTCCCTCTTCGCGGAGACGCGCTTCCAGCTTCATGGCGGCCGTGTAGCCGGACTTGTCGCGGTCCACGGCGATGAGGACCCGGCCGATGGATTCGGGAATGGCGATGCCTGGCATTACCGAGGAGGAGAGGGTCGCGATGCCGGCACAGCCCGGGAGGGCCGTCGTGACCGAGAGGACCGTCTCGATGCCTTCACCGACAACGATATCGTTGCGGTCCGCGCGTTCCGGGTGAAACTGGACGCCGTAGCCTTTGGGGGGGCCGAGCATCTTGCGCGGCTCGGGCAGGTTGGCCTTGCCGGTGCCGCTTGCGTCCAGCCAGGTGCGGTGAACGGCGTTGATGGAGCCGTCCGCTCCCTTGATGGCGGCGACCATGGCGGGCGCCCTGGTGACGAAGCTGTCTTCGCGGTAGATCACCTCGGGGTGGTAGCGCAGGGATTCGTGGACGATGTCCGATATGCCGCGGGAGTGGAGGTACATCGCCGCATCGGTATCTGTGAGCGGCCGGCAGCGCTCCCACAGGCGGCGCGCATTGACGGTGTTGGACGAAACCTCGTCGTTATCGTCATTCGCTACAGGTTGGAGCGTCGGCTCGCGGCCGGGCGCGGGTGACGGCGCTTTGGGTTCGGATTTGCGGGGTGGATCCGCGATCCCGAGGATTTGCCGCGCTTCGGCCATGGCGTGTCCGAGCTTGGGGTGCCCGCGAGTATGCCGGATCAGGTCCAGGAGATCGCCGCGATCGCCCGTGGCGGTGTCTTCCCAGCGTCCGACCTTCCTGCCGTTGAGGTGGACGAAGAGGGACTTGCCCGCATTGTTGTGGACATCGCCGACCTGCCAGTAGTTGCCGGTTTTCCTGCCGGCCGGCAGGTATTGCCGGCAGACGGCCTCGGCATGGGGTTTGAGCAGGTCCGAGAGTTGGGCGGCGGAGAGGCGGCTGTCGGTCAGTTTTCTCCTCCCGGGCGCATCAGGCGCTCATGGAATACTGTTCTTCGGTCTCTTCCGAGCGTCGCCGGTCGGCGGTCAGCGAGGACTTGGACGCGACTGGCGCCTGGAACCGGGTGTCGCGCAGCATCGGGACCGCGGTTTCGCTGAGGACACCCATGCTGTCGGCCCGGGCAAGGTGGGGCGCAAGAGCGGGGTCTTTCTTGGCTGCCTCGTACTCGTGCAGGGCATGATCGGCCTCGGAGCGCCAGCTCTCGAACTGAGGCGCTTCCTGGACGGGTCTGCCTGCGCGGTCGGCCCAGGCCTTCATGGTACAGAGGGCCTGGCTGGCGTCGGCGATGTCTTTTGTGGCGGCCTGGGCGCGGGTCATGCGTTTGTGGCTGTCGTCGAGCGCAGTGCGCATGTTGGTGAGCCTGTCGAGAAGATCGGGGGCATGCCTGCATTCGTCGAGGGCTTTGGTCACGGCAGTCTTCAGCTCGTCGAACTGCGGCGCATACGGGAGAAGGGCCGGATCGCGGTCGACGAAGGCAAGGGCGCGGTCATAGACCTGCGAGAGCGGCTGCAGCGAGGGCGTGTAGACGCCCTGTCCGGATGACGGGACCGGGTATTCGGCGCTCGGCCGGTGGATGCTGGTCAGCGGAGCGTTCGTGAGTTCGGCGATCTGCGGCGCCATCATGTCGGGCGCCAGGATCTGCATATGCTCCTTGTGCGCCGGGTCTTCGGCCAGCTTGCTCCAGTGCGCGACGGCAGCATCGCGATCGCGAAGCCAGCCGGTGTAGCCCGGCATGGTCTCGATGGTCTGTCCGGGTTCCGGACCCATCTTCTCCTTCAGGTCATCGAGGCGTGCGCCGACATCGTTGAGGCGGGTGTGCGCATCGTGCACAGCGTCGTGTCGGCGGGCCTGGATTTCGAGGGTGTTATGCAGGGCGGTGAGGCGAGCCTGGTGTTCCTGGGGACAGCCGGGGTCGGCGACGGCGGCGGCGACGAAATCGCGAAATTCGCAGAAGCCTTCCTGGTGGGGAAGGTGTTGGAATTGATCTCCGGCCGCCCGGTAGAGGGAGGCGTAGCCGATCTTGATTCGCTGCCAGGTGTCGGGGATTGCGCCGGCGTCTTGCTGCGGGGTGTGCCAGGTCGGGGCATATGCCGAGGGGACGGTGGCGGCAAGAGCCGCATTGGCAACGGTCTCCCGTTGCGCGGTGTCGCCCCTGAAGGCGTTGTCAAGCTCGAGGTAGCCGCGGCGCCAGCCGCAGAGTGTGGCGCCGGCCCAAAGGACAGAGTCGGGGAGTTCCGGCAGGGCGGTGTTCCAGCTCGTGAACCTGTTAGGATCGGGCCGGAGAAGCGCAAGCTGAATGGCGACGCCGGCGCGTTCGATAAACGGAACTGTCGGGTTGATGCTCTCTTCCGCGGAGATGATTTTCTGCGTCTGCTCGAGCCAGCGGTCTGCAGCGGGATTGGGGCCGGTCTCGCTGGCGGTGGCCGCGATCCGCTCGGCGAGTGCGGCTGGCGACTTGCCTTCGGCGGCCGGCCAGCGCAGGCAGGACATGGCGGCGTCCCAGAGACGCCGCTGGTCGTTCGCGCTCGGTTGTGCGGGCATTCCCGCGCTGCGGGGAATCCAGGGGAGGGAGAACCAGTCCGCGTTGCTGTTCGCCGGGTCGGAGATCGGTCTGGACGGATGAGCGTTGAGCACGTTCCGCAGGACTTCCGTCCAGCGTTCGTCCTTCGGCAGGGTCGCGGCGGCCATGGACAGGGCGCCCTGGATGGCATTGAGGCGTTCGGGCAGCTGCAGGGCCGGGATGTCGGAGGTGGAGGCGGGTCGGCCAGCACCCGCTGTGGCGAGGTCGGGGTTAACTGCGATCTCGACGGCCGGCAAGGTGACATTACCGAATTGGGCGGCCATTGCGGGGAGGCGGGTCTTCTGCTCTTCGGAGGCGACTTCCATTCCGGTGATGGCTGAGAGCGGGATCGGAGAGCGCCAGGCGAGAGGGGTGGCCGCGTCCGCTTCGGCGCCGGCGGCGGCCAGTTCCCTTCGCAGCGCCGGGAAGGGAAACTTCCCGGGGTCGAAGGTAAGCCGGACGGGTATGGGGTGATCGCCGGCAGCGAGGTCTTCAGAGACGGAGCCGTCGCGGGCAAGGAGGAACGACTTTCCTTCCAGGGGGCGGAGCCAGCCGTCCTGGGCAGCTTCGAGGAGGCGTCTGTGGTTTGTGACGAGCCCAAGCGATGCCGGCAGCTTTGCGTCAATCGTCTCGGCAGCGGTTGCCCGGGCAACTGCTTTGTTGTCGTGGGCGGCGGCCGAGGCGTTCCCGGCGGTCTCCAGAAACTCGCGACGGGTCACAATCCGGGGCGATGTCGGTAGTGCCTCGGCGGATTCGGCTGTGCTTGCCCGGTTACGGTTTGCGTTCGCCCAGGCGGCCGCGCTTGCGAGCACGTCGCCGTGACAGGGCTGGGGGGCGCAATGACAGGCGAGGTTCTTGCCGTGCAGTTCGGCAAGGTCGTCCTTCGATATCTCGCCGGTGCGGATGCTGTTCCAAAGGTGATCGCGGTATTTGGAGATCACGTCTTCGCGGGTTCCGTCCGGGCCTATGCGAAAGGGGTTCCCCCATCGCGTCCGGCGGTCGATCCGGATGGCGTCGGGCGGTGCATTCCTGAGATGCAGGACCCGGGCCATTCCCTCTTTCCGGCCGGCTTCGTGCGTGTTTGAGGCATCGGTGGCGGCGCGGTGGGCGTCGGGTTCGGTGCGGTCCTTGCCGGCAGAGACGCCCTGTCCGGCTGTCAGTGAACGTCGGAGTTCCTGGAGGCCTTTCCAGGCTTCCTCCATCGTCATGCGGCCCAGGTTGAAGATGGGAATGCCGTGTTCTATGGCGATGCGGAGGCCCTGGGCGGTGCCGCCCTGGAGCTTGCCGCCCTGGGTGTAGGCAACAACGGCGTCGACCGGTTTGTCGAGGTTGCGGCCGAGAACGATCAGGCCGTTTCGAGCATGCAGTTTGCGCATTCCGGGCTTGCATCTTTGCCAGTTCGGGTGGAAGCGTTCTGCAAGCTCCAGTGATTGCCGCAGGCGGTCCTGGGGGATCGGATGGCAATCGGGTCCGGAGAGGTCGTTGTAGCCGGGCCAGGGAAGCCAGATTGTGCGCTGGTCGACCGGGGTGCCGCTTGCGAAGGCGGTGTCGGAGCCGTCGGCGCCTCCGGAAGAGAGATGCCAGCCGTCTGCGGCCATGCGGCGGGCAAGTTCCTTCATGTCCGCGAGGACGGATGGGGGCATCGGCTCCTTGTCGTTGCCACGGGACCCGATTCCGGCCCAGCTGAGCATGGGGGTTTCGGTGGTGGCCGCAATGCTCGGTGCGGCGGCCTCCGGCCGCGAAGCGGCGTTTGCCGCGGGCAGAGCGGTTTCTGCTTCGCCAGGGTCGGAAGACCGGGAGGGTGCGGCGGCCTGCGCCAGCGCAGTTGGCGTTGCGGCGTTGGCAAGGGCGGGGAGGTTCGTGAGGACGCGGTCGACGTGAGGGGTCATGTCCGGGTCGGCGCGGAGCCGTTCGACTTCGGCCAACGTGCGATCCCGTGCGTTCAGCCAGCTTTCGTAGTCGGGATCGTCGGCGGTCCGGAGGCTCTCGCCGCGGGCGGTGCGGAGGCCTTCGAATTCCTCCAGGCTCTGGCGGATCTCGATATGGAGGTCGGCAACCTGTGCGCGGCGCGCGTCGATGGCTGTCAGAGCCGTGCGGAAGTCCGCCAGCTGGCTTGTGTATTCGGGATACTCGTTCTCGTCGCGGAGGAGGTCCTGCACCTCGTCGAGGAGGAACCCGAATTCGTCCGTATAGGCGATCAGTTCGTGCTGGGCCCCGGCCTGTTCGCATGCGCGTTGGTAAGCTTCGGAGAGTTCGGCGTGCATGAGGTGGCCGGACGCGGACGGGTCGAGGAAGAAGGCATGCAGTTCGGGGTTCATGGCTTGATGCTCTCCGAGGTGATTGCCGGGGACCGGGCCGTGGACCGGCGCGAGGCGAGTGTTTCGACGGTTTGCGCGAGGGCCCGGAGGCGGATCTCCTGCCGGTCGGGAAAGTGGGCCGCTCCGAGCGTTTGGCGGACCAGGCGGTGGAGGGCGTCGAAGCCGTCCTGGCCGGGAATAAGGTTGAAGTCGCCGCCGGCCGCTTCGTACATGCGGCGGTAGTCGGCCTTGATCTTTTCCCAGGTGCGCTCCGGCGTGTCGTGCATGTGCCTGAACCAGCATTCGACGGCGCGGCGGAAGATGCGGTCGAAATCGATGAGGTGAACCTTGTCCGGGGCGGGGCAGGCTCGCTCGCAGTTTTCCGCGAAGGTTTCGAGGATGGCGATGCCGACCCGCGGGGGGACGAGTTCGTCGTCCTCGATTATCTCCATGAGCCGTGAGGCATACGCGGGTGGCTTCCGCTCGCGTATCCATTGTATGCCGGCCCTCGCACCGGGTCCCGGTTCCGGCTCGTCGCCGTCGTGCTGTTGCCGGTCAGGTGAAGACGGGAATGCAGGCGTGTCGTCATCCAGCGGCCTGGGGCTCTCGGCCCAGGGTCCGAAGAAGACAGGTTCGGAATCGGGCTGAAGCTGGATGGCGAGGCGGAGACGCTCGTGGTCGTAGACTTCGAATGTGTAGGTGGAGTTGTATTTGATGAGCTCGCAATTGGTGTCCTGGTACGATTCTTCGTCTTCGGTTTCGTAGTCGATGCGGCGCTGGTTATGGCGCCAGCGCTGAAGATCCGAGAGGCATTCCTCGCGGGTGGCATAGGTGCGGATGTCTTCCGGCGGGTCGATATAGTCCGGGATGCCGGGATCGAATTCGGTCCAGACCGTGGTGAACGGTCGTTCCGGGTCGAGGCGAATATGGTGGGGAAGCGGCATCGGTTCGTTTCCGGAAAGGGGCCTTGCGCGCGGTCAGGCGCTCATGGAGAACGACTCCTCCCGGGAGTCGGCGCGGGCTTCGGCGCGGGCCCGGCGTTGAACGGCGACTTCCTCGGGAGAGGGAGGCTTCTGGAAGCGGTCCTCGCGAAGGAACGAGATAGCGGTCCGGGCGGACTCCTCGGAGGCGCCGGCGCGCTTGAAGTGGGGGGCGAGGCGGAAGTCCTGCAAGACGTCTTCACATCGGGATGCGACACCGTCGGCCTTGTCGCGCCAGGCGCTGAACCCTGGAGCCTCGTGAACGGGCTGGCGGCTCGATTTCGACCAGTTGATGTGCCGGACCAGTTCGTCGGACATGTCGGTGAGGTCCTGTGCGGCCTCGACCGCGGTGACTTTCCTTTGGGCGGCGACTTCGAGCTGGGCGGCCAGGGAGTCGATATGGGCGAGTCTCTCCGGGATGCCCGCGCATGTTTCGCGGGTCTGTCGAAGGGTGAACTGCAGACTGTCGAAGCCCTGCGAATAGGGAAGAAGGTTGGCGTCGCCGTCAACGGACTTCAGGGCGCGGTCGTAGTCTGCGGCGAGCCGGTTCATGGGAGGATTCTGGACCGGCTCGCGGGTTATCGAGAGGACGCTTGGATGAAAGACCGTGGGGATGGCGGGGTCAGCCAGGCGGTCGATCTGAAGCTGGAGGTCCGGGAGGAAGGGCAGGTGCTCGCTGAGAACCGGATCTGCGCGGATCTCCGTCCAACCTGCGATGGCCTCGTTTCGGTAGGCGAGCCATTCGAAGAAGTCGGGCGCATGGTGAGTGGCCCTGACGCCGACGCCGGAGTCTCTGGCTTGTTGCAGGAGTTTGTCGAGGCGCAGGCAGGCAGGCAGAGTGGGCGCTTCTGCAGGTGGTGGCGACTTTGGCGCGGTCGTCCTTGCAGGTGTCGAGGGTATGGAGCAGCGCCTTGAGCTTGTCCTCCTGGCGGTCGGGGTAGTGAGCAGTGTCGAGCGCCTTCCAGGTGAGGTCGTGAAGCTCGCTGAAGCCTTCCTGGTGGGCGAGCCCGGCAAGATTGTTGCCGGCCGCTTCGAACAGGGACGCGTAATCGGCCTTGATCGTTTCCCAGGTTTTTTCCGGTGTGTCGGCCATGGTCCGCAAATGCTGTTCGGCCGCGCGCTTGAGGAGGCGTTCGGTCTGGCTGCGGTCGATGTGGCCGCCCTCCGCGCGGGCCCGGTCGCCCATGTCTTCGAATGTCTTGATGATGGCGCGGCGGGTCGCAGGAGCAACTTCGTCGGGGTCGGAGAGGTAGCCCAGGAACTGACCGATGGATGAGGTCTTCTCCTGTGCATACATCCAGACAACGGTTTCACGTCTCGGGTCGCCCGCGTTTTGCGCGATGTAGTCATCGACCGGGATCTGCGACCGCGCTGCGGACGCGCGCGCCCAGGGGCCGGCTTCGCGGTGGCCGAGCCGGTCGATGTCGAGCTGGAGGCGGAGTTCGCCGTTCTCGTACACCTCGAAGGTGTAGCTGTCGTCGTCGCCCTGGTATCCGACGCCGAGATGGTAATAGGGGTCCTGACGGACGAGGCAGGAGTCCTGCCAGCGATGGAGGTCGGCCAGGCAGTCTTCGCGGGTCGGATAGCGGCGGATTTCGTCGGGGTCGTGGAAACGGGTGGCCTTGCGGACCGTGATGAACGGCCTGTCGGGGTCCGGGGTCACGCCTTCGGGAAGCGGCATTTCCGTATCTCCGGTTGGGGTGGGGCCGGTCGGTCAGGCGCTCATGGACCGGCCTTCTTCGATGTTCTCCTGCCGGACCCGCTGATGGGCGATCGGCAGCTCGGGCACGACGGGGCGCTGGAAGCGCTCGTCGCGGAGCAGGGCTACGGCGACTTCGGCCGACTCGGCCGTGGCGCCTGCGCGTTCGAGATGCGCGGCGAGTTCAGGAATGCCGCGCATCCGTGCGAAGCGGGTGACGAGTTCGTCGGCGCTGTCCCGCCACTCCTTGAAGTTGGGCGCCTCGTGAACGGGGCGCGCGGTTTTCGCTGCCCACTGCTGGAAGCCGAGGACCTGGGTGCAGGCTTCGGAGAGATCGCGGGCCGCGGCGCCGGCTTCCGCCTGGCGGTCGCTGGAGGCCTGGAGCTTGCCGTCCAGTTTCTGGAGGTTCTGCACCTGGTCGGGTTGCGAGACGAGCTCGTCGGCGACCTGCCGGACTGTCTGGCGGAGCTCGTCGAAATGGGGCGAGTAGGCGACGAGGTTCGGATCCCGGTCGACGAAGGCGAGCGCGTGCTCGTAGAGATTGTTGACGCGCTCCATGTGCGTGTCGCCGGTCTCGAGTGCGGGATGGAACAGCGACGGCAGGTCGGGATTGGAGAGGCGTTCGATTTCGCCCTTCATGCCGTCCTCGCCGAGCCGGGGCAGATGTTCCGTGAGCTCGGGGTTGCCGGTTGCGTTCTTCCACTGGGCGACGGTCGCGTCGCGGTCTCTCAGCCAGGCGGTGAAGCCCGGGGCGAGCTCGATCGGGCGCCCGGGCTCGGCCGCCACCCACTCCTTCAGGCCGTCCAGCCGGTCCGTGAGGCCTTCGATGCGGCCCTGGAGGAGCTGGACGGTGTCCCGGCGTTCGGCCTGGGTATCGAGGGTCTGCTTGAGGGAGTTGAGGTGGGGGCCATGCTGTTCCGGGTGGTTCCCGGTCGCGATGGCGGTGGTGACCAGTCCGCGAAAATCGTCGAAGCCTTCCTGGTAGGGGAGAAGGTGGGCCTTGTTCTCCGCAGCCCGGAAGATGGCGGCATGGTCTGCCTTGAGTTTGTCCCAGGTGAGGTCCGGGCTCGGGGGCAGGTCCGGCGTCGGCAGTTGCGCGAGTTCGGTGGCGGGATCGATGCGCATGATGCCGATCCTCGACTGTCCGGCCCGCGCGATCATGTCCTCCACGATGGCGCCCCTGTTGCCGAATGCGACGAGGCCCCGGACCGGGAGCCTGTCGAAGATCTTCTCGTTTCGCAGGACTGGCGCCTGTTTGTTGTGCTGAGCGAAGTTCGGCTGTTCGGCGATCTGGGGGACGTTGTTGCGCGCGGCCCATTCGGCGAACAGCTTGTCGTAGCCTTTCGGGTTTCCGCCATGGACCAGGACCGTGTCGGGATATTTGGCGAGCACGTTGTCCAGATTGGCGTCGACCACGGGGCGGAGCGCCTCCTCCTGCTCGGGGGCCAGGCTGCTGCCGGCGGCGACGACATATTGGCCGTTGCGGTAGATGGCTTCGTGCCGGTGCTGCTGGACCTGCTTCAGGAAGCTCTCGGCCTCGAGTGTCGCGAGGGTGTGCGTATGGTCCAGCCTGGCGTAGCCGTCCGGGTTCCAGGGCTGCAGGGCTTCGCGCTGGTAGACTTTTCCGGCCTGGTGGAAGAGCTCCGTGAAGACGTCGCGGCGCATGTCGTAGTTGCGGGTCAGCGCGTCCCTGGTCTCGGGCGCAAGGTCGGTATCGCGTGCAGTATCCCTGGCTTCGCCGTTGAGGCGGCCCAGTTGCTTCCTGAAGACATTGACGACGCCCCAGAGCAATTTCTCGCGTTCGTCGTTGAGCTGATAGCCGTCGGCGGTGACGCGCTCTGCCAGCAGGTTGATGGCGAAGGCCAGGGTTTCCCTGGGCGTCTCGATCCTGTCGTGGCGCTCGGGGTCTGCGGCGCCGGCGGCGGTTGCGGCGCGGACGGTACGGCGCTCGCCGCGGGCGGGATTGGTGTCGCCTGTGTCCAGCTCCGGACGGAATTCGTTGTGGTCGAGCGTGTAGCCGGGCATGAGGCGGCCGCGGGTGGCGTGGAGCTGGGCGGCGCTCTCGATCTCCGCGATGGGGACGCGGGCGGCCCTGGCCTTGGCGACGAGGTCGCCCGGCACACCGGTCCGGGCGCCGGGGAAGACGACGAGGCCGTTGATGGCGGCCCCTTCCTCCTTCAGGCCCTTCTCGCCCATGCCGTGGACGATGCGGGTGTTTCGGGCCATGAGTTCGGCTTTGAGATCCGGGGCATTGAAGTCGGGCTTCACGGCTTCGAGCGGCACGTTGTTCTGGGTCGCCCATTCGGCGGCATGGCGATCGGCGCCGTTCTTGTTTGCGCCAGTGACGACGACGAGGTCGGGGTGGTCGCGGAGCAGCCGGGAGAGGGTTCCCCAGACGAGAGCGTGCCCGGGGCGCTGTCCGGAGACGACGGCGATGCGGGTGCCCTCGGCGCGTTCGAGCCAGGTGCGGGCCTTGAGGTGGTCGGTGAGCGATACCTTGGGCGCGCGGGCCGGCTCGGTAAGCGAGAAGGTGGACTTGTTGGATTCGCGCGCATGCCAGGCGCTGCCGGTCAGCGTCTCGTAGGCGATGGCGGCGGTATTGGTGAGGCGGTCGAAGGCGAGCCCTCGGTCGTAAAGGTTCCGGGTCTCGTCAGTCTTCTGTGTGAGTTCGGTGTCGCGGATGTCGGATCCGTCCTGGGTGTGGATGAGCTCGCGGATTTCGCGGGACATGTTGTCCACGCGCTTGTGCAGGCGTTCCGACTGGGCGTTGAGGAGATGGACGAAGCCCCAGAGAATCTGGTCGCGATCTTCGGCGAGCGGCGAGCCGTCGGGTGCGAGCCGGGTCGCTATGATATTCATGACCTCTTCGACGGCGGTGTGCGCGTCGTCCTGGTCGTAGACAGCACGGTTGTCGGGCTCGCCGCGCCCGGGCCCGAGGCCGAAGATGCGGGCCTGGTTCATCCAGTCGCCGACGTCGGAGCTGTGGTCGGTCAGGGCGCGCTCGGCTGGGTCGATATCGTCCTGGTCGTAAGGATTGTGTTCGTCGACGTCCGGCCCTGCTCCTACCGGTCCGAATTGCTCGAATTCTTCCGGGTCTTCAATTTGGAAGGGATCGTTATCAATGTTGGGATTATCCATGGTTCGATCTCCCTGGGGCCGTTCGTATCAATTATAGGAATCGAGTAGAGGGTAGCTGTCAAGAATCGATGGAATTCGATTGACGGAATTATTAGATTTGGGGCTTAGTGATTGTACCGACTTAGATACGGGGAGAAGTGGAATGGTTGGTGAGCATATGAACGGGGAAGATGCCAACTTCGATCTTGGAAAAGTTCAAACCGTCGACGATGTTAAAGATGCGGTCGATTCGATGATCGATGCAACATTCGGTGTTATGGCGGAAACGGGCGGGGAAGTTACGAATGAGGACAGGGGGCCGGTGCTGCTGGATATCGTGAACATGTTCGACGAGCGGGTGCAGGCCCTGGAAGGAGTACAGGGGGAGGTTGCGGAGGGGATCGACAGAGCGGCGCTGCAGGCGAGCCTGCATAGATGGGCGGCCGCGCGCGATCGGGCGGTGGAGCGGTATGAGGGCGAGACGGGAGTGACCTGGGAGCGCGCAGGAGGGTGAACGGATGGCCGGGTCGTGTCGGGACCCGGTCGAGCTGCAAGAAAAAGCCCCGCGGGCCGTAGAGGCCGGCGGGGCTTTTTGCTGTTGAAGGGTGGGGTGTCGATCAATTGAAGAGCAGTGGCTGGCCTTCCATGGAGGCAGTCATGAGGGCAGTCCAGATATCGCGGGACATGCCGAGCCTGGCGTTCAGCTTGTCGCACAGCCTTTCGGCGTCTTCGAGGCTGCGGGTCGAAAGGCTGGTGGAGATATAGCCGGGGTGTCCGAGGAAGACGATCCGGATTTCCTGCGGTTCGTCGGGAAAGTCGTAGGCGGGGCAGAAGGCGTAGGTTGGGTTGGCCTCGATCTGTTGCAGACTCATGGCGCGGGTGCTTTTCGGTTCGGTGTGGGGGAGGAGGGGCGGCGTCCTTTCGTTGAGCTGGGGTTTCCGGATTGCTGGCCTGGAAGGGGCCGGCGGGCGAGGAGTGGTGGAAGCCGGGCAGCGTTCTTGTGCGATCGGTCGCGACGTGAGCGCGTTGGTTTCCTCAGCTTTGCGTCGGCCAGGCGCGATTGCAGCGGGGCGGCAGGAGGTTGTGCGGCGGGCGGCGTAAACCGGGCCGGGTCACCTGCGGTCCAGGGGGAGACGCCGGCCGTTGAGCTGTTCGGCTTTGTTGGCGGTGGGGCGGCGGGGTGAACTCGCGGAGGTCAGGACAGCGAGGTTACTCGTCTGCTCCGCCCGGTTCGGGCGATGCCCCGGAAGCCTGCAGATTACGGGCGATGATGTAGCGCTCGATGAAGTCGAGCTTGCCGAGGACCAGACCCTTGAGCTCGGCCTGAGCAGTCTCGAGGGCGCGGAGGCGTTCGTCGAAGCCGTCCATGCGCTTGCCGAGGCTGTTGTTGACGTCATCGATGCGCTTGCTGAGGCTGTCGTCGACTTTGCTGATGCGCTTGTCCAGGCTGTGGTGGCCTCGCAGCATCAGGCCTGCGAGCGCTACGCCGACAGCGACGATGGCGATCATCTCGGGGCTCATGGGGGATTCCTATCAGGTTAGGGGTTGGAGGTCCATCAGGGGAGTTCCCGCGCCGGGGCGGTTCGGGGTTGCCCGGTTTGCAGGAACGGGGGAAGGCCCTGCCCGGAATTTCGGCATGTTGCCATCTCCGGCTTTGCTTCACTTCGGGTAGGGCGCTGGCGATGCTTGCGGTCTTGGGTTGCGGTGTTGCTAGCCGGCGAGCGGCCAGCGGTTAAAGATGCGGTCCAGGACGTGCGGCGCCGTAGGAAAGACGCGGGCACGCCAGTTGATGAGTTCGATGGTGCAGCCGAGCTGGCGGAGCGTTTCGGTGTCGGTGTCGTCGGGGCCTTCGAGCTCGACG
>Ga0209022_1001611_pt1 | contig 22253 bp, 18 predicted proteins | sample PinacodermPK_FD_187300 | JGI IMG/M metagenome (GOLD analysis project Ga0209022, IMG submission 187300) | Host-associated microbial community of the marine sponge Aplysina aerophoba from Gulf of Piran - sponge pinacoderm, lysed by proteinase... | ecosystem: Host-associated > Porifera > Sponge >...
TCGGGCTCTTCGGTCCCGGAGCCGCACGCGGCGACCAGCACCACCGCGGCAACCGCCGCCGCGGTCCCACGAGTGCTCGCCCGCGGCGACCTGCGGCGCTCCGCGGGTACCGCGGCGCACCCGGTCATCCCTGACCCTCGCACTCGCCGCATACGGTCGCTCCTCTCAGGAGAAGCAGGCTAGGACGGATCGCCGCCGGCGACGAAGTCCCTCAACCGACGGTGAGCCTCTCCAAACCGAACGCCCGGCAGGCGTTGGCGGTCGTGATCGCGGCCACCTCCTGCGGCGTGCTGTCGCGGACCTCGGCCAGCGCTGCGCCCACGAGAGGCACGTTGGCGGTGCGGTTGGGTCTGCCCCGCAGCGGCACGGGAGCCAGCAACGGGGCGTCGGTCTCCACCAGCAGCCGGTCAGCGGGGCAACGCGCCGCCGCCTCGTGCACCTCTCGCGCCTTGGGGAACGACACGATCCCGCTGAAGGAGAGGTAGGCCCCGATGTCCAGCGCCCGCTCGGCCTCGGGCACCCCACCGGTGAAGCAGTGCAGGACGGTTCGCTCCGGAACCCCCTCGCCGGCCAGGATGGCGAACGTGTCGTCCCATGCCGAGCGGCTGTGCACCACGAGGGTCAGGCCCGTCTCGTGGGCCAGCCCGATCTGGGCGGCGAAGACCCGCCGCTGATCCGGGCGGGGCGAATGGTCGTAGTGGTAGTCCAGACCGCATTCCCCCACGGCCACGACCTCGGTGAGCCCCAGCAGGTCCGCCAACCCGTCGATGCCGCCGGCGGCCTCGTGGGGATGAACCCCCACCGCGGCGCTGACGTCCGAATGCCGGCCCGCGATCGCCACGGCCTGCCGGCTCTCGGCCACATCGGTCCCGATGGCGACGAACGCGGCGACGCCGGCACCGCGGGCCGCGGCCACCTCACTGTCGCAGGTCTCCAACTCCAGGTGGCAGTGCGTGTCCACCCAGGGCCCGCTCGGTGCGCCGGCGGGCGCGGCGTCACCCACGCCGAGCCTCAGTCGACCGCCAGGCGGGGGAACAGCGGATCGCCGACGGTCACCCGCAGGCCGGCCGGATACTGACCCCAGCGCGCCGCGTCGGGCAGACGCGCCTCCGCCAGGTCACCGTCCAATCCGATGCGCCGCCACACCTCGGCACACGACCGCGGGATTGCCGGGTGTGCCAGGACGGCCACGATCCGCAGGGCCTCCAGGGCGTCGCCGAGGATGACATCCAGTTCGGGCCCGGCCTCGAGCTTCCACGGCTGGCGATCCTGGAGGTACTCATTGGTCTCCCGGACGAGACGCCACGTCTCCTCGAGGGCCACCGATGGCTGCACCCTGGTCCACGCCGTCCCGGCCGCCTCGTAGGTCTGCGCCGCCACGGCGGCCAGGGGGCTGTCGGGCGCCGGCGCCGTGCCGAGCGAACCGTCGGCGCGGGCCACGATTGTGGTGACGCGCTGCAGCAGGTTGCCGAGACCGTTGGCCAGGTCGCTGTTGCAGCGTTGCACGAGGGCCTCGTAGCTGAAGTCGCTGTCGGGGCCGAACGGGTTGTCACGCAGCACCGAGTAGCGGAGGCCGTCCACGCCGAGGCCGGCCACCAGATCACCGGGCGCGATCTGGACGACGCTCGACTTGGCCATCTTGGCGCCGCTCACGAGCAGCCAGCCGTGCACGTGGAACTTCGGCATCGGCTCCACGCCCGCCGCCATCAGCATGGCGGGCCAGTACACGCAGTGGAAGCGGATGATGTCCTTGCCCAGCAGGTGCCGAACCGACGGCCACCACGTGGCGAAGCGCTCCTCATCGGTGCCGTAGCCGGCCGCGGTGGCGTAGTTCGTGAGGGCGTCGTACCAAACGTAGAAGACGTGCCGGCGGTCCCAGGGCACCGGTATCCCCCACTGCAGCGATGTGCGCGTGATCGACAGGTCCTCCAGCCCGCCCCGCACCAGCGCCCGCGCCTCGTTGCGGTAGCGCTCGGGACCGATGTTGTCGGGAACGGCCTCGAACCACTCCAGGAGCCGGTCCCGGAACGCCGAGAGCCGGAAGAAGTAGTTGTCCTCGGACATCTGCTCGATGGGGAACTCGTGGATCGGGCAGTCGCCGTCGATGAGATCCGCCTCTGCGTAGTAGGCCTCGCAGGACACGCAGTAGGCGCCCTGGTAGGTGTCCTTGTACACGTAGCCGTTCTCGTAGCAGCGCTCCAGCAGGGTCTGCACCGCCGTGTGATGGCGCGGCTCGGTGGTGCGGATGAAGTCGTCGTAGGCAATGTCCAGCAGGTCCCACGCCTCCCTGAAGCGCTTGCTGGTGCGGTCCGCCTGCTCCTGGGGGGTGAGGTCGTTCTGGGTGGCGGCGCGTTGCACCTTGAGACCGTGCTCGTCGGTGCCGGTCAGGTAGAACACCTCGTCGCCGTGCAGGCGGCGCCAGCGGGCCAGGGCGTCACCGTTCAACGTCGTGTAGGCGTGGCCCATGTGCGGCACGTCGTTGACGTAGTAGATGGGTGTTGTGTAGAAGTACCGGCCCACGCCGCCACGATACCGGCGCCCGCCTCGGGGCCTGCCCGGGCGGCACTCCGGCGGCCGTTGCGTCACCCCCCTCCCGTTTCGGGGCGCGGCGCTGGTTTGCGGGCCACCTCGTAGACGCGGCGGCGGCTGACGCCCAAGGCGCCGGCGACAGCAGAGGTGAGGTCGCGGACCGAGGACTCCGGATCCCCTGCTCGTGCGGCTTCCAAAGCCTCGGCAACATCGCGGTCGGTGGGTGGTGCGGGTGGCGAGGCGCCCTCGATTACCAGGACGAGTTCTCCTTTGAGGCCGGAGTCGGCCCAGCGGGCCAACCCGGCGAGAGTGCCCCGCCAGATCTCCTCGTGCAGCTTGGTGAGTTCACGCACCGCCACCGCACGCCGGGACGGTCCGAACGATTCCACCAGGTCGGCAGCGGTGCGAGCGCAGCGGTGGGGTGCCTCCAGGAGCACCACTGCCCGATCCGAGGCCGCCAGTTCCGTCAGGCGCACCGCACGGGCGACGCCGCGCCGAGGCAGGAATCCCTCGTAGACGAACCGTCCCGAGGTCAACCCGCTGACGGCGACCGCGGCCAGGGGCGCCGAGGGCCCCGGCACGATGCTCACCGTGCAGCCGGCGTCGGCAGCGGCCTGTACGAGCCGCTCACCCGGGTCCGCCACCGCCGGTGTACCGGCGTCGGTCACCAGCACGACCCGTTCCCCCGCCCCGATGCGCGCCACCAGTCGCGGCGCAGCCTCCGCCTCGGTGTGCTCGTTCACGACCACGAGTTCCTTGCCTGCTATCCCCGCCAGCGACAGCAGGCGCCCCGTCCGGCGCGTGTCCTCGCAGGCAATCACGCCCGCAGCCGCCAGTTCCTCGGCCGCACGGGGCGACAGGTCGCCCATGTTGCCGATGGGTGTGGCCACCAGGACCAAGCCGGCGTGGCCGGACATGCCGGCTAGTCCTTCACTTCGAGGATGGTGCCGACGGCTATCCCCCAGCGCTGCAGGCTTCCCGCCTGTGCCTCCACGACGCTGCGCGCCCGCAGCCGGGGCCGGCCCAGCCGCCACGGCGGCATCGTGACGATCGCCAGCACCCGCCCGGTGGCGTCGCAGTAGGCCACGTCGATGGCGAAACGCATCCCGACGGTGTGAACCGACCGGGTCCGGGGCAACCACAACGCCCCGTCCACGCCGTCGCGGCCCAGCAGACCCCGAGCCCGCAGACCGGGGCTGCCCGCCACTTCCACAGAGGCGAAGACCCTGTCCTGCGACACGAGCCACGGCATCCCTCCAGTCTGCCCGGACCGGCAGCGAGCGCGCTCGCGCCTGTAGCGGGCGGGGTGCCGTTCGGGCCGCAGCGAGACCCGGACCGGCTGCGGGGGCAGGCCGGTGTCACAGGCAGGTGCTAGAACTACACGCATGGAATCCTCCGAAGCCGGCACCGATCCAACAGCAAGCGATCCAACGGCAACCGACTCAACGGCAACCGAGTCAGAAGCAACCGGCGCAGGCTCAGTGGTGGACATCGGCGTGCGACCCAGCCACCTCTCGCCCACCAGCGCCTCCATGTTCCGCCAGTGCCCCCAGCGCTGGAAGTTCCGGTACGTCGACAAGTTGCCGGATCCCCCCGGCGAGGCCGCCCTCGCAGGCACCTTCGCCCATCGCGTGCTCGAGGAACTGCTGAAGCTCGACGCCGATGAGCGCACGCTGGAGAGCGCCCGGACGCTCGCTGCCGAGGTGTGGACCGAGACCACCTCGGACAAGGACTTTGCGGCGCTCGACCTCGACGCCGACGGTCTCCGCAACTTCAAGTGGACGGCCTGGCGGGCCATCGAAGGCCTGTGGGACCTCGAGGACCCCAAGACGATCGACCTCGTCGCCACCGAGACGGAGGTATCGGTAGAGATCGGGGGCGTACCGTTCTTCGGCTACATCGACCGCGTGGAGGAAGGCGCGGACGGGCTCGTCGTCAGTGACTACAAGTCCGGGCGGGCGCCCGGGCGGAGGTTCTCCGCGGGCCGGCTCGAGCAGGTGCTGCTCTACGCGGCAGCACTCGCGGAGATAAACGGCAACCTGCCGGCACGCGCACGGCTGATGTATCTGGGACAGCGGATCGACGAGACCACCGTCACCGCCGACGGGATCGCCGAGGTCACCCGCCGCCTGGTCGAGACCTGGGAGGAGTTGCTCGACCGTTCGGCCACGGGCGACTTCCCGCCCCAACCCGGCCCGCTGTGCGGCTGGTGCGCCTACGTCCGGCATTGCCCCGAGGGTCTCGCCGAGGTCGAGCGCCGCCACCTCGCGGGCTCGCTCCGCCCCGACGCCCCCGCCCTCGCGGAGGCCGTCTGAGCCCCTCCCCTGGAAGTAGGTAGGCGATGGCCCGCCAGACCGAAGGGTCAATCAATCACGATCTCGCGGCTGCCCTTCGTCAGTTGCACCCCGCGTGGACCGAACAGACCGTACTTGCGGAGAGTACCGATGTCCTGACCGAGGGCGCTGGCCGGAGGCCCGACATCGTCATCACCAACACCGCTCGCGCGGGCGGGGTCATAATCGAGACCGAGGTGGCACCGGCTCGGACCGTCGAAACCGACGCGTTGGCGCGTCTCGGTGGAACCTTCTCAGCAGACGGATCACCTGTGGAGCAAGTCGTGGCTGTCCGGATTCCCGTGGTGGCCCGAGCCCCTGGAACCCAACTCGCGTCGCTGAGGTACTCGTACAGAATCTGCACAAAGGACATCGGATCCGTCTCGTGGTTCCCGGCCAACGGCTGGCTCGAAGGCACGCTTTCCGATCTCGCTGGATTTGTCGAAACGGTTGCTGTATCCCCTCGTCAACTGGCCGAAGGTGTCAACATCCTCGAGTCCAGCGTGCGCCAAGCGGCGACCATCATCAGGGGAGGAATGGAGGAGGCCTACCCGGCTGGTCTGAACCAGATGGCGGCGATCCTTCACCAGAGAGACGGCGAGCAGACTACTCGGATGGCGGCCGCGATCATCGCCAACGCTCTGACGGTGCACTCCGCAATCGCTGCCGTCGACCCGGCCATTCGCAGTCTGACAGAACCATCGATGCGGGGGTATGACAACTCCCTGCTCCAGTCCGAGGTGCTCGCGAGTTGGCGCGCCATTCTCGATGTCAACTACTGGCCGATTTTCAGCGTCGCCAGAGAGATTCTCAGCGAGATTGACGAGGCTGTCGCTGGTCAAGCTCTCACCCGCCTCGGAGAGGCGGCCAGCAGGCTCCGGGGGCTGGGGGCCACAACCGTTGGAGACATGGCCGGACAGATGTTCGGTGAACTCATTGCCGACAGGAAGTTTCTCGCGACGTTCTACACGAGGCCATCCTCCGCAACTCTGCTCGCGGAACTTGCCGTCGCGCGACTCCAGACTGATTGGTGCACGAGCAGCAAGGCAAGCGATCTACGAATCGCTGATCTCGCGTGCGGTACAGGCGCGTTGCTGTCCGCCGTCTACCGCCGTGTCGTGTCTCGCCTGCGGCGGAAGGGGCTGGACGACAAGGAATTACATGCTCGATTCATGGAGCAGATCGCCATCGGCTGCGACATCATGCCCGCTGCTACGCACCTGACTGCCGCACAACTGACTGCTGCGCATCCCACCGTGACCTTCGGGAACACGCGCATCCACACAATGCCCTACGGCGAGCACGACCCCGGCAGCGGAACACGGATCTTCATCGGATCTTTGGAACTGCTTGATGACACAGCAGCACCCAGCCTCCTCGGCACAGGCGCGACGACAGTCACGGGTACCGGAGAAGTCGACGACGCGTGGGGGCGCCAGCTTGACCTCCCAAACGGCAGTATCGACCTAGTGATCATGAATCCACCGTTCACGCGGCCCACGAACCACGAGATCTCCGATGTACCCGTACCGTCCTTCGCCGGTTTCGAGACGTCCGCCATAGAACAGAAGCAAATGTCTAAGCGGCTTAACTCGCTGCGGCGCAAGCTGGAACACGAGCCTGCAGGCCATGGCAACGCTGGACTCGCATCAAACTTCTTGGACTTGGCCCACACAAAGGTCAAGCCCGGCGGAGTATTGGCTCTCGTACTGCCGTCGACTATCGCGGCTGGCGACGCTTGGGCGCCGTCGCGACGGTTACTCGAGTCGTACTACCGAGACATAGCGATCGTGACCATCGCAGCGACTGGATCGAGCAGCAGGGCGTTCTCAGCGGATACCGGTATGGCAGAAGCTCTCGTCATCGCTAATCGGCGATCCAACAGGGAGGCCATCTCCCCAGAATCAGATTCTGTGCTTTGGGTAAATCTGGCGAAGCGACCCGCGGGGATTCCGGAAGCTGTCGAAATCGCCCGAGCTGTCGAAGCTGCCAGCAACAGGCCGACTGGTCGGCTCTCGATCGGCGACGACATAGTTGGATGCTTCGCACGCGCTGGTATCCGCGACAGCGGCTGCGCCCAGGTATTCGAGACTGACCTCATCGAAGCCGCGCTCGCCTTGGGCAGGGGACGGATCCACCTAGCCGGCCTTCACGAGATCCCGCTCCCGGTCACGACGCTGAATCGGCTCGGGGGCCCCGGCCCCTACCATCTCGACATCCGTGGCGGTGGCACAACCGCACGCGGGCCATTTGAGATTGAAGCACTTCCGCCAGGCAGAACTGCCTCCTACCCGGCCCTTTGGCAGCACAAGGCGGAACGCGAGCGCCGACTGGTTGTTGCTCCCGACAGCCAGGGACGCATCCGGCCGGGCATGCGAGAAAAGGCCATCGCAGTTTGGGAGACGAGTACCCGCTTGCACGTGAATAGCGACTTCCAGTTGAACTCACAAAGCCTCGCTGCGTGTTTGACCTCGAGCAACGTCATCGGGGGTCGGGCGTGGCCGTCCTTCCTCCTTGACAATCGGGCCCATGAGAAGGCCATAGTCGTTTGGTGCAACACCACTCTTGGACTCATCGGGCACTGGTGGATCGGATCACGACAGCAACAGGGAAGATCCAACCTCTCCGTAGTAAGGCTCGGCGAGCTCCCGGTGATTGACTGTCCCGCGCTGGGGGCAGATCAGTTGCACGCGCTCGATGCCGCCTTCGACCAATTCGCTGGCAGCGACCTACTGCCTGCCAACGAGGCCTACCGCGACCCTGTGCGCGCGTCTCTCGATGAGGCTGTGCTGTGCGGGGCACTCGGATTTCCACGCGAGATCCTCGGTCCTCTCAGCACCCAACGCGAGCAGTGGTGTGCCGAGCCCACGGTCCACGGAGGCAAGGCGACGGCACCCCCGTCACGCGGCTGAGGCAGCGAACGGTCAGGCTTACCCCAGCAGGTCGACGATCTGCGACGGGGTACTGACCCGCCAGCCGATCGTCGGACCATCCTCGTCGTCCGCGCAGCCTCCAGACCGCGATCTGTCCGGGTAGATCTCCACCAGCGTGTACCGCTCGTCGAGGCAGGGCCCCTCAGCGGTCACAACCCAGATGGACTCGTTGTCGGCTGACCAGATCACCTGGCAGTCATGCAGGGGATGATCGGGATCGGCGAAGCGCCGTGCGATCTCCTCGGCGATCTCCGCCGCCGCCGTCTCGATGTTGATTGCGACCAGCGCGCTGAGTCGCGTCGCTTCTTCCAGTGTTGTGATCGGTTCCATCCGCGACTCCTCCAGTCGATGGTCTCGCTGCAGGGGGAAGCTCGGGAGGAACACCGTCGGGAATACGAAGTCGGAACGAGCGGTGCGTTCTGAACTGAGGGAAGTCACGCCTTCCCGCGAGGATGCGCTCTCCCCGCATCGTAGAAGCCTCTCGACGGACTTCAATCGGGTAGGCCAAGGTGGCGCTGCTTCGGCTGAGGTTGGGGGCGGCGGTGTCACCGCATCGGCGCCTGCTCACTCGTCGACACCTGCCGGCGATCCCCTGGACGACGCTGTGGTCAGATCACAGGGGCAACCCTCGACGGACCACCTCTGCCGAGCGGTCGTGGCGTGCGGCGTCCGCCTCATAGCTGGCAGCCAGTTCTTCGAAGATCGCCCCTGTTCGTGGCCACCGGCTGAAATTGCGACTCTTCTCGCGGTACCTCACGGCAAGTTGGCGCTCTTGATCTCCGCCGTCGGTCGGCGGGCGGCTTGTCGCGCCCCGTTGGTTGCGGAGAGCTACATGAAGCCCGAGGTCGATGTCATCGCTTTGTAGGCGCTCAATCAGCTCGCGTATCGCGAGGCTCGGCCATTCGCCACCGGGGCCGGGGGGTGACGCCGCTAGTGCCTCGCCGATCATCTGGTCGCCGATGACTGCTCGGTCGACTTCCGCTAGACGGTTCCGGACATGGTCGACCCAGTCGTCGAGCTTCTCTTCGTTGAATTCGCCATTCTCGTCGAGACCGGGCGAGACCTGCGACGATGGCCACGAGCGGAGCAGGCTGTGCGCGTTGTATGCCCGTTGGCGATCGGCGTCGCTCGCTTCTGGCCGAGCTTCTGGCAGTGCATGGGCGGGCTTGAACGCGAGTTCGACAAGCGACACGAAGAAGTCGGGGTTCTGTGCCAACTCGCGATATAGGTTCGGCGCCGTGAAATCTGAGTCATACCGCAGCGCCCGGTAGTAACACCACTCGATCGCCGCGACGCGTCCGGGGCCGAGATGCTCACGATGGCTGTCCAGTACCTCCATCAGGAGGGTCAAGTAGTAGCCGTCCAGGGAGCTAGTTCGTGAATTCTGTCGGTCTTCCTGTTCGATCCGTTCTTCGAGACAGGCAGCCGCCTCCTCTGCGAATTGCGGCTCAGACCCGAGGGTGTGCAATTGGGGTGCCAGAAGCGACGCGGCGCAGGCAGCGCGACCGGCCTCCCGCAGACACCGGGACACTTCAAGAACATCGGCGAGACTAGGAGGCGACCCCACGTACCAGTGGTCGGCGCGCGCCCAATACTCGGCAGCGACATCGCCGCCCAACTCGTTGATTTCCTTCCAGGGCCGTTGCATCGCTGGGATCGCCCTGAACAGATCAGCCGTCACCTGTGCCGGCACGGAATGGCGCTCGACCAGCTGGCCGATGCCATCCCACCCGTACTCGCTGAAACGGCGGCAGAAGTAGCCAAGCGCCGCTTGGGTCACCGCTTCAGGGGCGGCGTTCATCGTTGCGAGAATGTCTCTATCGAAATCCGTGCCGATTGTTGCCAGGGCAACCCCGACTTCATATGGCTGCTTCACTGCAGCAGCGAACTCAAGAACCGCACCAACGCCGTGGGTATCGAGGATCGCCTTGACCGCCTTGACCCGCCGTGACACCAGCGCTTCCATGTACGCCTCATGGTCCAGCGGCGATATCCCGTCGATGTTCCCGAACCCGCCACCGAACAGCAAGCCATACGCGTTCAGCGGTGCGGATGGACGCAGGGGCTCGAGCAGCGCCTCAAACTTCACGAGCTCGATCTCGGGGATAGCCCAACTTGTGTCCTTGAAGTCGCGGTGGCTGGAGATCATTCGACGCAAAGCAGGCCAGACAGCAGACCTGATGTCCTCACTTGGGCCTGAGTCAGCGATGGCATCCAACGCCGCATGCAGCGATTCCCGAGCAGCGGCGGCGAGGTCCCCTACACGTTCGACGAGAGCAGCAAGGCGTTCTGGCTTTGTCCCCGCATCGCCGACGAGTCGGGACGCGACCTCTGAGACGTGTTGGTCGTGTTCGATCTGCATGACGACGGGCCTTGAGTCCATCCAGGGGCGGAATCGTGGGCCGGGGCGGTCCATCACCGTGTCTGTTCCACCGGGCAGCATCGACAGCATGAGATCCCATGCGACGGCATCGTGTCGACGTCGGAGCATGTCGAGGACCTCCAATCGTCGCTCGCTGCTGGCGGAGGTATGGGGCCTCCACGGGCACATGATCTCTGCGAGGCTCTTGCGAGGACGGTTTGACCAGCCGCCGCCGGGGTCAGATTCAGCCAGCTCGGCAAGCAGATCGGTCGTCGGCTTGATGTAACCGGTGGACCCCGCCAAGAGTTCCAACGCGTCTAGGACACGCAGGTGCGGCGAATCCGTGGGAAATCCGAAGTCGTCGTGTTGGCGATCGGCGAAGAGCACGCTCGAGAATTGGTGGGGTTGGGCCAGGCACGACCGCAGACCCGCCAGCACCGGGGCCGGGGCAGCCTCCGCCAGCAGGGGCAGCGTTTCGGCCACTGACACCCAGGTCTTCGGATCTGGATCGTCGTTCGCTGCGCGCAGGATCCGCGCCACGATGTGGTCGGAAGCGTTGACGGCTGGCCCTACACCGCCTCGAAGTCGCGGCGGGAAGCTTCCAAGTAGCGCAAGCGTCGTGGCGACACCGCGCCGGAGTTGCGGTGAATGCCGGGCCTTGACGCCTTCGAACTGTGCTGCCAAGCGCTCGGTATGGCTCAATCCGTAGAGCGGATCGGGCTCGGTCAACACCTCGGCTGCGATTGCACCAAGCGACTCGAGATCCTCCCGCGAAATCTGGTTGTCGATCAGGAACCATGCGTCAGCCGGAGCGACGACATGCCACCGCTCGTCGGTGAGCAGCATCGGCGGCTCGTTCTCACTGGCGACTCTGTGCAAGGCCTCAACGACATCCTCATGCGAGCATCCGACAAAGCGCTCAACGATGCTGCGGTCGCCATCACTGGCCTGGTTCCAGCTATTGAGAACGATGCTCCTGCGCAGGATCTTGTCAACAGCACCCACTGCCCAGGAAGGTCGGTGCAAATCCGGTTCAGTGGCCAACCTTCGACGGAGCGTCAAGAGGCTCATACGGGCTAGCGACCCAAGTTGGCCGGCGGTGAAGAAATCCTCCCCCGCAGCTCTCATCTGATCTGCAACGGTGGCACCATCCACTGCGTCCAGGACGATGTCAGCCCGTGAACTGCCAGGTATCGGAACGATCAGGCGGTGAGCGCTCTCTGGTGGCAGATGGGGCGCAAAGTCGGCTGACGGGACGACTACCGTCATGCTGGGCGCTCTTGCGGCCAGCAGGCGCCGCGCCGTAGCACCATCATCGACATAGAGCACACCTTCACACGGCAACTCGGCCGAACGCCCCCCGACGAGCGCGGCCGCCGCGAACGCGAGAATCTCGTCACGATGCATCTCGCCACCAATCGTGATGACGCCACCGCGTTGCTGCATGCACCGCGCACGCAGCTTCTCCGCATGATCAGCACGCCCGGAAAGGACGACACCGACATCCAGCGGGATCCTTGTCGAGGTCAACCACCTACGCCACCACGCCGACAGCAAGCCCACCTCAGCGTCAGACTTACCCATCTTCTCGCGCAGCCACATGGTTGTGGCCGGAGCGCACTCGAGCCAGGCCTCAATGCTGCTTACGTTGAGAGCCTGGACCGATCGAAAGTCACGACGCTCCGACATCTCGTGAGCAAAGTCACGCGCCTTGGTCCAACGAGCGCAGACCACGGAGACGTATGCCGTGTCTGCACGCTCGGTACTTAGGGTGGTCTGTACGCGCTTGTCGTAGTCCTCGCACGCCTTGCGGTGCGCGGTCTGCTGCTCGGTAGACAGTTCCCAGGAAGACAGACCATCAGGCACAAACCGATTGCCGTCCGAGCATCGGACCACTCCGTCGAATCCAGGAGCCGAGGTGCCTGTCCCCGCGGGCATGTCGATCCACTCCGCGGAGGGCTCGGTTTCGGCAATGAGACCTCGAATCAGCCGGGGCAGTTCCCGCTCAGCATCAGCCGTCGATGCCCATTGGAGCAAGTCCTCCCGACCCACCCGCAATAACTCTGGCACAGTCGCGACAAGGTGACGGCGAGACTTCAGCCCGGCAGCGGAATCTCTCACAAACTCTGCGTCGTCCCTGTTCACGAGAGCCAGTATCCCACTGCCGCGCAATCGATCCGCCAATCGGCCGAGGTCGCGCACCCTGACTGCAACCGCAGGAAGTCGCTGGGCGAACTCGTGCAGATTCTCCCTGGTGCCGAGAGCCGTTCGCAATTCCGCCAAGTCTCCCTTGGCATACGCAAAAGCCTCTCTCATCTCAACACTTGCGAGCGGGGCTAGGGCTTCGCCGAGCGCCGAGTCGCCCCGAGATCTCACCTCATCGGCGACCCTTCGAAGCCAACTGCGCCTCAAGGCGTCACGCGGGACACCGTCGAATACACGAAGCCGCTGGCCAGCAGCAACCAGGATCTGCTCTCGATCGCCCGGCGATCGGAACTGAACCAGGCCCTGGGCCCAAGTCCTCTCGAACTCATCTGCGTCCACAACACGACCGATGTGCTCAAGGATTGAATCGATGCGGTCGAACTCGGGCGAGTTGCCAATGGTCATGGCGCATCCTGACCGTGAAGATGGACACCGTGCCGATTCACCCGCAATCCGCGCGCCTCGAACGCCTCCTCTGCGACAATGAGACTCTCGGAGTCTGGGAGGTAGTGTCCGCTCTTGTTGTCGAGGTGGATCACGGTCGTGACGCCCCCGAACTGGACCACCTCAAGTTCTCCTGCCGCTTGCACAGGACCTCCGTTGGCTAGCGCCCCATGTGTCATTTCCTCACCCCGTGCGAACCGGGGAGCCACGAGAAGCGTCTCACCAGCAAGGACATAGATCATTCGTTCTCCCTCCGCCGCGAATGCGTCGAAGTCCGCGCTCGGCACTCGGGCGGCCGCAATCCCGGCACGTTCAGCCGCTGCCAATTCGGCGTGCAGCCGCCCCGGAAACTCGTTGTAGTAGGTGCGTGGCACTTTCCTCGCTGCACTACTCGGACCATCACACGCTGCTGCCGGCTCGGTGATGCCTCCGAGCACCGGGCCCAAGCCCCACCACACCGCCATGATCGCACGGGGGGCTCTCCGGACAAACGCCCGATGCAGCCGCAGAACGAACTCCGGAGCGGCAGTCCGTGAATGGCGATGTCTCCCGCACGGGCTGCGGGGCGACTCCACCGATAGCGGTCGGGCTCGGCTCCTAGAGGCATACTCGATCCCTGTGAAACGATACCGGTCTCCACGCCCGCTCCGACCACTGATGTGGAGGCGCGGATCCCGCGATGGAGCCACAACCGCGTTCCCCATCGAGGTCTGCGGTGCCTGAGCTGCCCGAGGTCGAGACGATCCGCCGCCAGCTGGAACCACGGCTGGTGGGACGCCGCATCGTCGAGGCAACCGGCCACCCCAGCGAGAAATTCCTCCCCGCCCAATCCGCCGCCGGGACGACCGTCGGCGGTGTGGCCCGCCGGGGCAAGTACCTGATCGTCGCGTTGAGCGACGGCCGAGAGCTGGTGGTACATCTCGGAATGACGGGGAGGCTGCAATTCGCCGCCGCCGAGGTACCCAGCGACCACTACGTACGGGCCTGGTGGGGTCTCGACGACGGGTCGGTGCTGGAGTTGCACGACGTTCGCCGGTTCGGGAGGGTGCGGGTAGTGCCCGCAGGGTGCTACGGGACCATTCCCACGCTGGCGCGGCTCGGACCCGAGCCGCTGGGCGAGGAGTTCAGCGCCGCGGGACTCTGGTCGGCGCTGCGCGCCAGCACGCGGAAGGTGAAGACCCAGCTGCTGAGCCAGCGGCCGGTGGCGGGACTCGGCAACATCTACGCCGACGAAGCGCTCTGGCGATCGGGCATCAACCCGGCCAAGCGCCGCATCACCCGGACGGAGGCGGTGTCCCTGCATGCCGCCATCGGTGACGTGTTGGAGCAGGCCATCTCCCACGGCGGCACAACCTTCCGCGACTACCGCACGCTGATGGGGTCCGGCGGCGACAATCTCGCCCACCTGGACTGCTACGGCCGCCGCGGCGAGCCCTGCCGCCGCTGTGGTGCGGAACTGCGGAGTCGCGTCCTCGATGCCCGCAACACCACCTACTGCCCGGCCTGCCAACGCTGAACGAACGCCGACGCCGGGTGCTTTGTCCATGATGGCCGGAGGGCACACCGCGGTTGGGACATGGGACGGTACGGCCGCGCCGCGCGACGAGAACTAGCGTTGACGGCGGCGGGGCATCCCGCCATGACTCGATACGAGACACGACACGGGATATCCCCATGACGTACCGCCTGACGCAGTACAGCCACGGCTCGGGTTGAGCCGGCAAGCTCGGTCCCGGTGACCTGGCGCAGGTCCTGCGCTCGCTCCCAACTCAGACTCACGCCGATCTGCTGATCGGCACCGGCGACGACGCCGCGGTGTGGCGCCGGCCGGACGGGCGCGCCCTTGTGTCGACGGTGGACTTCTTCCCGCCGGTGGTCGACGACGCCGAGACGTGGGGACGGATCGCCGCCGCCAATGCGGCCGGCGATGTCTACGCCATGGGTGGGCGCCCGCTGTTCGCGCTCAACGTCGTCGTGTGGCCGAAGGATCGCCTGCCTCTGGATCTGCTGGCCGCCGTGCTGGCCGGCGGCGCGGCGATGGCGCAGGAGGGCGGCTGGGGTGTCGTCGGCGGGCACACCACCGACGGGCCGGAGCCGGTGTACGGCCAGGCGGTGACCGGCGAGGTGCAGGCCGACCGGCTGATGCGTTGCGGGGGCGCCGAGTCGGACCAGAGCCTCGTCCTCACCAAGCCGCTGGGAACCGGCATCATCACGACCGCGCACAAGCGCCTGGCGCCCGGCGACCCCGCCCTCGGCGGGGAGGTGTTCGAGGCCGCGGTGACCGAGATGTGCCGGCTCAATGACACGGCGTCGACCCTGGCGTCCGAGGCGGGTGTCACGGGGGCGACCGACGTGACCGGGTTCGGACTCCTCGGGCATCTCCAGGAGATGTGCGCAGCAAGCGGCACCGGCGCAGTCGTGCACGCGGCCGAGGTCCCGCTGCTGGCGAATGTCACGACCCTGGCCGCCGCCGGGCACGTCCCCGGCGGGACGGGCCGCAACCTCGACGCTGTCCGGAGCCACCTCCGCTTCCGGCACCGCGAGCAGGGGTCCGACACCGCCCTCCTCAACATCCTGGCCGACCCACAGACCTCCGGCGGCCTGCTCCTGGCGTGCCCACCCGGTGTCGCCGGTGACCTCGTCGGCGCCCTCACCTCTGCCGGGCACCGGGCCGCAGTCATCGGCGAGACCACCGGCTCGGTACCTGCGGGGAAAATCGAGTTGGTCCCCGAGTCGTGAGGCACCCGGGCGCGAGACCATGTGCGTCCTCCGGCGCGGCGCGAACGCGGCGCCACCGAACCATCGCCCGCCGACTCGCGGTCCTCGTGGCCGGCGCGGTCGTCGTGCTATCTGCCGCTTCGCTGCTCGTGACCCAGGACTACCTCGCCGCGGAGGGCGCCCGCATCGTGATCGTCTCCTTCGCGCTGGGGGCGATCCCGTTCTCCAACCTCTTGGCGCAGTCGGTCTCAGGGACCGATCTCCGCTCCGTCGGCAGCGGCACGGTGTCGGGCACCGCGCTGTACCGCGTGGCCGGATTCGCTCCCCTTGCAGTCGGTGGGATCATGGACGTCGCCAAGGCAGCTCCCGGCGTCCTCGCCGCCGGTTCGGCGCCCGTCGTGAGCGCCCTGGCGGCGGGCGCGGCGGTCGCCGGGCACAATTGGTCGCCATTCCTACGGGGCGCCGGAGGGCGCGGCGTCTCCCCAGCCATGGGGGCGCTGGCGGTCGTCTACTGGCCCGGGGCCGTGCTGCTGCTGGCAGGGTTGGTGATCGGTAGGGCGGTGCGCCAGACGGCACTGGTGTCGTTCGGTGCCATGGTGGCGCTGCCGCTGCTGGCACTGGCGTGGGGAGGGCGCGACGCCGCGATTGCGGGCGCGGTGGTCGTGGCACCGATGCTGCTGAAGCGCCTCACCGCCAACAACACCATGCCCCCGGCAGGCCGGCGGGTGCGCGTCGCGCTGCAGCGCCTGGGATGCGACAACGACGGTTCGCCATGAGACCGGAGTGCTCGAGCACCGCCGCCACCGGGGCGACGCCGTGAGTTCGCTGCGGCGCGTGCTGGGCGGCGCCGACTTCCGGCGCCTGCTCATCGGCCAGGGAGTCTCGGGCCTCGGCGACTGGATGGCCACGTTCGCGCTCATGGCGCTGGCCTGGGAGGTGACGTCCTCGACGAGCGCCGTGGGCGGCATCTTGACGCTGCGGCTGCTGCCGGCTGCCCTCGGCGGCACGGTGGCCGCCAGGGTGTCGCTGCGCTGGGACCGGCGCCGCACCATGCTGGCGACGGACCTCCTGCGCATGGGGATCGTGGCGATCATTCCCCTCATCGCCCAGCTCTGGTGGATCTACCTGTGGGCGTTCGTCCTCGAGGCGGCGAGCGTCATCTTCCTGTCCGCTCGCGACGCCGCCGTTCCGGATCTCGCCGAGGCCGACGACCTCCCCACCGCAAACAGTCTGATGCTTGGCTCGTCGTTCGGCAGCATCCCCATCGGCGCGGGCGCCTTCGCCGCGCTGACCCTGCTTCCGTTCGCGGATGAGGGCTGGCTGGCCTCGCGCCCGCACGCCACCGTGTTCTGGATCGACGCCTTGACGTACCTCGCCTCGGCTGTGCTCATCGCCCGTATGGCACCCCTGAAGAAGCCGACCGGCATCGTGGCCGCGGACACCGGTATGGGACGTCTGCGAGACGCCGCGCGCATTCCTCTCGTCCGCTCGGTGATGCCCGCCGCCGCTGCGGTGGCGCTCGGACTCGGAGCCCTGTTCTCCCTGGGTCTGAGCCTGGTGCTCGTGGAACTGGCGGCATCGAACCTGGAATTCGGGGTGCTGATCGCCATCTTCGGCACCGGCGCGGGAGCCGGCCTGATCATCGTCACCCAACTCGCGCTCCCGCTGATGCAGATGACCCGGTACGGCACCCTGACCATGGGCGCCCTGGTGGCCTGTATGAGCCTCAGCCCCGTGCTCTGGCTGACCTACCTGGGGGCGTTCGGCTTCGGTCTGGCGGCGACGGTGGCGCTCACGTCGGGCATGACGGCCCTGCAGTCGGGCACCACCGAGATTGAACGCGGCCTTGCGTTCGCCGCGTTCCATATGGTCATCCGGATGGCGTTGGGGCTCGCCGCCGTGGTGGCCGGCGCGATCCGTGACTTCCTCGACCAGGTGACGATCTTCGACGTCTGGACGCTCAGCGGGACTCGGCTCGTACTCCTGGCTTCGGGAATCCTCGTCGTCGGCAGCGCCGCGGCGGTCCGCGCCGGCCCCTCGGAGGAGCCGGAGGACAGCAACACCTCATGACTGTCCTGGCACACATCGGCGCCGATGACCGCGCCCCGGCAGCGGCCGCACCATCGTGGGGCATCCGCGCGGCAGCGGTGACCGCGTGACCGTTGCCGTCGTGACCGACAGCGCCGCGGCACTGCCGCGGGCACTGCAACGCGAGCTGGACATCAGCGTCGTGCCGATCCTGCTCACTGTCGACGGCAACGAGGTCGCCGACGACGCCCTGGCGCCCCACGAACTCCTCACAGCGGGGCCTCTCAGCACCGCGGCGCCGAGCCCGGGAGCGTTCACCCGCGCTGTGCAAGAACGCCAGAGCGCCGACGGCGTACTCGTGCTGACCCTGTCGGAGCGGCTGTCGAGTTGCCACCGGTCGGCGGTGCTCGGCGCCCGTGAGGCCGGGGGATCGACGATCGTGGTGGACACGGCCAACGCGGCGGGAGGGCAGGCCCTCGCCGTTGTGGCCGCGGCGGTCGCGGCGCGGCGCGGCGCCGACCTGGCCGAGGTCGCGGACATCGCCCGCCGCGTCGCCACGCGGGTCCGCCTGATCGGAGTGCTCGGCAGCCTCGAGCAGCTCGTGCGAAGCGGACGAATCCCGTCGATGGCAGGCCGGGCCGGCGACCGGCTGGGGGTTCGGCCACTGTTCGACGTGCACGAGGGCCGGATCCGCCGGTTGCTCCCGAGCCGGAACACGGCCAGAGCCCACGGGCGCATCCTGGACCAGTGGCGCCACAGCCGCCCGCCAGAACCCCGCGCCCTGCACGTCGCCGCGGTCCATGCCGGCGCACCCGCCGACGCAGAGTCCATCCTGGCGGCAGTGAAAGCGGAGTGCGAGCCGGCCACGGCGCTCATCGGCGGCTTCGGCGGGGCACTCGTCGCCACCGCCGGCGTGGGCGTCTCCGGGCTCGCCTGGTGGTGGGAGACCTCTATCGATCCGCTCTAGTTCCCCCGGCTCGCGCTCGGGTGGCCGGCGCGACCGAGAGGTCGTGCGCGCAGCGGCCGTCGGCGGTGACGGTGAGGATCTCGACACCGTCGGCCGTCACGAGGAGCGTGTGCTCGAACTGCGCCGTCCGGGACCGGTCGGCGGTCACCGCGGTCCAACCGTCACTCCAGAGTTCCACCTGCGCGCTGCCGAGCGTGAGCATCGGTTCGATCGTGAAGGTCGTGCCCTCGGTCAGCGGTGTCGCGTTGCGCGGATCGTGATAGTGGGGAATCTGCAGGCTGCCGTGGAAGTCGGTCCCCACGCCGTGGCCCACGAACTCGCGCACCACACCGAGACGCTGCGGCCGCGCCACTCCCTCGATGGCCCGGCCGATGGCACTCACCGGAACACCCGGCGCCACGACGGCGATCGCCGCCTGCAGCGACCGTAACGTGCCCTCCACGAGCCGGCGGCTCTCGGCGCTGCCCTCACCCACGTAGAACATGGCCGACGTGTCTCCGTGCACGCCCTCGAGGTACACGGTGACGTCGATGTTCACGATGTCACCTGCCGCCAGCGGGCGGCTGTCGGGGATGCCGTGGCAGATGACCTCGTTCACCGACGTGCAGACGGACTTCGGGAAAGTGCGGTAGCCGAGCGGGCTGGGGTACGCACCCCTGGCGAGCACCTCGCTGTGGACGACCTTGTCAATGGCGTCGGTGGTGACGCCGGGGGCCACCTGCCGGCCGGCGATGAGCAGGACCTCGGCGGCGGCCGCCCCCGCCCGGCGCATCGCCTCGATCTCCGCCGGTGAGCGCGCCGGTGCCATGCGCGGCGGCCCCGGCTCCCCTCCGGCGTTACGGACATACGGCGGGCGTGTGATGTGGAGGGGTACCGGTCGGGGCGGCCCGACGATGCCCGGTTGCACCGAGGCGGACCGCACCAGCGGCCGCCGTTTGCGCTTGGCCACTCCCCTACACCGCCGGCGGGTCCCCGGGCGCCGTCGACGGTGCGGGCCAAACCGGCGGGCGCTTCTGCAAGAACGCGCCGATGCCCTCCTGGGCGTCGTCCATGGCGGCGTTGGCCACCATGACCTGGTGGGTGTAACGGTAGGCCTCCGGCTCGGTGCGGTCGAGCTGCTCGTAGAAGGCCCGCTTGCCGATCGCCAACACGTCGGCGCTGAAGTGTCCGATCCGCCCGGCGAGGTCGGCCACGGCGGCCTGCAATTCGCCGGCGGGCACCACCCTGTTCACCAGCCCCCAATCGGCGGCGGTGGCGGCGTCGATGGGATCGCCGGTTAGCAGCATCTCCAGGGCCCGCTTGCGCCCGATAGCGCGGGACAGGGGCACCATGGGCACCGAGCAGAACAGGCCGATGCGGACGCCGGGGGTGGCGAAGCGGCTCCGGTCCGTCGCCACGACGAGGTCGCAGGCCGCCACGACCTGGCAGCCGGCCGCTGTGGCGATGCCGTCCACGGCGGCCAAGACCGGTTGCGGCACATTGCGGATGACCGCCATCAACTCGCAGCAGACGTCGAACAACTCCTCGTAGAAGTCGCCGGAGCGGTCGACCATCTCCGCTAGGTCGTGGCCGGCACTGAACGCGGGCGGGGTCCCGGAGATGACGATGACCCGCACCGCGGGGTCGGCGCCGAACTCGCCGACCGCTGAGATGAGATCCCGGAGGACCGCCAGGCTGAGAGGATTGCGACGTGCGGGGTTGTCCAGCAGCACCTCACCGATGTCGCCGTTGCGGCTCGCGCGAACGTGGCCCGTGACCTGCGATCCGTTGCCTCCGGCCATGCGCTCAGCCTAACGGTGAGCCCGATGTGCCACCCCGGCGAGGATCCTTGAGCTACCGATGGTGGCATGTTCAGGCCGGCTCGAACCCCACTCCCCGGGAGATCGCATGGCCGCTGAGGTGGGGACCAAGTCGGTCGTCGCCGCCCTGGTGGCCAACACGGGAATCGCGGTGGCGAAGTTCGTGGGCTTCTTCTTCACCGGCTCCTCCTCCATGCTTGCCGAGGCGATCCACTCCGTCGCCGACGCGGGAAATCAGGCCCTGCTGCTGCTCGGCGTCCGGCGGGCCACAAAGCGGCCCTCGGCGGAGCACCCCTTCGGCTACGGGCGCGAGCGCTACTTCTGGTCGTTCATCGTGGCGCTCGTGATCTTCACTCTCGGGGCGGGCTTCGCCGTCTACGAGGGAATCGACAAGGTGCGGCACCCTCACGACATAAGGGGGGTGTGGTGGGCGGTTGGCATTCTGGGCACCGGGATCCTGCTGGAGGGCCTGTCGTTCCGCACCGCCATCGGCGAGGCGCGCCCGCTGCGCGGTGATACGACCTGGTGGCGGTTCATCCGCCGCAGCCGGTCGCCGGAACTTCCCGTCGTCCTTCTGGAGGACTTGGGCGCCCTGGCGGGGCTGGTGGTGGCGCTGGCGGCCGTGCCGATCACCCAGGTGATCTATGTCGAGCCCGACCTGTTCCGGGAGGACTGAATAGAAGAAATATCTAGTCGTTCGATGTATTTCTAATTCGTCCCAGTTAGTCTTGCATGTGTGAGACTAACTGAAAGATATCTAACAACGATCGGGCTTATCGCCGCACTGGCGCTGACCCCGGCCTGCGCACCAGCCGGACAGGTCGCCCTCGACGGTGCTGCCGGGAACGCGCAGCCGCCGGCGGATCCCGCAGCGGGTTCCGGAGCCCTCGAACTCGGCGGCAAGACCGGTGGCGCCCCGCGGGAGCCCGCACCCATCGGGCACCTCGATGGCCCGCCGAGGGATCTCGGCAACACCGCCGATGGTGACCACCGGCAAGTTCCCGGGGCGCCGCACCCGGGGCGGAACCCCGAAGCCACCCGGGCCGGCCGCGCCGGCGACCGCACCAGGAGCCCCTCGCCGGCGGCAGGGCGCGGCGCTTCCACCGCCACCGCACCGCCGGGACCCGTCGAAGTGCTGCCCGGACCGACGGTGTCCCACAGGCCGGTACCCGGGTCGGCAACACCGCATGGACCGGTACCGCTCGTCTCGTCCCCCCAGGGCAATGACCCTCCGGCCGATGTCGCCGCGGCGATCCTCGGTGCCTACACCGCGTTCTGGGACAGCTACTGGGCCGCGGCCGTCCACCCGGTGAACCCCGACCATCCGGGGATCGGTCGACACAGCGTCGAGCCGCTGCGCAGCCGCACCGTCGGCGTGCTGGTGGGGCGGGTGACCGAGGGCATTGCCCTGCGCCTACCGGACGACCACGGCGCAGGCCGGATCGTTCGCATCGAGGGCTGGGACTCCGACAGCGCCGAAGTCCTGGACTGCTTCGTCGACACCGCCGTCCTCTACGACGTGTCAACGGGCCGCGTGCACAACGACGAGCGGGCGACGGTGGTGCATCTGGCACTGATGCGACGCACCGGCGACGCGTGGCGAGTCGCGGAGATCTTCGAGCAGGCAATTCACAAAGAAAGGACCGACGGATGCGTCATGCAGTCGAACATCCACCGAGCGCCACCACTGGAAGCAGCGGCCCCCGCGTCACGGACCGTGCGGGAAGGAGGTGGCGTTGGGGGCGAGCCGCGGTCGCCCTCCTGACGGCGGCCGGGACGGTCGCGGCGGCAGCGCCCGGCGTGACCGCGGCCGACTCCACCGAAGTCGAGAACTGCAGCGACGGCGACACCTTCTGCTCCACGCTGACCGTCGAACGGCCCACGACCTCCGAAGAGCCCGACGAGAGGCCCACCGGCGGCCTGAATTACTGCAGC
>Ga0209022_1001620_pt1 | contig 22169 bp, 18 predicted proteins | sample PinacodermPK_FD_187300 | JGI IMG/M metagenome (GOLD analysis project Ga0209022, IMG submission 187300) | Host-associated microbial community of the marine sponge Aplysina aerophoba from Gulf of Piran - sponge pinacoderm, lysed by proteinase... | ecosystem: Host-associated > Porifera > Sponge >...
AGTGGGGTATTACTAGATTGTGCAGTATACTTTGACCGGATAGCCTCTACTCGCCGTCCATCTGATGGATGTGTTGGAAAAAATAAATCAGGAGAAGAACCACCGAGATTATCGAAAATCATAACCCCCCGTGATGGATCGTAACCAGCAAATTGAGCGATTTCAGCGCCAAGGTTATCGGCCTCAAGTTCTTCCTGAGGCGAATAAATTCGTCCACCAATTTCTGCTCCTAATGACATCCAATCTGATGCTGTATCTTGACCACTCGCATTCTCGCCACTTGATAATACTGCACCAAAAAGTAAACCAACAACGCGGCGTGTCGTACGCTTTCCATGGTGTTCAAGTATGTAATGTGCCGCCTCATGAGCGTAAACAAAGGCAACCTCGTCTTGATTCCGAAAGGTCGCAACCATCGGTTCAGTAAAAACAATAGTTGGTTCATTCCCAACCTGATAAGCATTTACACTCGGGTCGTTGGTATCAACATAAACCTGAAAGTCGCAATCATCGGACGGACGTGACTGGCGGCAAATAAACTCTGCTCTAGGCTCAATATCTTGTATAACACTATTAACCATTTCAGTCTGTTGCAAACCAAACCGTGGTCCTTCACTCAGGCTTGGCGAATTTTGAATTGGTTCGTCAATACACCCGGATAATGCAATTAAGGACAACCCTAAACATACTATCCAATAAATCTGAGAATAATTGCGAGGAATAATTGGCAAAGTGAATCGGAATGAGTTCAAGTTAAAGTTTAGACACCAATTGATAAATCAACTTATATAACACAGTGTTTTATACGCGCAAACCATCTTTGTCAAAGAAATGGATTTGGGCATCAGGGAAACTCAATCCACAATTTTGACCCACCTGAAATGATGTTTCACCGGGAACTCTGACAGAAACAGAACCACTCGCACCCGCATCAACAACTAGGAAAGTGTCAGCTCCCAGAAACTCAACTAAATCAATACATCCGTCACATTGACCTTTACCCGATTCACAAATTGTAATATGTTCAGGACGAATACCCAATTTTTTTGCAGACTTTGACCCCTTAAATTCGCCACCTCGACCACTGGAAAGGTTATATGCGTTATCAGTCGTCTCACAGGGAAGAATATTCATTTTTGGGCTGCCAATGAATTGAGCGACAAAAATATCTTCAGGTTTTTCGTATAGATGCTTCGGTGTCCCAACTTGGGCAATATGCCCAGCTTCTAAGACTACAATGCGGTCTGCAAGGGTCATCGCTTCAACTTGATCGTGCGTCACATAAATCATCGTCCGCGCTAAGTTCCTGTGAAGTTTAGCGATTTCATACCGCATCTCTACCCTGAGAGAGGCGTCAAGATTGGATAAAGGTTCATCAAATAAAAACGCAGTTGGATCACGTACGATTGAACGACCAATGGCCACACGCTGTCGTTGCCCCCCTGAAAGGTCTTTGGGGCGCCGCTCTAAATATTCAGTGAGCTTGAGAATTTCAGCAGCATGAGACACTTTTGTTTTGATTTCCTCCTTGGGAACACCAGCCGTCTTTAAGGCAAAGCCCATATTATCACCAACAGACATATGTGGGTAAAGAGCATAGGATTGAAAAACCATTGATAATCCCCTTTTTGAGGGTGGATGGTCAGTCACATCTTCGCCATTAATTAAAATTGCTCCTCGTGACGTGTCCTCAAGACCACCTATCATTCTCAACAGTGTAGATTTCCCACACCCTGATGGCCCAACAAAGACAATAAACTCTCCTTCGTCCATTTGTAAGTTTACACCCTTGATCACTTGTATTGATCCAAACCACTTCTCAGTGTTTCTAAGTTCTATCGCGCCCATTAAAATCTCCCGGCTAAATAAAGCCAAACCGCAGCAGTCCAAGTGAAGTGCTTACCTCCCTTGGGATCCCCAGTAAAAGGATCAAAGTACTCCGCAAATCCGCCCTTTTTAATCATCGTTTTAGTTGCTTCAAATAGCTTTTCAGCCTCAGAATACGAATACTCTTTTAAGCCCAAAGCTATCATAAAGTTCATTATCGCCCATGTTGGACCGCGCCAATATCGGCTTCTATCAAATTTAGTGCTTCGTGAGTCAAGACTTGGAATGCCAAATAAAACATCTTTAAGAATTCGGCATAGGTGATTATACATCAGCTGTGAATCAACTCCACCATACCAGCACAGAAACGAAGCCGACGACATCGAATCAGCAAATTGACCCGTCTTGGTACATCGAGCGGCATACGCCTCTAGTTCAGAGTTCCATAAATATGAAGTTCCTTCGGTCAAGCGATTGTAATCTTCTTCTAATTGTGTGGTTTCTAAACCAAACTCCAAGCTGAGTGCAATAAGATCCTTTATGGCTCTCATAAAAATAAATGTCAGTCCAGGGTCACCAACCCGGAAAGGACTCTTGACCTTAAGTTCAGATTCGAACCATTGCGTTGAACGCCCCAGCTGAACTAACCAATAATACTTGTCATATTCTTCTTTTGTCGGTCGCATTTCCTCGTTGACCATCAAGGTGTCCTTACGCGAATAATCTAACGGTGCATCAACGTGGATACGCGAAAGAGCTTTATCCCAGTCAGGTGAATTATCGCGCCCACTTTCCCAAGGATGCGTAGCAACAATCACGCCTTCTTGGAAACGGTTGTCCATAAACCATTGATACCACTTTAACATCGCTGGCAATAAGGATTCAACTCTTTTGCGGCTGACCTCCCTATCCAATTCCCAAAGTATTTTGGCAACAGTTGGAGCGACTGGAGGTTGGGAAATACCCGATGAAGGGATTGGACCACCGAATGCTCCCCAATCACTGGGATTTGGAAAATAGTCTTGACTTAATTCATGAAAAAGAATATGCGGAACCATTCCGTTGGGCCACTGACCCGAAAAAAGTGATTCAAGTTCAATCCAAGCACGATTCATGTCATTAGTGGCATAACCCAGAGAGGCAAATGCACTATCCCAGTTCCACTGGTAAGGGTAAAGTCCCTTCGTAGGAACCGTATAACTCCCCCTGTCGTTGTCCAATAGCACCTGTCGTGCTTCTTCGGTCAGCTGGTCATCCCGAAACATAATATTACCCTTTTACAGAACCTGCGGTCAGGCCCCGCGTCATAAACCTTTCTAAACCCATGAAGATGGCAATGATTGGAACTGTTGATATCACCGCTCCAGCCATCAGGTGTTGACGAGGAATCTCAGATGAATTCAAGCTCGCAACCCCACGAGTCAGGGTAAATATCTTGGGGTTATCAAGCAACATGAAGGCGAGTAGAAATTCGTTCCAAGCAATCATAAAGACATAAAGAGAGACCGAAGCCATAGCCGGCAAACTTAATGGAAGAGTAATTTTTATAATCACAACAATTCTTGATAAGCCGTCCATGAGCCCGGCTTCCTCAACCTCCCGTGGGAGACCTCGAAAGTAACCCTGGAGCATGTACAGGGCAACGGGAATTGTAGTCACTGGATAAATTAAGACTATACCCGCAATGGTATCACGAAGGCCCGTAATGGAAAAGGCAATGTAGATAGGCAGTGCCAGGACGATCATGGGCACCATATAGATCAGTAAGATTGATCGTGATAAAGCCCCTTGGCCAGCAAAACGGAATCGAGCGATAGCATAGGCACCCGGAACACTGAACAACAGAGTGATTATCACCGTTACAATCGAAATAAAGAAACTAATCAGAATGTATCGACCAAAGTTAAAGTCTCGGAACAACTCTATATAACTCCGGAATAAATCCCATCCCTTACTTAAGTCCAAGCCAAAATCAAGGGGATTGAGTAGAAGTTCCTGTTGGGACTTCAGGCTTGTCATAACCATGACATAAAACGGTACAAGCACCAAGATGGTAAAAACAACAAATCCCATACCAGTCAAGGCTTTAATAATGCTATCTTCAAGTTGATGGCGGGTGTTGTCGTTCCATCCGAGCTCTTTGTAATATCTCAACAGCGGCCATGCCATACCAAGTGCATAAATCAAAATCGCTATTACACCGCCCCCAAACGATACGTTTTCGCCAAAAACGACGGGGGATAAATTATATAAATGAGTGAATAAGGGGAGGAAAAAACACATCCCGTTAAACAGGATCAATTGTCGCATTTTAGTTATCGGTGTCAGGTTGACTCTTAAACCAAACAGACCCATCACGATTCCATAGAAAACCAATCCCAGAGCTGAAGGAGCATATTCACCACCCGTCGTAAAGGCCATCACGATGGCAACTGTAGTGGCGACAAGGAAAGACCAAGCGACTCCAATTAAGGGACTCAGAATGTATCCATAACGAAGGAAACTCATAGTCCTTCCTCCTGATTTAAATAGCGGAAAAAGAGAATGGAAAATAAGAATAAGAACACCATCACCACAACAGCAACGGCAGCACCTGCACCAATATTAGCAATAGCAAACGCTTGCTCATAAACATTAACTGTAAGTGTTCGCGTGCCGGCATTTCCTCCAGTGAGAAGAAAAATGTCATCAAATTTGTTGAAGGTCCAAATGAACCGAAGCAGAAATAAAATACTCAGTATCCCCATAATTTGCGGAATGCTGAGATACCAGAATTTCTGAAAAGGTGAGGCTCCATCCATGTCGGCCGCCTCATACATATCGGAATCAACCGCCTGAAGGCGAGCAAGAATAAATAAGAAAGATAGCGGGAAATAACGCCAAACTTCAAAGAGAGTTACCATAATCAGTGCGAGTGGCTTTTCGCCAAAAAAGTTAATTGACTCGTCGGTTATACCCATCTGAATAATCAAGGCGTTGATTGACCCCGAAAAAGGATCCAGTAAGTTAACCCAAGTAAATGCCACGGCAATGACCGGGGCAACATAGGGAAAAAGAAATAGACCACGCAGAACTCCCTGTCCTTTAAAACTGCTGTTCAACAGCAAGGCTACAAACAAGCCAAGGACGAGGGCACCGATTGTGCCAAAGAAAGTATAAAAAAGTGTTGTCCAAAGGACCGTGAAAAACTCCTTACTGTCAAATAGCTTGATGAAATTATCCAATGTAAATTCAAAATTTGTCAGTTTACTATTACTGACACCTTTAATATTCGGTTCACTATCTTCTACGATTTCTTCTACGGCATCTGCATCACTGGTAATTGTAATCGGAATGTTGTAGGTTTCCCTAAAACCAGGTTCTAAGTCGCCTAAGTCACAGCGAAGCTGCTCAGGTGTAAGCATGGCACAGAAATCGGGCATTCCAGTAATGCTGACGCTCTTTGGTATTGTATCTTCAAAAAAAACATCACTGATTGGGATGGCCTGTGAGGAGTTTCTGATTCTGTAGCGAATGGTATATCCATCCTCAGTGGTTCGAAAACTCTCTTGAACCAAGGGGACTGTCGGTCTTAGGTCTGGTAATTTGATCGGTTTGAAACTAATCCAAAAAATTGCCAACATGGGAAGAATGACCACAATGGATATAATTGCCACTGTCGGCAGAAGCATGGACCACGCAAATCTGGCATCACGCAGAGCCAATTTGCCGGTGGTTGTTGGAGGCCCTAATTCAGTCATGACCATAATACTCCATCCTTAAGGGCGGTGGACTTAAAAGCCCACCGCTCTAGCATTATTAGTTGACGCTTGCCAACTCTTCATTCATAGCTGCGATAGTAGCCGCAGCATCCATTTCACCATCGATATAGCTGCGAACCAAGCGGTTGATTATCTGGCTATTGATGATTTTTGAAGCAAGGGATAATTGCCCCTCATCAACACCCCACCGTTGTGCAACGGCAAGTCCACCAACGATATCGGCAATCACTGAGGCCTCATACAAATCTTTCAGGGGAGCCTTACGGTCAACCCCGACTTCAAGATTTGACCACGCCATTGTAAACTTGTCTGGTTCGTCTGCTGTACCCGAGCGGACGGGAAATTTACCTTCAGGCGCAATTGATAACGTTTGTGTATACCCTTCATTCATTGAAAAATTAACAAACGCCATTGCCTCTTCGGTGTTCGCATCAGCTGTAATACCAAAGTATCTGACATCACCCCATGCTGCTCCATCTGGATTTGAAGGTCCAGCAAAATTGGCAATGACACCAGTTTTTGAAGCCAGCTCTTTTGACGTTGGGTCGTCATTGATTGTTGGGGGTGCACTATCACGAAGACCAGCCAACTCGTCTAGTATGAATGGTGACCAGATGATCATCGCGGCTTTTCCGGCAAAATACAACTCACGTGATTGTGACCAATACAACTCACCGGGAGGAGATGCTTGAGCAATTGCTCTATAGAAGTCTAATACTTCAGTCGTTTTAGCGACGTCCAAAGGTGCAAAGCCGTTGCTATCAACAGGTGAAACACCATTAGCAAGGAACACATGTTCAAGGACTTGACTCATAAAGTTTTCATCAACTTTAGTGGCCGCAACGAATCCATACATATCTGGCGGGTTGTGGAGTGCTTCCAAAGCCGCTAGAACATTGGCATAGGTATTTGGGGGAGCAAGGCCATTCGCATCAAAAAGATCTTTCCGATACACGATCATTTGTGTCCAGCCATCAACTGGGACAGAGGCGGTATCATCTTCGTAAGCGGCCATATTTAAGGCCCCTTGAGCAAAGGTATCGGCGCCCAATGCATTGATTACATCAGTTGCAGCTTCGGTGTCCAAAATTCCTGCTTCAGCCCATGGCAAGGCATACTGAAGTGGGTGATAGATCACATCAGGTAAATCACCGGCAGCAAACGCAGCCGTGACTCGAGTCCCAAGATCAGATTCTGTAACTGGAATAACATTAACACTAATACCTGATTCCGCTTGAAATTGATCGGCCATGGCCTGTTGTTTTGCTAAACGGTCAGGTTGTTCTTCAGTTGTCCAAAATGAGATATCTGCAAGGGTAATTGAGGTCGATAGCATCAGTGAAATAAACGCTAGGACCAATGGTTTAAGAAATAAATCCTTCATATTTTTCCCTCCGGAAATGAATTTAAATGGTATAAATTTTAAAATGCAATTTGATCGGGTTTACTTAAATTGCAAAATTAAAACCTAATGGATTGGGCAGCGACTTTATTTGACTTTATTTTAAAAGTCAACAAAAAAATTCACCAACTTATCACATTAGTAAATTCCCATGACCAGCACCGACCTGACTTGATTGAACGGCTTTGCCGGTATTAATCTTTGTATTCAATCTCTCAGTATATTGAAAACTCAAACCAAATAATGATGTCACGAAGTGTTTATCGTTTCGACTGCTCTTTTTCTCTGCTTTTTAGTTCGGTCTGGGATCAGCACCTCAACCAGTGCTCCGAGAAGAATACACACTGAACCCGCAATTTGAATCAATCCAAATGGTTCATTGAGTATAATCGCACTTGAACCGATCCCCGAAACAATTTCGAAGGAGAGTAAAAAACACATCAAAGCCGGAGCTATGACCGTGGTGGTCCAAATCGAGAGAATAATCAAAGGAGTGAAATATATGGCCCCAATTGCTAATGATTTTGGACCCTGTTCTAACCAATGTTGTCTCGTTGGTAAATCACCTAATTCTGACCCACCAATCAGCCATACGACCAAACCTACCATGACCGCAAATATCATGCAGTATAAGGACAGGATTGTAATTTTACCTTTGGTTTCTGTTGAAAAGACCAAAGCAAGTCCAATTGACCATATTATACCTGAGACGAGAGCCATAATATCACCGAGTTTTACTTCGGCTAATGACATGCTATTACTAAAGATAAGGACCATTCCTGTGAATGACGAACCAATTGCCAAAAGACTTTGCCAACGCCACTTTCTCCCTAGAAAAGTGCACTCCAAGATAGTACTCCAAGCAGGTGCAAGATAAAATAATAAAACGGCATTGGCAACATAGGTAAAAGACAAAGCTGCGGCATAAGAGGCGACCCCGAATCCTATACACAATGACCCGACTAGAGCTTGGGAAGATACTTGCAATGAAAGGCGCTGAACGAGTACTATCAGCAAAAGGACCAACGAAGCCCCACTATTGATGACTAAGCCGCCCCAAATTCCTTCAAACCCAAGATCATTGAGAGCGCGAACTGGTATCCACCACAGCCCCCACATCATTGCCACAACTATAGCAACAGTCTCTGGCAGCCATCTGTAAATCTTAGTATTCTGAATCATAATTGGGGTAAATTCGGATCAATTCCCGGCACCGAAATCCCCTAAGGAGTGATCGCGTTGAGTTTAGGTTGGGGCAATACGAATTCCGAGATCCAATAATGCTTGTTTTGATGGTTCTGATGGTGCACCGAGCATCAGGTCTTCCGCTCTTTGATTCAACGGAAATACAATAACTTCACGAATATTTTCTACATCGGTGAGTAACATAATCATGCGGTCAATACCTGGAGCGATTCCAGCATGTGGCGGGGCGCCAAAACGAAAAGCGTTCACCATACCACTAAAATTTTGGTCCACAAATTCCTTGCTGTATCCGACTAGGCTAAAGACCTTATAGAGGATCTCAAGTTTGTGGTTCCTGACTGCACCTGAGGATAATTCCACACCATTACAAACGATGTCATATTGAAATCCTAATACATCAAGAGGGTCAAGCGTCTCAAGTGCTTCCATTCCACCTTGTGGCATGGAGAAGGGGTTATGCGAAAAATCTAATTGCCCGGTTTCTTCGTCTGATTCAAACAGTGGATAATCTTTGATCCAACACAGCTCAAATCGATCGGTATCGATGAGGTTTAATTCTTTGGCAATTTCGTCACGTGCCTTGGCTGCCACGCTGATAAAAGAAGATGGTTTGCCACCGAGGAAAAATGCTGCATCGCCAGCTTTGAGATCTAATTGCTTGCGAAGGTTTTCGGTTCTCTCAGGGCCGATGTTTTTGGCTACCGGTCCTGCTCCCACAGTTTGATTATCGTCGATTCGCCAAAAGATGTATCCCATACCAGGCAAGCCATTTTTTTGGGCAAAACTGTTCATACGGTCACAAAAGCGTCTGCTCCCGCCTGTAGGCGCCGGTATGGCGCGAATCTCGTTCCCCTCGACTTCCAAAAGTTTAGCAAAAATTTGAAATCCTGAACCGGCAAAATGTTCGCTCACGGTCTGCATCTTAATTGGATTGCGCAAGTCTGGTTTATCGGAACCGTATCTCATGAGTGCATCGTGATAGGTGATTTGTGGAAAGGCCTCCGTCACCGGTCGTCCATTTCCAAACTCTTGAAACACACCCCGAATCACCGGTTCGATGGTGTTGAAAACATCCTCCTGGGTCGCAAAACTCATTTCGACATCTAATTGATAAAACTCACCAGGTGAACGGTCAGCTCTTGGATCTTCATCACGAAAACAAGGCGAAATTTGAAAATAGCGATCAAATCCAGCCACCATAATGAGCTGCTTAAATTGTTGCGGCGCTTGAGGGAGAGCATAGAACTTGCCAGGATGGTATCGCGACGGGACTAAAAAATCACGCGCGCCTTCGGGCGATGAAGCGGTTAAAATCGGTGTTTGAAACTCGTTAAAACCACGACTTTCCATCGCTTTCCTAATCCACGATATGACTTTGGACCTTGTTATAATCCTATTGTGTAAGCCATTACGCCTTAAATCAATAAAACGATATTTCAATCGTGTTTCCTCGGGGTAGTCAAGTTCTCCAAATACTGGGAGAGGTAATTCTTCTGCTTCACCAAGGACTTCAAGTTGTCGTATGTATACCTCAATCGCACCGGTGGGAATTTTATTGTTAATCAATTCTGGTGAGCGTAAGCGGACTTCACCCGTAATCTTAATCACGCTTTCAGCTTTGAGTTTTTCAACTTCAAAAAATACGTCACTGTCGGGATCGGCCAAGACTTGCGTGATACCATAGTGATCTCTGAGATCAATAAACAATACTCCTCCATGGTCACGAATACGATGGACCCAACCTGCGAGGCTGACAGTTTCATTAGCATGGCTGGTATTCAAATCATTGCAGGTATGAGTTCTGTATCTATGCATTACAATCCAATCTGAGTTTGTTCGGTGGTGAAGAAACAAGAGACAAAATGCTTGAATAATCACCTAAAAAATTCATTGGGTGCTTGTTGACTTCAAATCACCTGAAGGAAAATTAAATGTCTTTGTTATTTTGAGACTATTGTAAGGATGAGAGATAGCAATTAATTTAGTTTTTTGTAGATGGTGATGGAAAGGTATGGTCTAACCCTTGAGGCCCTTGAAAAATCCATCAATTACAGGCTAAGCATAGAATTAATGTGACATGGTTCAGGAAAGATATTATTAATGTATGGTTTATTTTTTCTGCATTGCAAACCATAATATAAGAGTAGACCCAAAATAAAAGGATGATTATTCAAAGCTGTTGAATTAAATTATAGAAATCAGTGCAATTCCTGAATAATTACCACTTGAAGTATCTTGAAGTTTGTAAAGGCATAGGTTTAGGAAGGAAGCAGGCTAAAAATGTGGGCTTGGTGGTTTAAAAATTATCTCAACCGTTTCGTAAGTATCGGTACAATTAAAGTCAATCTTCCCAATGGAAATAGTTTTACCGTTGGCAATCAGGATCAACCTGATATAACCATAACGATTCATAACCAAAAAGCTTTAAGGAGAATTTGCTTAAACCCAAATCTGGCTGTTGGTGAATCCTATATGGATGGTGATTTGACAATTGAAGGCGATGATCTGAAAGGTTTTCTCAGATATGCCGTTAAGAATCTCAATCATTATCAAAACCATATTGTGAGTGGATTGCAAAGAAGATTGCTTGGGCTTTTTCGATTGATATTCCAGTTCAATTCACTCGTTCAATCACGCAAAAATGTTCAACACCATTACGATCTTACTGACGACCTCTACGCGGCTTTTCTTGATGAAGACCGGCAGTATAGCTGTGCCTATTTTCATGATAAACGCTATTCTTTGGAAGAAGCTCAAATCGCCAAAAAGCAACACATTGCCAAAAAATTGCTTCTTGAACCGGGAATGCGGGTGCTTGATATCGGTAGCGGCTGGGGTGGACTTGGACTGACTTTGGTCAAGGATTATGGCGCAAGTATACTAGGATTGACCTTGTCAACTGAACAGCATAAGGTATCTAACCAAAGAGCAATCAACGAGGGTCTTTCTGATCAAGCGCAATTTGTATTAATGGATTATCGTAAGCTTGAAGGCAAATTTGACCGAATTGTCTCAGTAGGAATGTTTGAGCATGTTGGGGTTCCAAACTACCGCGAATATTTCCGAACGATATACAACTCTCTACATGATGATGGTGTTGCACTTCTTCATACTATCGGTCGAACGGCTCCGCCGGGTTTAACCAATTCCTGGCTGAAGAAGTACATTTTCCCGGGGGGATATGTACCTGCATTATCAGAGACCATGGAAGCGATTGAAAAAGAAGGTCTGGTTATCAACGATGTTGAAGTCCTTCGTATCCATTACGCTGAAACATTATCCCATTGGTTCAAGCGGTTTGAGGCTAATATTGATCGGGTGAAAAAAATTTATGACGAGCGATTCTGTCGCATGTGGCGTTTTTATCTGGCCTCCTGCGAGATGTCATTTCGGGAAGGAAACATCGTTGTGTTTCAAATTCAGCTCAGCAAGAAAAATTCTATCCTTCCGATTACGCGTGACTATCTTTACCGTTAGACCTTAACAATTCATAAACGATTGACTAGTTTCTGTCACACAATTGTGGCTTCTCATTGAAGCCGAGACTATCATTACGCATTATCATTCAATTGCCCTCAACAATCAATCTGTCACGCCGCTCAAGACCTATAAATGCCCAAACGAGATGATATATCGTCAATATTGATTATTGGTGCAGGACCGATTATTATTGGTCAGGCCTGTGAGTTTGACTACTCGGGGACACAGGCATGCAAAGCTCTCAAAGAAGAGGGATTCAGAGTCATTTTAATTAACTCCAATCCTGCTACAATCATGACCGATCCGGATATGGCTGATGCAACTTACATTGAGCCCTTGCATAGCCAAACGGTCCTAGAGGTTATTAAAGCCGAAAAACCCGATGCAATTCTCCCGACCATGGGTGGTCAGACGGCACTCAATTTGGCAATGGAACTTGATCAGAACGGAACACTTGCCGAATATGGAGTTAAATTAATAGGGGCCAGTCGGGAAGCAATCAATAAAGCTGAAGATCGTTTTTTATTTCGCGAGGCTATGAATAGGATTGGGCTTGAAAGTCCCAATTCGGCGGTTGCTAATTCTCTTGACGAAGCCAAAGAAGCTCTCAATTTAGTCGGGCTTCCGTCAATCATTCGCCCGGCCTTTACACTCGGTGGCACCGGCGGGGGAATCGCTTATAACAAAAGTGATTTTGAAGCGCTTTGCCTTGCGGGATTGGCGGCTTCACCCGTGCATCAAATCTTGATTGATGAAAGCCTACTTGGCTGGAAAGAATACGAAATGGAAGTCGTTCGTGATACAAAGGACAACGTAATTATCGTCTGTTCCATTGAGAATATTGACCCCATGGGCGTCCATACAGGCGATTCAGTCACCGTTGCACCGGCTTTAACGCTCACCGATAAAGAATATCAGCGGATGCGCAATGGTTCAATCAAAGTCCTTAGAGAAATCGGTGTAGAAACCGGTGGATCAAATGTTCAATGGGCCGTAAATCCCCAAGATGGGCGTATGGTTATCATCGAAATGAACCCCCGTGTTTCGCGTTCTTCAGCTCTTGCTTCCAAGGCGACTGGATTTCCCATAGCTAAAGTTGCCGCAAAATTAGCCATTGGCTACACTTTAGATGAATTGGCAAATGATATCACCCAAATCACGCCGGCCTCATTTGAGCCAACGATTGATTATATTGTGACCAAAATTCCGCGTTTCGCTTTTGAAAAATTCCCTGATGCCGATGACGAACTGAATACAGCAATGAAATCAGTGGGTGAAGCCATGGCCATTGGCCGAAGTTTTCACGAGAGTCTTCAGAAAGCTTTAGCCAGTTTGGAAACCGGATTAGATGGGTTGGATGAGATCGATATTCCCGATGCCCCGGAAAAAGGAGCCATCTACCGCGCTCTATCCAAGCGCTCACCCGATCGCATTCGCCTCATTGCCCAAGCTATGCGGTTCGGATTGACAAATGAAGAAATCAATAGAATCACGGCGTTCGACCATTGGTTTCTGGATCGTATTCGTGAGATTGTTATCGCCGAAAATTGGCTTAAATCAGAGGGATTGCCACAGAATCCAAAGCAGTTTAGGGCCCTCAAGATGATGGGCTTTACTGATACCCGACTGGCCCGATTATGTAGCCTGAAAGAGACCGAAGTTCGTCAAGCCAGACATCAACTAAAGATCACTCCTGTGTTCAAAAGAATTGACACGTGTGCAGCCGAATTTGACGCTTTAACCCCTTACATGTATTCCAGCTATGAGGAGGACAATTTAAAGGGCAGGCAATGTGAAAGTTGGCCGACAGACAAAAAGAAAATCGTCGTCCTGGGAGGGGGGCCAAATCGCATTGGGCAAGGGATTGAGTTTGATTATTGCTGCTGCCATGCTTGTCTGGCCTTAGCCAAAGCCGGTTATGAAACCATTATGATTAACTGCAACCCGGAGACCGTATCAACTGATTATGACACCTCCGACCGATTATATTTTGAACCCCTGCGCCTTGAGAATGTCATTGAAATCCTGAATACCGAAGCGGCAAATGGAACCCTTGTTGGAATCATTGTCCAATTTGGTGGTCAAACTCCTTTAAAGTTAGCCAATGACCTTGAACAAGAAGGATTTCGAATCTTGGGAACTTCGCCGCAATCTATTGATTTAGCTGAAGATCGGGACCGGTTTAAGAAGCTATTGGAGAATCTGAACTTACGACAGCCGGAAAATGATACGGCTTGGGGAGTAAAAGAAGCCGAACAGATTGCCAACAGAATTGGATATCCAGTGGTGATTCGACCATCATATGTTCTCGGAGGGAGAGCTATGGAGATTGTCCATGACTCACAGCAGTTGCATCGATATATGAATCAAGCCGTTATCGCTTCAGGAACTAATCCGGTTCTCATTGATAAGTTTTTACCGGATGCAACAGAAGTTGATGTGGATGCTGTCGCCAATCAAAGCGGAGCCTATATTGCGGGAATTATGGAACATATTGAGTTAGCTGGCATTCATTCGGGTGATAGTGCTTGTGTCATTCCCCCACATACCTTACATTCCGGTATTATAAGCCAGCTTAAGGAACAAACAAGGAAAATGGCCAAAGCATTACATGTCACTGGCCTAATGAATGTTCAATTCGCGGTTCAAGGTGAGGATATTTTTGTCCTAGAGGTGAACCCACGAGCATCACGAACCGTTCCCTTTGTTGCTAAGGTAATTGGAACCCCGATTGCTTCGATTGCTTCACGTGTTATGGTCGGTGAAGAATTAGAGAGTTTCCAACTTAATTTGACAAGCAATTCATACTTTGGGGTCAAAGAGGCCGTGTTTCCATTTAAGCGATTTTCAGGTGTAGATTGTTTACTCGGTCCCGAAATGCGTTCAACGGGGGAAGTTATGGGACTTGATACGAGCTTTGAAGCGGCCTTCTTCAAAGCTCAACAAGGAGCGGGAATCAATATTCCTCTGCAGGGAAATACATTTATTTCTATCAAGGATGCGGATAAGACTCCTCGATTTATTCAGGTTGCCCAAACATTGCTTCAATTGGGCTATGACATTGTTGCTACCAAGGGAACCCAATTTTTTCTATCGCGTCATGGTGTTGCATGTACTTTGGTTAACAAAGTGCATGAAACGAGACCCAACATCATTGACCTCATACTTAATGGCGAAGTTGCAATGATCATGAACACGACTGATGGTGTAGAAACAATCAAAGATAGCCGGGAAATGCGAGCGCTTGCAGTGGCCCAGAACATTCCCTACTTTACAACCACAGCGGCTGCTTACACTCTTACCCAAGCATTGCAATGCAACCAAGGCAAAAAGCCAACAGTGCGAAGTCTTCAATCGTTGGACTATCTTGCCAATCCAAAACCTTTTGTCAATTGATCTATTACACCACTTGATTGGGTGGCTTTCCGGTAGCGAAAAAAGCCGAAAGATTATCAAGTGCCATCATCCCCATTTCTTCTCTGACTTTAAGTACCGAAGTACCAAGATGGGGTAGCAAAACAACATTATCCATGGTCTTGAGTTCTTTAGGAACTTTTGGTTCAAATTCATAGACGTCTAACCCGGCACCGGCTATCTGTTTTGCCTTGAGTGCCTTGATCAGGGCTTTTTCATCAACGACATCGCCACGCGATATATTGATTAAAATAGCATCAGAACGCATTGCTCCCAACAATTTTTCTGAAACAAGATGATAGGAGCTGGCTCCTCCGCGCACGGCAATCACAACAAAATCAGCTCTATTGGCGACATCTTCGGCCGAATTCAGCTGCTCGGCAATTACCCCTGGATTGGAAACTAATGAACGGTTAAAAAAGACAACTTTCATGCCAAATCCAGCTTGACACCGCAATGCGATTGCTTTACCAATATTCCCCATTCCGATGATTCCCAAAGTTTGACCACTTACCTGTGTGCCAAGCATCTGAGTCGGATGCCAGCCGGTCCATTGATCGGCTCTGACAAGCCGATCACCTTCAGCAGTCCGTCTGGCGGTCATCAAAATTAAGGCCAAGGTGATGTCAGCTGTTGCATCGGTTACTGCCCCGGGAGTGTTCGAGACGACAATACCACGTTTTTGGGCAGCAGCAATATCAATGTGATTATATCCCGCACCAAAATTGGCCAATATTCGGCACTGTAAATTGTCAACCTGATTAAAGGTTTGGGAACTAAAATCATCGCCCAATGTAGGAATAATTGCGTCAAAAGTTTCAAGGCTTCTAATCGCTTCATCTTGCTTCATGGGGGCAGGTATTTGACGTTGTGTGAGCTGGAAGCGTTGCTGTGCCTCAGACATAACTCGGGGTGGAAGTAATCGTGAAACAAGGACCTTGGTTTTAGTCATTAATACATCCTTCCGCCAAGAGGAACATCACGTTCGGGTTTCAGTAGGACTACTTCATTATTTTCGTCTGGAACACCCAGTATGAGAATTTCTGACATAAATTTTCCAATTTGCCGCGGGGGAAAATTTACAACGGCCATGACCTGTCGTCCAACCAACTCTTCCAGAGAATAGTTTTGTGTAATTTGGGCAGAGCTTTTGCGGATTCCGATGGTATCGCCAAAATCGACCCAAATTTTATAGGCCGGTTTTCGAGCTTCTGGGTAGGGTTCAGCCTGTACAATTTGACCGACTCGAATATCAACGTTCAGAAACGCATCAATGGTGATTTCATTCATCACGTTCTCCTATTTGTCTGCTGCGATTTATCGCCGCTCTTATTGTTTTACCAATGAGTTGCTCAAGTCCATTTTCGGCGTCCATAAGGTGAACGAGTCCAGCTTCGGTCGTTCCTTTGGGAGATGTCACGTTAATTCTGAGTTGTTCGGGAGAATCGGTTGAATGTTTGGCGAGTTCTCCAGCTCCAATGATCGTGTTAGTTACGAGTGTTTTACTTGCTTCTGGAGTTAGCCCTTCTTGGATGCCGACCTTGATCATACCCTCCATTAAATGGAATAAATAGGCTGGACCTGAACCGGAAATTCCAGTCACTATATCAAGTTGTGGTTCAGCATCCAAAGTCACTGTCTCGCCCACAGTTTGCAGCAAATCTTGTGCTTTATTAAACTGGCAATCAGTTACATTTTGATTGCGTACCAAGGCTGATACACCCTTGCCAATCGCAGAAGGGGTGTTGGGCATCGCTCTAATAATCGGTGTTTGAGGGCCTAGAAATTCTTCTATGCTTTGGAATCTACTTCCGGCAACTATGGAAAGAATCACCGTATTTGAATTTCCATAGTGTTTGATTTGATGAAGAGCTTCTTGGAGAGTTTGAGGTTTAACAGCAATGAGGCAAAAATCTGGCCGCCACCCGAGGGGTTCGTCGTTGAGCCGAATAGGCTGTGCCTTTAACCAAGGGGATGGAAAAGGTTCAAAGATGATGACCTTTTGCGGATTTAGTCCTTTTTTTAACCATCCATCAAGGAGGGCCGTTCCCATTTTTCCACACCCGAGAACAGTTAGCGAACCCATATCTTTCATTTTTTGCTTTCGTCTGTCTTGGGATTTATGCGGTTCCCATCACTTCGGTAATTGCCATAGCTAAAGCAAGGTCGATATTATCTTCGCCATAATTCACAAGTTGCATTGCGGGAAAATACTGATCACAGCTATTTACGGCGTAGTTGAGCAAACCCGACAAGTTTTTCCATTTGATTTGTGGCATTGCAATTAAAGGGATCTGGTCACGAAAGACGCACTGTTCAAATTCATCGCAAACAAAAAAGGTACCACTTGGTGTGCGATGATTGATTCGGTTGATGATTTGATACAGTTTTTTTTCTCTATTTTTACGGGGATTGAGATCAAAACTGCAAGTCAATTGCATGATCTTATTTTGTTGGTTAACGCTGACTGATAAGGTATATATCCTCCAGTTGCCTTCAATGACCATGAGAACGAGGTTATTATTGACTCGTTCGTAACGCCACTCGTTTTCTTCGGCTAAAAATTCATAAAAACACAATAGTTCATTTAAACCAACTGATTGGTCATATTCTGATTGGGACATAGTACTGCTCGCTTTTAGTGGTCAAGCCATATATTATTTTTTTAAGCTTGAAATTAAATTGTCTGTAAAGGTTCAATTATCCCATAATGATCTTTTTGTAAAGGATTAATGTTGATATAATTTTGAAAGTTTGCCAACTGACAAACCAAACCGTGTCAAGTTATAATTTTCCAGCGATAATCAGGTCTTTTTAACGGGTTGTACTTTCTTTTCCAATTCGGCAATTTTTTGCTGAAGGATTTCATTTTCCTCACGGGATTGAATAGCCATTGCTCGTACAGCATCGAATTCTTCACGAGTGACGAGATTATTTTTGGCAATGACTCTTTCAAAAATACCGCCCATGGCAATTTCGAATTCTTTTTTGGCATCATGAGCAACTCCGGCAGCATTTGACATCAGTCGCGTAACATCTTCAAAAATTTTATTTTGTGTTTGCATTTCATTTCCTTTGAATACTTGAAGAATTAACGTAAGCAATATTTAGAACACCCAAATCGTTTTTGTGAACAATAATGAGATAAGCCTAAATCATTTATATAGTATACACCAAGTAGATTTTACAGGGAATAATATACTTTAGAAGATGTCGATTTATTCCAAATTAGATAATTCCAAATATTGTTTCCCTCAATCTTATTTTTTCTTGGAACTTCTGTTGTTCTAGTGATTCGCTTTAATCCAACAATAAAGTGCTTCCTATTTTATGTAAACTTATAACCCACATAATATTGCCTTATCATTTTGTATGGAGAGGCTTTTGGAGTACCTGAAGTGCAAGGAACAAAAGGGTAAAACCACTCATGTAATCTTTGAGAAACGGGGTGCAAGAGAAGATAACGATTTTGAAAACCAATTTCTTCTAATTAAGGAGGGAGAAAACACCTTACATCAATATTATTGTGATTATGAACTTATGGATTTTCTACCGATTTTTGCCAAAAAATCTGTAAATTCAACAGGATTGCAACTTGCTGACCTGACAGCTAGGCCCATTGCAAATAAAACAATCCATCCAGACAACAGCGACCTGCACGTAATTATTCGCGATAAGTTGTATGATTCCAGAACTTTCCCAGAACTTAGAAAGCAAAAGGGCTCTGCTTTACCAGAACCCTCGCCGACCGGGAAATTTCCAATCCAAGTATAGTATGTAGGAAGTATGCATAAAATAGCAAATTTTATTTTAATCGGCTTGATTTTAATACAATATTCACTTTAAATACTTCAGGTAACTACTCAGGTAGTCTCAGTGAGAGATGAGTATAGCCGCATCGGCTGAACAAGGACAATTCGTATTGTTGATGACCGCCGAGCGGTACATGTCCCATCAAGATATCCGGGTGAAGATCGTTGGCTTACCATAGGAGAGAACTAGACGGGCTGTTGATTATGGTGGTCTGGACCTTGAGGGGTACAACCAAAAGGATCAAGCGCTAGAAGGATAGAAAAAAATGACCGAGGAAAATATTACACGAATGACCCTGGAGGAAGCGCTCCAGAACAAGGGTAGAGGCAAAACCGACTGGGAGGCCCTGCACCGTGAGGAGAAGGCCGGCATTGAGCCGGTCCCGGATCCTGATGAGGGGGATTTTGACTGGTCCAGGGTCCAGTTTACCATGCCCCAGCCCAAACAACCCGTATCATTGCGTCTGGATGCTGATGTCATTGACTTCTTCAAGACCCAGGGGAAGGGCTATCAGACCCGCATCAACGCAGTTCTTCGCAGCTACATGCAAGCCCACCTGGAAGAGATGACCCACTCATCCTGAGTACGGGGAGACAAGGGTAAGCAAATGTATATGGGAAGCTGATACTTTAATCCTTAAAACATCTGTGGATTCGTGGTAGGAGAAAAAAGATAGGGAGGGAAACCACCCTTCTCTGTTACTTCCCCGTGGGGAAAAGGTAGTCAATAAGACCCCGGTAATGGTTTTTAAAATATTAAAGAAGCATTTGCTGTTTCCAACACCCTTGGTGTTTCCAGGTCGAATTATCAGCAATTTGGCCGAAAGGGTGGATTTTGCTATAAATTCGTCCAGGAGCTCTTCGTCAGATTGCCAGGAACGCCCAAAGAATTCCTTTGTTGTCATATACCTCTGAAATTCACCACTTTTTTATTTCCTGACTGAGGTCAGAAGTTCCCCCAGACAAGCAATAGCAAGCCAATATTACCGGTAATCACACCCCCAGGTTTGACATTTGCACACGCAGTTCCAAACTCTGGATCTATGAGGATCGCACAATTTTTATAGGCTCCCGTTTCACCATCTCGTGGTATGGGTGAACAATACACATCATTATTGCCTACAATTACACCAGGAAGAAACGACACCCACTCCATGTTTAAATGCGATAGCCCTGCCGAGAATATGGCCTTGATGCGACGCATGGCCTTCAATATGGTACGCGTGGCAAAGGAGCAGAAAAAGTCCTCCATGCGCAGCAAGTTGAAACGAGCCGCATGGAACGATAGCTATCTACTAGAACTCATCATAGGGGCCAAAATACAACTGAATGAAATTGAAAAAGTTTAAATGCGATAACCCTGCGTAATGAGGGTGATAAACCAATTGAATACATGTATTGAATTGTTTTTTTCTTATCGTTTCACAATAAGTGTAATTAATCTGCTAAGCGTTCAGAATTCTTAGTAAGGGTTGTTTTTGGTTGCACAAGTTTCACAAAAAGGAGGAAGTGGAGACTGAGGTTTGAATGGTGAGAATTCTAGGCCGGTAAAAGACCTTTTTGAGTGGCTTCAATTATGACTTTCTGAACTAAATGGGGAGCATTGAATTGAATATTTTCACCCCTTAAATCCAAACCTAATATTCCTAAATCAATCAAAGTGGTTATTAGGTCTTTGGCCATTTCTGCCTGAGAGTTTCCACCTAACTCTGAAGTAAGGGCTGCTTCCAATTCCGACTTCAACATAATCGTCTGATTATCAGGAGGAGGTCCAAAGCATTGAGCAACTACCTTAAGAGTAGTCAACAAACCATATACAATTAAATGATCAAGAACAACAGAAATGCCCTCTCTACTGACATAAGCTGCCAAGCTGGGTATTCCATATTCCCACTGGTTCATCTCCGGTTGCCAGATGAAGCTTATATGCATGAGCTTCTCTTCGGCCTCAAGTAGGGAATTATTACCAGCAATTCGCTGAGCGGTCACAGCAAAATCAACGGAAGTAGGTTGACGCTTTTCCCCTATTCGTAATGCCATTTCAGTTATGGGAACGAGCATATTGTTCACATCCAGCTCAAGCATTCGCCGATTATAGAGGTCCCAGGCTCTCTGACTAAATTCGACACGGGCCGCATCAATTTCAGTTTTCCCAACATAACCTTTTTGAGTACTTGCTAATACTTCCCAGAGTCCATAACCCCACAGCTGGATGAAGTAAGGATAATTCTGAGCTTCGTTCAGTACCATATTCAAATCGTGGTCACTAAATGTAACAGAAGCACCAAACGGTTTGATAAGGGCTTGCTTGGCTTCTTCTCGGTTGAGACGACCAATCCGTTCAACTTGTATTCGTTCGCTGAAAGTCGCATGGGAACGATTGAGAACCATTTCCAGATCAGGGGTTCCTGCAATCACCAATAGTATCGGAAGACTCTGGGCGACCTGTTGGGCTGCGTCATAAAAAACCTTACTCACTTCAGAAGGCATATCATGTGCCTCATCAATGAGGACGATAAAGCCCTTCATGTTGATACTGCTTAATAACTGTTCTAGAAACAGGATAGCCTGAACATCCGTTTGTGAAGTACGCTTGTCACCCGCATTCAATGACACAAGGTTCAAGATAGGGTCCTTTATCTCCCCACCGAGCAATAACTCTCTAAATTGCTGGCGCTTCTGGGTATGGGTATACAATTTTCTTTGCAGTGAATCGAGGTTTCCAAAAGCCTGTTTGTCGAGAATGATGACAGGTAATTTCAATGCTTTTGCTTCCAGCTGTATCCAGGCAAGCAAGGCAGTTTTGCCACATCCACGCGGCCCTATAAGTGCAATTGGGGTTGCTTGACGAACTTGTTGTTTAACGGCGATTAAGCTTTGCCGTAATCTGTTCAGAACAATATCACGCCCAGCTAAAAGCGGTGGTAATTCCCCATAGCCAGGATTAAAGGGATTGGGCTTTTGCGGTAAAGTCAAAATTACCTCTATTGTCAAAATTTGATTCAATCCAACACTTAAAGCATTCTAAAGGGGTCAAGTCAATTACAATTCGATAATTTATGCTTCATTGATAACACATATACATGTGAATCATCAAACAAGCACTTCAGCATTGGTGACTTTTCTAGCTCGATTATAAATTCATCAATGACCATGTTAGCTTGTACCAAAGACCTCAGCGTTTATGACTAGAACAATATCGTAGTGTCAGGGTGCATAGCAAAGTCATCATCGCATTGGCTTGAAACCCTTTGTGAAGTGACCGAT